>ERZ791718.960-NODE-960-length-12507-cov-1.950932_pt1 | contig 12507 bp, 8 predicted proteins | sample MGYA00510349_ERZ791718 | MGnify/ENA primary metagenome ERZ791718 (study PRJEB30046, sample SAMN00715136) | human gut metagenome | study: EMG produced TPA metagenomics assembly of the A metagenome-wide association study of gut microbiota in type 2... | reverse complement strand
TCAAAAAAAAAAAGCACGCGGCCGCGCCCCCGGGCCCCCCGGGGTGCGCCGCCTTCTCTTTTCTAACTAACTTTCTTATCAACTATTCAAAATGTTATTACCTATATATGGATTCCAGGGCATCCTGCCCTGGATGTAGTTTGTTTACTTCAAACGGATGATATTCAGCGAGCTGGCTGGAATCTCTACCGTTGCACCGCTCTTCTCTGTAGTTACGTAGTTTTCTACAGGATAGATGTTGGTAGGATTATCGATGGTGTTCTCCTCCAGACCATTCTTGGCAGAAAGGCGGATGAGCTTGCCATTCTTGATTTCCTTGCCCTGAAGATTGATCTTCGCTGTGGTGTGCTCGGTGCTGGTGTTGGCAATCTTCAGGATTACCTCGCCCGTCTGCTCATCAAGTGTGGCTGTAGAGAAGATGCCAGGAAGGGTGTTTGCCTTCAACTTGGTAGAGAATACTTCCTTGCCATCCAACTTGGCGAAGATGCTGTCGCCTACTACTTTCAGCTCGATGTCATACCACTTGCCGGTCTCGATGCTGCCTGGGGTAGTAGCTATCTGACTCTTGGCACCATTCACGATAGACTCCACTCCGTGCTGGGTGTTGTTCCAGCCACCGAGGTTCAACCAGCAGTAGTTGTTCTTATCCACGTAGTTGAAGATGATGAGGAAACCTTCGTTTCCGGCATCCTTCTTCGCGCGTACCTTATATATATAGCCGTTGCTGGTAATCTCGCCTGGGTTCAGACGGATGCAGCTTTCTTCGTTGCTGGTCTGCTTGATGAGGCTACCCTCAGCCTTCCACTGTCCACGGATATCGGTAGGCAACTCCTGCAAGGTCATCGGCAGTGCCTTTCCGTTCTCATCGCTGTAGCCCTTGTCCTCGAAAGAAACCTGAGTGCCCCATGTTCCCATACCTACACGGCAGATAGCTGGCTTCACCTGAGTCTGCTCATATTTGTATGGATTTTCCTGGTTCACCTTCAGTACACGAGTACCGATGTTGTTTGCCATCACGTTCTGAACGTAGTAAGATGGAGTTCCGAATACCTTGTCTGAGGTATACTGAATCATATCCGGTGCCCACATACGGTTGTTGAGGTTGGCGAAGATAGGAGCGTAGGATGCCATGGTCACGATGTCAGAATTGTTCTCGATGCCCATCATATAGACAGCCTCACCGAGTGCTGCATCGAGCGAACCCATATTGCCGAAGCCCTGAGTTACGGCATATTCACCTACATAAATCTCGCTGCCCTTACGGTCGTAGTTATCATACTTGTTGAAGTTCTCGGCAAACCAGGCAGGATTTCTGTAGTAGTGCTCGTCGAGGAGTTCTACGCTTTCGTTGCTTTCCCACTTAGGATTGTCATCGCCCCAAGCCACCACGTTACCGATGAGGTGCATCTTAGGATATTTCGCCAATACAGCATCCTTGAACTTCTTGAAACGCTCGTAGTAATGGTCGCTCTGAGCCGCAGGATCAGGCTGGTTGTTCTCATTACCAATCTCCAGATATTCGATATTGTATGGTTCCGGATGACCATTCTTGGCACGGAGCGCACCATATTTAGAGGTAACAGGACCGTTGGCATACTCCAGGGCATTCATGCACTCATCAATCCAAGGCTGGATGCTATCCACAGGAGTCATGCCGCCGTGCCACAAACCTACGTTTACAACATAGAGAGGCTTGGCGTTCAGATCCTCGGCAAGCTGCAGATACTCATCGAATCCCATACCATCGCTGGTACGGTAGCGCCAGTTTACGTTCTTATGGCCCGGACGTTCCTCGATAGGACCGATAGTCTTCTCCCAGTGGAAAGCATTCTCTGGAGATTCCTGTCCCTCTACGTAGCAACCGCCAGGGAAGCGGACGAACTTAGAATGGATGTTATAGAGAAGCTGAGCCAGGTCAGGGCGCAAGCCATTCTCGCGATTCTTGAAAGTAGGAGGGAAGAGGCTTACCACATCCAGAACGATGGTACCCTTTCCGTCGGCTACGAGTTCGAACTGAGCCTTGGCGTCGTTTCCGTTGGCAGTCAACTCAGCCGTATATTTGGTCCACTTCTTGCCAACCTTGGCATTGAGTGCGGTTTCTGCGTAAACCTTGTCGCCCTTGGCGTTGGTGAGGCGAGCCTTCAATCCGCCCTTGTAGCTACCTTTCGCCCAGAAGGAGAGTTTGTAGGTTCTGCCCTGCACGGCGTTGATTCCCCAGAAACCCTCATTGATGAGAGAGGCTGTAGCTGCAGGCTTGGCAGTGATGGTAAGCTGGAGTGCTTTGCCCTGTGCATTGTTGAGCAAACCCTTATTGATGAGTTGTGCATTGATTTTTGCACCTTCCTGAGCGGCAGTTTTCCAGGTAGGAATATTCTTGTCATCGTCTTCGAAAGAACGGTTGCTGATGAGTTCGGCATAGAGACCGCCATCTGCAGCATGGTTGATATCCTCGAAGAAGATACCATAGAGGTTAGGAGATACCTTGATACCTGGGTTAGAGGCATCTACATTGATGGTAACCTGTGCGTTGGCTGCCAAAGCAGAGGCCAACACTGCTGAAAGTAAAATCTGTCTTTTCTTATTCATTTCTTATTCTTAGGTTTGTTTGTTTACTTGTTGGTTGGCATGAAACCAAGCTAAGCCTGAATTCATGCCGCTATTAATACACAGTTGCAAAAGTACACAAAAAACACAAAGAAGAGGTGGACAAAAAGCGAATTATAGTGTAAAAGGTGGATTTTCTGATGAAAATCCACCTTTTGTTTATTATTGGTAAATAAAATCGGTTTTAATATAGTAATACCAGTCCGGCAAAAGCCGAGTAGAGTATCATGCGGATAGGATTGATCTTCATCACCTTCACGCCGATAAAGGTGGCAAAGAAGAGGGCGATGGAGATATAGAATCTCCAAGGATTTTCGGGAGTAGAGAAGTTCTCGCCATTCATCAGAAGCAGGGCTGCGGCTCCTACCAGACCGACAATGGCTGGGCGAAGACCGATGAAGATGCTCTGGACGGCTGAGGTGTTCATATACTTGTACAGCATCTTGCTGATAAGAATCATCAAAACCAAGGATGGGAGAACCAGCGCAAAGGTCGCCATGGCACTTCCGAGTACAGCCATCATGCCACTCATACCGGCATTATGGACAGCCGTATAGCCACAATAGGTGGCGGTGTTGATACCGATAGGTCCCGGTGTCATCTGAGAGATGGCAACCACATCGGTAAACTCTTGCATCGTCATCCAATGATACTGCGTAACAACCTGTCCCTGAATCAGGGATATCATGGAATAGCCACCTCCGAATCCAAAGATGCCTATCTGAATGAATACGATGAAAAGCTGAAAAAATATCATCATTATGTTTTAAGCTATTTACTTTTTTACCTTTTTACTTTTTTACCCTTTTACCTTTATTCCGTTGGCTGGATAAACTGTCCATAGATGTAGCCACCTACGGCAGCTGCGATAATCACCCAGATTGGGTTGACGCCCAAAAGCCAGATCAGAAGGGCGGATAGAATAGGAATCCAGCAGTTGACAAGCGAAATACCGGCACTCTTGGCAAGCGAGAACGTAGGTACGGCTATCAATGCCACGACGGCAGGACGGATGCCTGCAAACATGGCAGCAACAACCTTGTTGTCTTCAAACTGATGGAAAAACATGGCTATCGCTAAGATAATAAGGAACGATGGCAACGAAGCGCCGAGGGTGCAGACGATGGCTCCCGGTGTCTTTGCCAACTTATATCCGAGCATGGAACTCATGTTGATGGCCAAGGCGCCCGGACAAACCTGGGTAGTGGCAATGGCATCCAAGAATTCCTCCTTCGTCATCCAATGATGCTTGTCGACGACTTCGGATTCTATAATAGGAATCATGGCATAGCCACCACCAAAAGTGACTATGCCAATCTTCATAAATGTTTTGAATAATGTAAGATAACTTACGCTATTATTCATTTTTACCTTCTTACTTTTTTACCTTTTTACTTTTTCAAAGCTCTTTCTTCAATCCACTGACGTGCATTGACAAATGCCTCAATCCAAGGAGTTACCTCGTCGTTGCGGCGATCGGCTGGATACCAGGCGTTCTGCCATGGGAAGATGGCACGCTCCAAGTGTGGCATCATAGCCAAGTGGCGACCATCTGCAGAGCAGATACCTGCTACGTTGTAGTCACTGCCGTTAGGATTACCTGGATACTCAGCGTAGTTGTACTTCGCAATGATGTTGTAGTGATCCTCTGGCTCTGGCAAGTAGAAACGGCCCTCGCCGTGAGCTACCCAGATACCGAGCTTATCACCGCTCAGGCTACCGAACATCACACTGTCGTTCTGAGGAATGGTCAAACCGAGGAATGTGCTCTCGAACTTCTTGGATGTGTTGTGGCAGAGGTGTGAACGATGCTTGTGCTCAGGATTGATGAGGTTCAACTCAACCATCAGCTGGCAACCGTTGCAGATACCGAGTGAAAGGGTATCCTCACGGGCATAGAACTTATCGAGTGCCTCTTTAGCCTTAGGATTGTAGAGGAATGCACCAGCCCAACCCTTGGCAGAACCGAGAACATCGGAGTTAGAGAAACCACCGCAGAATACGATGAAGTTCACATCTTCCAGCGTCTCACGACCAGAAATCAAGTCGGTCATCATCACATCCTTTACATCGAAGCCGGCGAGATACATAGAGTATGCCATCTCACGCTCACCATTGGTACCCTTCTCACGGATGATAGCTGCCTTGATGCCAGATGGCTTGCGACGGTTAGCGTCGAGGCTGTAGCTTGCGAGAGTTCCCTTGAAGCCGTAGCCGAAGTTCATCTCGATAGGCTGCTTCTTATAGTTGGTGTAACGCTTCTTGGCCATACCATTCATGCTCTGCTTGCGGTCGAGGAGGTAAGATGTCTTATACCAGTCGTCGCGCAAAGTATCGATATCGAACTCGTGCTCGAAGCCTTCCTTCTTGATGATAATCTTGCGGAGCTCAGGAGCTGGATAACCAATTTTGGCATAACCGATACCGTTCTCATCGAAGAATGCCTTCAACTCGTCCTTGTGAGCATCGCTTACCTGGATGACAACACCTGGGTTCTCTGCGAAGAGAGTCTTGATGATGTCGGCATCTGCGATGTCGTGGAGGTTGATCTTCATACCGCCCTCTACGTTGGCGAATGTCATTTCGAGGAGAGTTGTAATCAAACCACCGGCGCTGATATCGTGACCGGCCATTACCCAACCACGGTTGATGAGTTCCTGTACGGCGTTGAAGCAGTCAACGAAGTACTCTGGATTCTTCACGGTAGGAACATCGCTGCCCACCTTGCCCAGACTCTGAGCGAAAGCAGAACCACCGAGACGCTGCTCGTCGAAGCTGAAGTCGATATGGTAGAGGCTAGAGTTCTTGTCGTTAACGAGAACTGGGCTAACCACCTTCTTGACATCTGAAACCTCACCACCAGCACTGACGATAACGGTACCCGGAGCGATGATTTTCTCGCCGTTAGGATACTGCTGGGTCAAAGAGAGAGAGTCCTTACCTGTTGGTACGTTTACGTGGATGGCGCAGCAGAAGTCTGACAAAGCCTTCACACCCTCGTACAAACGGGCATCCTCACCCTTCTGACTGCGGCAAGGCCACATCCAGTTGGCTGAGAGGCTGATACTGTCCATGCCATCTGCCAATGGAGCCCATACGATATTAGTCAATGACTCTGCTACAGAGAGTACTGAACCTGCCTTAGGATCGGCAAGACCAGCCTGAGGAGCATGACCCATTGCTGTTACGATACCCTTCTCGCCACGGTAGTCGAGTGCTACGACACCACAGTCTGAGAGTGGCAACTGAATCTGACCCTGACCCTGCTGACGGGCAATCTTACCTGTTACGGAACGGTCTACCTTGTTGGTCAACCAGTCCTTACAAGCCACAGCCTCCATCTGGAGAACACGCTGCAAGTACTTGTCGAGGTTATCTGCAGAATAAGTTACATCTTCATATTTACGCTCTACGGTCTCATCTACCATCACAGTCTTAGGAGTATGACCGAACATCTGAGCTACATCGAGGTCGAATGGCTTCACACCATCAGCCTGCTTGAAGCTGAAGTGAGCATCGCCAGTAGTCTCACCAACCACGTACATTGGAGCACGCTCACGGTCGGCAATCTTCTGAACCTCGCTGATATACTTCTCGTCGATGAGCAAGCCCATGCGCTCCTGGCTCTCGTTGGCGATGATTTCCTTGGCGCTCAAAGTCTTGTCACCGATAGGCAACTTAGACATGTCGATTTCGCCACCGCACTCTTCTACCAACTCAGAGAGACAGTTCAAGTGACCGGCTGAACCGTGGTCGTGGATGCTGACTACTGGGTTCTCATCGTTCTCAACGAGTGCACGAACCAGGTTGTAGGCACGCTTCTGCATCTCAGGGTTGGCACGCTGACCAGCGTTCAACTCGATCCCATTGCTGTAACGGCCTGTATCTACAGAAGAAACAGAACCACCACCAAGACCGATGCGATAGTTGTCACCACCTACTACTACAACCTTATTGCCCTTCTGTGGCTCACCCTTCTTATAGTCACGCTTCTTGCCGTAGCCTACACCACCAGCAAGCATGATTACCTTATCGTATGCATACTTCTCACCATTCTCCTCGTGCTCGAATGTAAGCACAGAACCGGTGATGAGAGGCTGACCGAACTTGTTACCGAAGTCTGATGCACCGTTGGAAGCCTTGATCAGAATCTGCTCTGGAGTCTGATAGAGCCACTTACGTACTGGCATGATGTCTTCCCAGTCGCGCTCAACATCGCTCTTGCCGTTGTCATCCTTCAGGCGAGGATAAGCAGTCATGTAGCAGGCAGTACCTGCGATAGGCCATGAACCAACACCACCACCCATACGGTCGCGGATTTCACCACCCGTACCGGTAGCAGCACCATTGAAAGGCTCTACGGTAGTAGGGAAGTTGTGAGTCTCAGCCTTCAGCGAGATGACACTCTCGATATCCTTCACCTGGAAGAAATCGCTGGTAGTCTGATCGGCTGGAGCAAACTGCTCGATAACAGGACCCTGAGAGAAAGCCACATTATCCTTATAGGCAGAGAGAATCTTGTTAGGATTCTCGTTGGTGGTCTTCTTGATCATGCTGAAAAGAGAAGACTCCATCTCCTTACCGTCGATGATAAACTGGCCGCCGAAAATCTTGTGGCGGCAGTGCTCTGAGTTGATCTGTGCGAAACCGAAGATTTCGCTGTCGGTGAGAGGGCGTCCGTTCTCTTTCTCCAGTTTGTGGAGATAAGCCATTTCGTCCTCGCTGAGGGCAAGACCCTCTTCCTCGTTGTACTTCTCGAGGTCATCGACGTACTTGATTGGTTCTGGCTCGTGGTTCACGGTGAACACATCCTGTCCGATACCGTTGTACATACGCTGGAGCATAGGGTCGTGCTCAGCGTCCTCGCTATCCACAGGGAAGTACTCCTCGATACGCGAAATGCCGTCAAGACTCATGTTCTGAGTAATCTCAACGGCATTCGTACTCCAAGGAGTAATCATTTCACGGCGTGGGCCGACATAGAAGCCCTGCAACTGCTGGGCGTCCTCTAAAGTCGCGTCACCATAAAGCCAACAAAGTTCATTGATTTCGTCCTGAGATGGTTTGTGGTCAATCTCGGTCGCAATCACACTCTTAGATGGAGTTCTAAAAAAAAGAATCATACTTGCTTTCTTTTATATTATTAATGTATTTATTTCTTTTCGAGTGCAAAGATAGTGCAATTTCAAGACACTACAAAATAAAACTCTGTTTTTTATGTTTTTTTTGTTGAGATTTGAGCTATTCTTACCTTAAGAGGCTACATTTGACGGTTTAGCTATAAGAAAAGTGCTTTCTGTTGCCTTTTTTGGTTAAAAAGGTGATAAATAAAGATTTAGAGGTTAAAAATGTCTAAATGCATTTGACAAATGTTGTTTATTCGAGTCTTATCTGTAACTTTGCAAGTGAAAGAAGTGAATCAGCTTCTATAATGCCCTAAAATGTAGAAACTTCCGGATAACGGATGAAAGCTGGGAGAACTCTAATATAAGAGGTAGAAAGCGACGTTAAGATATACTATAATCAATTAATAATAACAAGAAAATTTAAATTAGAAAGAATATGAAACAGACAAAGTTAATGGTAATGGCAATGATGGCTGTAGCTCTGATGGCTACAAGCTGTGCAAGTAAGAAGGATCTTCAGAATTGCCAGAATGAGAATAAGGAATTGTCAAGCAACTATCAGGCTACCAAGGAAAAGCTGGCAGCTACAGAGGCTAGTCTGGCAGCAGCCCAGGAGCAGCTCGCTACTGCAAAGAGCGATTACGCTAAGTTGCAGAGTTCGCTTGACAAGAGTTTGAACAATGCAAGCCAGAACAACGTGAGCATTGAGAAACTCGTTGACCAGATCAACGAGAGTAACCAGTATATCCGTCACCTGGTTGAGGTAAAGAGCAAGAGCGATTCGCTCAACATGGTTCTTACCAACAACCTGACCCGCTCTTTGAGCAAGGAAGAGATGAAGGAGGTTGATGTTCAGGTTCTGAAGGGTGTAGTTTACATTTCTCTGGCTGACAATATGCTCTATCAGAGTGGTAGCTATGAGGTGAACAGCCGTGCTCAGGAAACATTGAGCAAGATTGCTAAGATCATCACAGACTACAAGGATTACGATGTGCTCGTAGAGGGTAATACCGATAACGTACCAGTAAGCACTACAAGTGCCAAGATGAAGAATATCCGCAACAACTGGGACCTCTCTGCTCTCCGTGCAGCTTCTGTTGTTCAGTACTTGCAGGATCACTTCGGTGTAAATCCTAAGCGCCTTACTGCTGGTGGCCGTGGTGAGTACAACCCTGTAACAACTAACGATACAGAGGTAGGCAAGCAGCGCAACCGCCGCACTCAGATTATCATCACTCCTAAGCTCGACCAGTTCATGGACTTGATTGACAAGGCTCCAGAGGAGAAGTAAAATGGCTATTTAAAGGTAAAAAGGTAAAAGGGTAAAAAAGTAAATAATTAGAGGCATCAATGAGTTTTCGGGCTCATTGATGCCTTTTTAGGTATAAATATACAGGTTTTATGTTTTAAGTACGTAAAAAAGTGCTTTTTGTTATCATTTTGCTAGAATTATTCTTAATTTCCTTTCTTTTCTTGATTATTTTTATTAATTTTGCAGGCAAAATATCAAGGGGTCACTTGGCTGCCCTGATCATTGTACATTGTAAATTATTAATTATACATTATATTGTGTTATGGAAAAGATTAAGATGACGACTCCATTGGTAGAGATGGACGGTGATGAGATGACAAGAATTCTCTGGAAGATGATTAAGGATGAACTCATTCTTCCTTTCGTTGATTTGAAGTCTGAGTATTATGATCTCGGTCTGCCTTATCGCGACCAGACCAATGACCAGGTAACCATCGACTCTGCTGAGGCGGCTAAGAAATATGGTGTGGCTGTGAAGTGTGCTACTATCACTCCTAATGCACAGCGTATGGACGAGTATAAACTCCACAAAATGTGGAAGAGCCCTAATGGAACTATCCGTAGCATCATGGACGGTACCGTATTCCGTGCTCCTATCACCATCCCAAGCATCCACCCTTGTGTAAAGAACTGGGAGAAGCCTATTACCATCGCCCGTCATGCTTACGGCGATGTATACAAGAGCGTGGAACTTCGTGCTGATGAGCCAGGTACAGCCAAACTCGTGTTCGAGGGTAAGAGCGGCAAGAAGCAGGAGGTTGAGATTCATTCTTTCGATGGTGCTGGCGTTATCCAGGGCATGCACAATACTGATAAGAGTATCCGCAGCTTTGCTCACAGCTGCTTCAAGTTTGCCATTGATACCAAGCAGGATCTCTGGTTTGCTACCAAGGATACCATCTCTAAGACTTATGATGCCCAGTTCCGCAAGATCTTTGAGGAAGTATATGAGAGCGACTATAAAGAGAAGTTTGCAGAACTCGGTATCGAGTATTTCTATACATTGATTGATGATGCAGTTGCCCGTGTCATGAAATCAGAAGGTGGATATATCTGGGCATGTAAGAACTACGATGGAGATGTAATGAGTGATATGATCTCATCTGCATTCGGCTCACTTGCCATGATGACATCAGTGCTTGTATCCCCTCACGGATACTATGAGTATGAGGCAGCACATGGAACAGTTCAGAGACACTATTACAAGCATTTAAAGGGTGAGGAGACCTCAACAAACTCTGTAGCTACTATTTTTGCATGGACAGGAGCACTCAGAAAAAGAGGAGAGCTTGACAAGCTTCCGGCACTTTCTGAGTTTGCAGACAAGCTTGAGGCAGCTTGCATAAAGACTATTGAGAGCGGAAAGATGACAAAGGATCTCGCACTCATTACAACAATTGAAAATCCTACTGTTTTAAACAGCGAAGGCTTCATCAAGGCAATCAGAGAGGAGCTTGAGAAGACAATTTAATCTGAAATTTGGTTTTTAGCCTTAGAATAAGATATAACCCGGGGATAATTATGAATTTTTTGAATGTTAAATTCTTAACACATTGACAGATGACCTTCAAAAAATTATAATTAATCTTGGGTTTTTGTCTTTAAAAGAGAAATGATATCCTGATGATTGGAGGAATAAGACTTGAGTAAAGAAATATCACAGGCGGTTATCAGAAGACTGCCACGATACTATAGATATCTCGGAGAGCTTTTGGATGAGGGAGTGGAGCGTATTTCATCAAATGATCTGAGTCACAGAATGAAAGTGACAGCTTCACAAATCAGACAGGATCTCAATAATTTCGGTGGCTTTGGACAGCAGGGATACGGATATAATGTAGAATATCTGTACCGTGAGATCGGTAAGATATTAGGACTGGATAAGCAGCACAATTTCGTTATTATCGGAGCCGGTAACCTGGGCAGAGCCCTGGGTAATTATTTGAACTTCGAGCGTCGTGGTTTTATTTTCAAGGGAATGTTCGATGCGAACCCGGAGCTTGTGGGGAAGGATGTCCGTGGTGTGAAGGTTATGCCCATGGAGCAGCTGGAATCTTTTATCCGGGAGAATAACATTGATATTGCAGTACTGACGATTCCCAAGACCAGTGCCGTAGAAGTGGCTGACAAGCTGGTGGCGAACGGGATCCGCGCCATCTGGAACTTTGCGCATGTGGATCTGAACGTTCCGGAGGGAATACAGGTGGAGAATGTACATCTGTCAGACAGTTTAATGAAACTTTCGTATAACATTAACCGTTACAGTTCAGATATAAAATAATGAGCCTCAGGGAAAAACAAGCGGCTGCGAAGCGGGATGAAGAGTGCGATAGCACGAATTCGTGAGCTTACGAGAGAGTAAGGCATAAAGGGAGTGATATTATGGGCAACGATAACGCAGGAGAAAATGCGAGGAACCGGCAGGAAGCTTTTAAAAGTGCACTTGTTGGGAAACATTTGCCCGTACTCACCCTGGATAATAAGTGGTACAAGCTGCTGAATAAGACTGGTTCTGTTCCGTTAAAAGAGACGGAGGATGCTCTGAATCAGCTGTTAAAAAGACAGGGAAAGCTGAATACGGAGTCGAAGGACATCCGTAATCTGAAAAAGAAGCTGATGAAAGAAATCGTGCCTATGGTGGATGAGGCGGAACAGCAGGGAGAGAACAGCAAGATAAACAAGAAGATTGAAGAGCATAAGCGCCTGATCGAGGAGTGCAACGAGAAGCTGGATGCTTATGAAGATGAGCTGAAAGATCTCCCCCGGGAGATCGAAAGATTAAATCTTCAGCTTATGATGTTTACTATGGAGTGCTGCTATGATATTATGAAGGATAATGACAAACAGATCAATGATACTGCAGAGTGGGTGGGCGCGATCCGCATTGAACTGAAAAAACGTCTGATCGAGAAACAGCAGATGGAACAGCAGAATCAGGAGATCTATAACTACATGCATGACATCTTTGGTGCAGAGGTGGTCAATCTGTTTGACATGAAATATAATCCGGAGCAAAAATAGTATGAAATATCTGGTAACTGCACAGGAAATGAAGCAATACGATAAGAATACCATAGAGTACCTCGGCATACCGGGGCCGGTCCTGATGGAGAGAGCGGCTCTGGCAGCGGAGGATTTTATAAAAGAGCGCTTTGATGCCGTGAAAGAACGGACGAAAGTGCTCATTTTTGCTGGTATGGGGAACAATGGCGGCGATGGCCTGGCGTTAGCAAGACTTCTTGCGGCGGACGGATACGCAGTCGCGGTAAAATGCGTGGGAGATATGCAGAGAGCTACCAAGCAGTGGAAATCGCAGTGGCAGACTTTGCAACATTTTCCGGTGAAGACAGACAGTAATATTGCGGTGGATGAATATAATGTAATTGTAGACGCCCTCTTCGGCGTGGGATTAAGCCGCCCTGTGGAGGGAAACTATGCGGATGCCGTTAAAGAGATGAACAAGGC
>ERZ791718.952-NODE-952-length-12571-cov-2.064318_pt1 | contig 12571 bp, 8 predicted proteins | sample MGYA00510349_ERZ791718 | MGnify/ENA primary metagenome ERZ791718 (study PRJEB30046, sample SAMN00715136) | human gut metagenome | study: EMG produced TPA metagenomics assembly of the A metagenome-wide association study of gut microbiota in type 2... | reverse complement strand
CCATATAACTTTTTTTCCGTTTACCTGTTCGGGAAGAACGATATAGTCTTTTGTTTTTGTCTTTTTATCAGCTTCTTCAACCTTTTCTTGAAGCTGCCTCATCTCTTCTTTATCAGCGCTTAATTCCGACGGAAATACTTTTGCATAAAATTCATATCGTTCTTCCTCATCTTCATATGTTAAAATCACTGTAAGTTTTATCAATGTTCCTTCTGTCGATAAATTATCCTGCTGTAAATGTCCCTGTATATCCATAACGTCATAACGATCCAGTTCCCATGAAACTTTCATATTTTTTTCCGGAACAGATGTGATTAGATTCAAGTCCGATCTTACTTCATCCAAACTTTTATTTTTTCCGAGAACAGCTTGTTCAACTTCTTTTTCAGCTTCTGAAAATGCATTTTTCAGCTCTTCTTCATCATATTTTTTCCCTGAAACCGAAATACTGATGTCTTCCTGTTTTTCATCAATCTTTACTTTCATGTTTTTGAGTTCATCTTTTCCGCTCTCATTCCGTCTTAATATTTCCCTTCCTTTCTCATCTTTTTCAAGCTTTTTCCCATTATCTTTACTATATACACATCCGAAAATAATAATCGAAATGACCGCGATCATCCCTGCTTTAACATAAACAGGATGCTTTTGGAATATTTTATTTACTGTTGCTCTGTTCATAGCCTATACCTCAATATGAATGATTTTTCTTCCAAAGCTGTACGCTGCAATATATACGATTAAACAAATTGTCATGAAACACCTCCCCGCTGCATTTTCGTATAAAACACTTAGAAATTCTCCGAATGTCAGCTTCATGTATAAAATAATAAAAAACGGAACTGCACACTTCAAATTCTAATTTTTTTGAAGCGAACATCGTTTGGATTTCCTGTTCCGTATCAATCTTCCCGCTTATAATCTTTACTGCATTTCGTATGATTGAAATACTGTCTCCTCCGCTCATCTTCGCAGATGAAAATACAGTGACAAAATCTTCTGTATCCTCTTGTTTCATTCTTTCGGAAAACTGTTCCATCACGCTGACTGCCGGCATTTTCATATCAAGCTGATGTACCATTTTTCTAAATTCTTTTCTGATCCTTACATTTTCTTCATACATAGGTGCGAGATCTTTTTCTGCTTCTCTTATCGCATTTTCTACAGAGTATCCCGCTTTCAATGCCGCTCCCATTGCCTGTATCGCATTACTGAATTGAACTCTGAATTCCTTTTCTTTTTTACGGCACAAATCACGAAGTCCGTCTCTTGCATATATAACCCATATGGGAATCATAAAAAATATCGGAAGAAAAGATTCGTAAAATACATATGTGATCAAAAGGATGACCGCTATCGACTTTACTGCCAAAAAAATGTATTCTGTTTTTTTAATATCCTGCAGCCACAAGTTTTCCGGTATTTTCAAGTTCAGCAACCTTCATAATGCTTCCTTTAACTTTTTCATTTTCTGTTCCCACCTCCTTAAACTCATATAATGTTTTTGTCTGTATCTTCCCATCCTCATATCCGAGTATCTCTTCAATCATAAGAACTTTTCTCGTTTTATCCCTGATTCTTCCAAGATGAATAATAATGTCCAGAGCCGATGCAACCTGCCTTTGAATCGCCTGCAAAGGCAGGTCTATTCCCATCATCATCATCGTTTCAATTCTGTGAAGCATGTCCTTCGGGTTATTTGCATGACCGGTTGACATTGATCCGCTGTGTCCGTTCAGCATCGCCGATGAAATCATATCTACAGTCTCTTCTCCTCTGACTTCACCTACAATAATGCGATCCGGTCTCATTCTTAAAGCCGATTTGATCAGATCACGAATCGTAACTGCTCCTTCTCCTTCCAAATTCGCTTCACGCGCTTCAAGTCTGACAAGGTTTTCAACTCCCTGAATCTGAAGTTCTGCATTATCTTCTATCGTAATAATCCTTTCTTCTTTTGGGATAAAATCCGACATTGCATTCAAAAAAGTTGTTTTCCCGGCTCCTGTTCCACCGCTCACAAAAATATTATATTTTGAACGGACGATCTTCCTGATAAACTCTGCCGCTTCTTTCGTTAAACTTCCCATTTTGATCAGATCATTCATCTTAATCGCTTTTGACGGAAATTTTCTGATCGTCATGATCGGTCCGTTCACTGCCACTGGCTTTAATACAACATTTACCCTAGATCCATCAGCTAATCTTGCATCGACAATAGGTGAAGTCTCATTGACATACCTGTTTGCCTCTCCTACAATTTGCTGTATCACATCGCACAATCTTGACTCTGAGAAAAAATGTCTGTTTGTCCGATATAACTTTCCCTCTTTCTCATAAAAAATGTTCTCCGTTCCGTTCACCATAATCTCTGTAATACTGTCATCTTCAATCAAATCCTGTAATATATCCAGTCTGCGAAAAGCATTAAACAGTTCCCTGCTCAATCTGATTTTTTCACTTAAGGGGATAAATTCTTTTTTAGACTCATCCTCTAATACAGTCCTTATAATTTCCTGAAGTTCTTCTTCCTTTGTTTCTTTTGTCATATCCATGCGATGCATAACTTTCTCATACATCAATTCTGCAGATATCATACTATGTCACTTCACTCTCATCTGTCGCTTCATGGTTCGTTTTAATATGTCCGAATATCCTGCTGTTTTTAAATTTTCTTCATATTGCCTCATTTTTGCCATAGAAATTTCATCTTGTATATAAGGCGTATATATACGACTACATTTTTTCAATATGTCGTAAAGCCCCGAAACACAATCACCAAGATCAAGGATTACAGCCTTATATATGCATTGGTCCATAATCGTATCCAAAAAATAGATCCATTCTTTCTTCGTCACTTCTCTTAGATCATTCTCATTTGAGATAGGCATGATATAATCCAATTGCTTATATTGCCCTGTCATAAGGCTTGCTTTCAAACCATAATCAATTCTCTCTTGCTTTAAGTAATACAGAAGATCTCCTAAATCTTGATTTTTTTCACCTTTGAAATAAAAATCATTTCCCGAATATCCTTCCATGTTGATATAAAGAGTCGGAACTTTTTCCGATATTTTTTCGCCTAAACAAAGTGCAAACTCTGTTTTTCCGATTCTGTGTATCGGAGAATAGATACCGATCAGACCGCTTTCTTCAGGTTCGTCACGTATTCCTATTTTTCTTTTTGGAGCAGTAAAATCACTTTGAACCGCATCATATTTTTCTTCTGTTTTTTTCTGCGGCTTATGTGCGGCTTTCGCCTCTTCTTCTCCTATCCCCGATTGAATGATCTTAAGAATCTCATCTGCCGACTGATATCGGAATATCGTCGTTTCTCCCTGTTTTTCCTCTTTTTTCATACTTTCTGACAATATAAATTTCTTTTTTGCTTTTACATTCCCCCTTATTTCAGAGACGCAGTCTTCCGCAATCAAAAGAATTTCTATCTCTGCTTTTTCCGCAAACTGCTCTATCTTTTTCACATTACTGAAAAAATGAAATTGAAAACGCATTCCGAAACGTTTTACTAATATGCTTAATAAATGTTCCGCATATTCTTTCTGCACATCACAAATCAAAAAATTACCTGCAATGCCTTTATATTGTTTTTCCGTCATAATTTGAATTTTGCCGTGAACTATACAGCACGAATAAAAATATACGATATCCGGTCTTTTTTACTCCCGGATTTTTGAATATCTGCTTTCCCTCAAAAACAGATGTTCCAACAGTTGATCTCTGTCGGTAAAATGCATTATAAACAGCAGATTCTATTTTGTCTACAACAAATTTTAAATCTGCTGTTTTTTGTAAAAAACTCACAAAATCTGATAACAAACAATCCCATAAAGCAGTCCAACCCCAGGAATTCCAAGCATTCCCGATGTCAAAAAAGAGACTGCATTCAAACCTACATTAATTGAAGATTCAGGTGGAATAACGTATTGATTTATAAAAAAAATAAGCGCCATTCCTATCACCGCACGGATCATAAAATTCACTGCCATGTACAAAACTTTCTTTCCCAGTTGTCCCGCTCCCTTTCTTTTTACGTATTACCTTTTTACTTTAATACTTTTTATAAATTATTTTATTCTATATCATCACCCATTATTACATCGTATTCTTAATAGAACATCATCCGTACTTCTGTTCACAGCGCCGCAAAAAAAGACCGACAATGAACTTTTTTTCAATCTATTTATCGCAAACTTCTAACGATTGAAAAATCAGTTCATTATCGATCTTTTCACACAGATTAAACTATTTATCAACAATGTTTTCTCTGTTTTTATTTGTTTTCCACATCATCTGATACGTTATCTTCTGAATTATCCACTATAATTTCAGATGTATTTTCCGGCGAGTCGTCCTCTTCTTTGATTTCAACTTCTTCACCGTCAATTTCCGCTGAAGCTGTTCTTACTTTTGCTACACTTGCCACTCTTTCTTTCTCAGGAAGATTAATCAATTTTACTCCTGATGTTATTCTTCCATATTGAGAAATATCAGAACATTTCATTCGGATTACGATTCCTTCTGTATTGATGATCATGATCTCGCTTTCTTCATCTACAGCTTTCATACCGACTACATTTCCGGTCTTTTCCGTAATCTTATAGCATTTCACGCCTTTTCCGCCGCGATTTTGTTTTGTGAATTCTTCCATACTTGTACGTTTTCCCATACCTTTTTCCGAAACAATCAGCATATCTTTGCCCTGACTGCTCATCTGCATACCGATGATTTCATCATTATCGCTCAAATTCATTCCTCTGACACCCATAGAAACACGGCCTGTGGAACGAACGTCTTTTTCGTTGAACCGGATACACTGTCCATATTTTGTAACAAGAAGAATATCCTGTGCATTATCTGTTACTTTTACTTCGATTAAAAGATCGTCTTCCCTTAATGAGATTGCCGCAAGTCCGGTCTTTCTCACGTTCATATAATCTTGGATCGGAGTCTTTTTAACAAGACCTTTCTTTGTTGCCATAAACAGATACTTTCCGTCTTCATATTCTTTGATCGGAATTGTCGCCGTAATTTTTTCATCCGGCATAAGCTGAAGTAAATTAATAACAGCCGTTCCTCTTGCCGTTCTTCCAGCTTCCGGTATCTCATATGCTTTCAGCCTGTACACACGACCTTTATTTGTGAAGAACATAATATAATGATGGCTCGTTGTAACAAATAATTCTCTTATAAAATCTTCTTCAAGCGTCTGCATTCCTTTAATTCCTTTGCCACCTCTGTTCTGGCTCTTGAACGTATCCATGCTCATCCGCTTAATATATCCCATATTTGTCACAGTAATGACAACATTTTCTCTCGGAATCAAATCCTCCATCGAAATGTCAAATTCATCATAGCCGATATGAGTTCTTCTTTCATCTCCGTATTTTTCGGAAATAACAAGAATTTCTTTTCTTATAACTCCGAGAAGAAGTTTTCTGTCCGCAAGAATTGCCCTATATTCTTCGATTTTTTTCATCAATTCAGCATATTCCGCTTCCAGTTTTTCTCTTTCCAAACCTGTAAGAGCACGCAGACGCATATCCACGATTGCCTGTGCCTGCACTTCTGAAAGATCAAATCGAGAGATCAACTCTGCTTTTGCTTCCTGAACATTTTTCGATCCACGAATAATCTTGATTACTTCGTCAATATTATCTAAGGCAATGAGCAATCCCTGCAAAATATGAGCTCTTTCTTCCGCCTTATTCAGATCGTATTTTGTTCTTCTTGTAACAACTTCTTCCTGATGCTTTAGATAATATTTCAGCATATCAAGAATGTTCATGACTTTCGGCTCATTATTTACAAGTGCAAGCATGATCACTCCGAACGTATCCTGAAGCTGTGTATGTTTATAAAGTTGATTTAGAATAACATTTGGATTTACATCACGGCGAAGTTCGATACAGATACGCATTCCTTCCCTGCTTGACTGATCGCTTAAATCCGTAATTCCATCTACTTTTTTGTCTCTTACAAGTTCTGCTATTTTTTCAATAAGACGTGCCTTATTTACCATAAACGGAAGTTCTGTAACGATAATTCTGTTTTTTCCGTTCTGCATCGGCTCGATATTTGTCACAGCTCTTACTCTGATTTTTCCGCGGCCTGTCCTATATGCTTCTTCTATTCCTCTCGTACCGAGTATCTCTGCCCCTGTAGGGAAATCAGGTCCTTTGATAATTTGAAGAATATCTTCAATCGAAGTTTCTCCGTTTTCATCAATCTGATCGTCTATGATCTTTACAACGGCATTGATGACTTCACGCAGATTATGCGGAGGAATATTGGTTGCCATACCAACCGCGATACCTGACGTACCATTTACAAGAAGATTAGGAAATCTTGACGGAAGTACAACAGGTTCTTTCTCTGTCTCGTCAAAGTTCGGGACAAAATCAACCGTATCTTTATTGATGTCCGCCGTCATTTCCATTGAAATTTTACTTAAACGTGCTTCTGTATAACGCATCGCGGCAGCTCCGTCTCCGTCGACAGAACCAAAATTTCCGTGACCGTCAACAAGAGGATATCTTGTTGACCATTCCTGTGCAAGATTTACTAAAGCCCCGTATATAGAACTGTCTCCATGAGGGTGATATTTACCCATTGTATCTCCGACGATACGGGCACATTTACGATGCGGTTTATCCGGACCGTTATTCAACTCGATCATGGAATACAAAATTCTTCTTTGCACCGGCTTCAGTCCGTCTCTTACATCCGGAAGAGCTCTTGCCGCAATAACGCTCATCGCGTAATCAATGTAGGAAGTTTCCATTGTCTTTTTCAAATCGACTTCATGGACTTTGTCAAAAATATTATCTTCCATTCTTTATCTCCTTTTTACTGATTAAATTCATAGAATTACTTTTAGTTTGCTTCCGCTCCTATCCGGTAAGAAAATCTTCGTTCCTTGATTTTCTTACCGGTTTGGCATTTCCAATGCCAAACCATAGAATTGCTTTTCTGTAAAAAATCAAGTAAACCTGATTTTTTACCTCAATCAATTCCATGAATAGTCGCTGTAAAGTGCTATATATCCAAATTTTTAACGTATTTTGCGTTTTCTTCTATGAATTCGCGTCTTGGTTCTACTTTATCTCCCATGAGAGTCGTAAATGTGAGATCGAGTTCAGATGACGTTTCTTCATCCATCGTTACACGCAGCAAAATTCTATGTTCAGGATCCATTGTTGTTTCCCATAACTGGTCTGCATCCATCTCACCCAGACCTTTATATCTCTGAATTTTATTATTACTGTCTCGTCCTACTTCTGTAAGTATCTGATTTAATTCTTCGTCGCTGTATGCATACCATACTTTTTTATTTTTTTCCAGCTTATAAAGAGGTGGCTGTGCAAGATATACATAGCCTTCTTTGATAAGATCGGGCATGAAACGATAAAGAAACGTCAACAGCAATGTGCTTATATGTGCTCCGTCTACATCGGCATCGGTCATAATAATGATTTTATGATATCTTAATTTTGAAATATCAAAGTCTTCATGAATTCCGGTTCCGAATGCAGTTATCATAGCTTTAATCTCGGCATTTGCATATATTTTATCGAGACGCGCCTTTTCTACATTCAAAATTTTTCCTCGAAGAGGAAGGATTGCCTGTGTGGCACGATCACGAGCCGTCTTCGCCGAACCTCCGGCGGAATCTCCCTCTACGATGTATATTTCACAATTTACAGGATCTTTGTCGGAACAGTCTGCAAGTTTTCCCGGCAAAGACATTCCTTCCAACGCCGATTTTCTTCTCGTAAGATCTCTTGCTTTTCTTGCAGCTTCTCTTGCCCGCTGAGCCATAACTGATTTTTCAACCGTAATTTTGGCAACGCTTGGATTTTGTTCCAGAAAAATTTCAAGCTGAGTAGACAGAATACTGTTTACCGCACCTCTTGCCTCGCTGTTTCCAAGCTTTTGTTTCGTCTGACCTTCAAATTGAGGATCTTCGATCTTCACGCTTACGATTGCAGTAAGCCCTTCTCTGATATCGTCTCCGGAAAGATTCGGTTCGCTATCTTTAAGCAGTTTATTTTTCCTTGCATAATCATTAAACGTCTTTGTAAGAGCGCCTCTGAATCCCTCGATATGAGTTCCGCCCTCCGGCGTTGTAATATTATTTACAAAACCATAAGTATTTTCACTGTAAGAATCGTTATGCTGCATCGCAATTTCCACTGCAACGCCGTCTTTCATCCCTTCACAGTAAATGATCTGCTCGTAAAGCGGAGTTTTACTTTTATTCAAATATGTGACAAACTCTTTGATTCCGCCTTCATAGTGGAACGTATGCTCTCGTAATTCTTCGCCTCTCCAGTCTCTTAATACAATCTTCAGACCTTTTGTTAAAAACGCCATTTCCCTGAAACGCTGTTTCAACGTATCATAATCAAACACCGTATCGTCAAATATTTCTGCATCCGGGAAAAACGTAACCGTCGTTCCTGTGCGATCAGGTTCACATTCGCCGACCACTTTTAATTTATATACAACTTTTCCTCTTTCATAACGTTGCTTGTATATCTGACCGTCATGATATATTTCTACTTCAAGCCATTCCGAAAGTGCGTTTACTACAGATGCACCTACTCCGTGAAGTCCTCCGGATACTTTGTATCCTCCTCCGCCGAATTTTCCTCCTGCATGAAGTACAGTAAATACAACTTCAACTGCCGGAAGTCCCGCTTTGTGATTAATACCGACCGGAATACCTCTTCCGTTATCACACACTGTAACAGAATTATCTTTGTTAATATTTACTTGTATTTCATCGCAATATCCCGCCAGAGCTTCGTCTACGGAATTATCCACGATCTCATATACAAGATGGTGAAGTCCTCTCGTAGAAGTGCTGCCGATATACATACCGGGCCTTTTCCTTACGGCTTCCAGACCTTCCAGTATCTGGATCTGATCCGCTCCATATTCCGCGTCAAATTCTGTACTTGATGCACCCATGTAATACCCTCCTAATTTGCATTTACTGCATGTCCGTTCTTTATGTGAAATATCTTGTTAATAGAAAATCTGTGATTGACAAACTCATCCAGCCCTGTGCATGTTATGATCGTCTGTATATTATCGATACTATCCAATAAATAGTTTTGCCGATGTTTGTCCAGTTCAGACAATACATCGTCAAGAAGCAGGATAGGCGTATCATTTAATTCTTCTTTTACAAGTTCAATTTCAGATAATTTCAGCGATAAAGCCGCTGTTCTTTGCTGTCCCTGCGAACCGAATTTCCGAATATCCAGTCCCGCATCTGTCGTAAAACAGATATCGTCTCTGTGCGGACCGACTGTCGTACTCTTCATTCGCAGATCACGTTCCCTATATTTGCTCAAAGCAGTTTCAAACGTTATATTTCCGAGACTGCTCTCATATGTCAATGTGATCCGCTCTTTTCCTCCCGTCAGCTTGTAATGAATATCGGCAATAATATCATTGACCTGTTTTATAAACTGTTTACGCCGCTCTAATATTTTTTTTCCATATTCCGCAAGCTGCATGTCCCATATATCTAATGTCTCTATCAGATTTCTCTGTCCGTATATATCTTTTAACAAGGAATTTCTCTGATTAATGATTCGATTATAGTTAGAAAGATTATTGAGATAAATTTTATCGAGCTGTGAAAGTTCCAGATCAATAAATCTTCTTCTCCCTGCCGGTCCTTCTTTTATGATGTTCAGGTCTTCCGGTGAAAAGAACACAAAATGAACAATCCCGAAAAGTTCACCTGCTCTTCTGATCGGAACTTTATCGATGGCAATCCCTTTTGGACTGTTTTTCTTAAGATGCATGTCTATCTGAAAATCTATGTTCCTTTTCTCAATGATCGTCTCTATATGTGACTCATCATACCCGAATTGAATGACATCTCTGTCTTTCGTTCCCCTGTGAGACTTTGTTGTGCCCGATAAATATAAAGCTTCCAGTATATTCGTTTTTCCCTGAGCATTATCACCATACAGAATATTTGTCTTCGGATCAAATTTCAGATCAAGAAGATCATAATTTCTGTAATTTTTAAGCTTCAAAGATTTGATAACCATAACTTTCCCATCTAATTTATTTTACACGCTTTTTACATTTTTTTCAATGTTCGGATTCACCCTTTATTGTTTGACCGTCAACTCATTTTCTTCGTAAGATACAACGTCGTTCGGATACAGTTTACGACCTCTTCTCGTCTCAACTTCTCCGTTTACACTGACAAATCCGTCTTGTATTACTTCTTTTGCCTGCCCGCCGTTCTCAACAAATCCGGCTGCTTTTAAAACCTGTCCGAGCCGGATAAATTCTTCTCCGGCTCTCAAATGAAAAAATTCCATATTTTACTCCTTTTATACTGCTGCGTTAAAATTTACAGGAAGAATAAGATAAATATAACTTTGTGCCTCGTCTTTTATGAAACACGGCGCCTTTGCATTCATGAAATAAAGATCTACTTCTTCATCTTCGATCACTCGGAGCGCCTCGATCAAAAACTTCGGATTAAATCCGATAAGAAGGTCTTTGCCTTCTTTGATACACATAATATCTTCATCCATTGAACCGACCTGTGATTTTATTTTAAATTCCATTGATTCGTCTCTGATATCGATAATAAGCGGTTTTTTGTCTCCTTCTTTGATAAGCAAGGTAGCGCGGTCGATACATTCAAGAAGCTCTCTTTTATTTATTTTTACTTTCGTTTCATAATCGCTTGAGAGCATCTGATCTATACGGAAATATTCTCCTTCTATCAGTCTTGATACTACGATCGTCCTGTCGAATTCAAATACGATATGATTTTTCGTAAATGAAATATCTACATCGGCTTCTGCTTCCCCGCCTATGATCTTACTGATTTCCTGAAGTGTTTTTCCGGGAACGATTACCTTTTTAGGCGCATAAGAATCTTTCAGTTCTATTTTTCTGATTGAAATTCTATGACCGTCAAGTGATACGACTTTCAAAATATTATCTTCGATTTCAAAAAGTTCTCCTGTCATCATTTTATTCGTATCGCTGTCGGCGATCGAAAAGATCGTCTGACGGATTACTTCTTTTAGTGTAAACTCCGACACTGTTATAAAATCATCTTTCTCAATGTTCGGAAGATAAGAAAATTCATCTCCCGGAAGTGATGCGATTTTAAATTTTGCTTTTCCACCTGTGATAAGCGCCTGATTATCGCCTTGTGTATCTATGATAATTTCGTTGTCGGGAAGTTTCCTGACGATCTCTGCAAATATTTTTGCGTTAAGAGCCAAAATACCTCTTTCAATGATCTCTCCATCTATAGACGTTTCGATTCCAAGTTCCATATCGTTAGCTGTAAGTTTAATGACGTCTGTAGATGCGTCTATTAAAATACATTCGAGAATTGGCATCGTTGTTTTTGACGGAACAGCTTTGGAAACGATACTCACTCCTTTTGCCAGATTCTGTTTTGTGCATATGATTTTCATAAAAAAGTAACTCCTTTCGATCTGTGTGGAAAAGTCAGACGCGCACGAAATAATATAGATTTATATAAAATCAATTCCGCATTCGTCGTATTAGAGGCTGTGAATAAGTTGAAAACCATCTCAACCCCTTGAAAAATCAAGGTTTTCTGCTTGTGATAACTGTGTGGGATTCGAGTTGAAACGATGAGGAAAGTGTGGGTATAAATCTGAACCTCTTCAGGTCGATATTATGTTATTCACATCTTTTCCCATAGTTTTTAAGAAGTAATCTACATAGTTATCCACAATTATATCGGATTTATCTTCTTTTTTATAATTTTATTGATTATATAATGTTGACGGTATTATTAAGAGCTTCATCGGTTTTTAATTCGTTTTCGATCTTCTTAACGCCGTGATTGACAGAAGCATGGTCTTTTCCGCCTAAGATAGCGCCAATCGCCTTAAGAGGCGTATCCGTCAGAGTACGGCAAAGATACATGATGATCTGTCTTGGAAGGACGATTTCTGCATTTCGCTTCTTTCCTTTTAACTCTGAAATCGGAATATTAAAGTGTTCAGATACAATATCAATGATAAGTTCAGGCGTCACCTCTCGGTTATTATCCGGAGAGATCATATCCTTTAACGCCTCCGCCGCAAGCGGGATATCGATCTTTTTATTTTCAAGGTTAGAAAGAGCGATCAGCTTATTAAGAGAGCCTTCCAATTCACGAATATTCGATTTGATATTATTGGCAATATATTGCATAACATCGTCCGGAATATGGTATTTTTCAAGTCCGTCAAGTTCTTCTTTTTTTCTTAGAATTGCCATTCTTGTCTCATAATCAGGCGACGAGATATCGGCAATAAGTCCCCACTCAAATCTTGTCCTAAGACGGGCTTCAAGTGTCTCGATATCTTTCGGGGGTTTATCACTTGATATGATAATCTGTTTTCCCGATACATGAAGATGATTAAAAGTATGGAAGAATTCTTCCTGTGTACTTTCTTTTCCTATTATAAACTGAATATCGTCGATTAAAAGAACGTCGTTATTTCTGTACTTTTCACGGAATTTTGTCATGGCAAGTTTT
>ERZ791718.951-NODE-951-length-12600-cov-2.170586_pt1 | contig 12600 bp, 9 predicted proteins | sample MGYA00510349_ERZ791718 | MGnify/ENA primary metagenome ERZ791718 (study PRJEB30046, sample SAMN00715136) | human gut metagenome | study: EMG produced TPA metagenomics assembly of the A metagenome-wide association study of gut microbiota in type 2... | reverse complement strand
CCGATAGCCACGGCTCGTAGATGCGATGGGAGGTGCTTGTTGCTCGAACTGGAAAGAGCCGGGATAAGGCTGATCGGTTACAATCCATTCACACTTTGCCGATTTCGTTGAATCGACAATCATCCAGCCGTCGGGTAATTTCCCGGCGGAGAAATCTTCTTTCCAAAAACTTTGTTGTGCGGACAGGGAGGAAACGCAACCTGTCAGAAACATGGATACAATTAGACTTTTTATCATTTGAATTAGTTGATTAGATTTAGGCAGTAAAGATAGTCTTAATTTACGAGGGTTCGCAAACGTTCGCGTGATTTTTATTCCCTTTTCGCCGGGCGAAAGCGTGTTATTATCAATGGAATCCTTCTATCTTCGCGTATGTACAACCTTGTCATATAAATCAATAAACATATATCATGAACAGACATTTATTCTTGAGCCTTTTACTGGCCCTTTTCGCTTCCAGTACGCTTTCTGCCGATAACCTTAAAATCGAGCCGGCCTTCTGGTGGAGCGGTATGAAGAACCCGGAACTCCAGCTGATGGTGTATGGTAAGGATATCGCCGGATATCTCCCTAGCGTGAAATATCCCGGCGTACAGTTGAAAAGCTCGGTAGCGTTGGAAAGCCCGAATTACCTATTGATCTATCTGGACGTGGAAAACGCCAAGCCCGGCAGGTTTGATATCACGTTCACGAAGGACAAAAAGAGTTTCAATTACTCGTATGAGTTGAAGGCCCGTAAACCGAACGCCGATCGGATCAAGGGGTTTGACTCTTCCGACGTGCTTTATCTCATCATGCCGGATCGTTTCGCGAACGGAGATCCCTCGAACGATCAAATCCCGATGCGTACCGCTTATAAGGTAGACCGTAACAGCCCAAACGCCCGTCACGGAGGCGACTTGGCCGGTATCGAACAGCATTTGGATTATATCGAGGATCTGGGCGTTACCGCTATCTGGCTGAACCCGGTATTGGAGAATGACATGGAGGGAGGCTCTTATCACGGATATGCCACGACGGATTATTATCGGGTAGACCCACGCTTCGGCACGAACGAGGACTACGTCCGCTTGATCGAGAAGACGCACGAGCGGGGCATGCGTGTCGTAATGGATATGATCTTCAACCATTGTGGAAGCGATCATCCTTGGATGAAAGATATCCCTAGCCACGACTGGTTTAATAATCTCGATAACTACGTGCAGACCAACCACGATAAAGAGGCTTATTTCGATCCTTACGTGTCGGATTATGATAAGGAGACGATGCTGAACGGCTGGTTTGTCCCGAGCATGCCGGACTTGAACCAAAAGAACCCACATGTAGCCAAATACCTTATCCAGAACTCTATCTGGTGGATCGAGTATTGCGGCGTGGATGGTATCCGTCAAGATACGTATCCGTATGCCGACGTGGACATGATGCGGAATTGGTGCACGGAGATCATGAACGAGTATCCGGAGTATAACATCGTAGGCGAAGCGTGGATGAACTACACGATCGGTTCCGCTTATTGGCAGAAAGGCAGCCGGTTGAACTTCGGGCAGGATACCGAGCTGAAATCGGTAATGGATTTCCGCTTGATGGGTATCGCGAGCAAGGCGTTCCATGAGGAGACTGGGTATTCCGGAGGCTTACACACGATCTTCGAGCATATGTGTTATGATTATGTATATCCCGATATCTATAACGTATTGCGTTTCTTGGAGAACCATGATACGGATCGTTTTCTTCCCTCCATGCCCGAGTCTGTCAATGATTTGTACGCGTTCAAGCAAGGGGTGACATTCTTGTTGACGATCCCCGGTATTCCCCAGCTCTATTACGGGCAGGAGTTGCTGATGAATGGCACCAAGGAGAAGGGAGACGGATATATCCGCTTGGATGTTCCCGGTGGCTGGCCCGGCGACAAGGTGAATCAATTCGAGGCATCCGGTCGCAGCGAGGTACAAAATGACGCGTGGAATTTCCTCCGCACTTTATTGAAATGGCGCAAGGGCAACGCTGTCATCGCTAAGGGCAAGATGAAGCATTTCATGGTGAACCAAGGTGTCTATGTTTACGAGCGCAGTCTGGATGGCCGGAGCGTATTGATCTTGATGAATGGCAGCGACAAGGAGGTGAACCTCCCGTTGGCCCGCTATGCGGAAGTATTGCGAGGTAAAACCTCCGGAAAAGAGATATTAACCGGAAAGGAGATTCCATTGGGAGACGAATTATCCTTGGCACCGAAAGGGATCTTCGTACTGGAAATGTGATGCCATTAGCCCCGATGATTTTTCATTCGAGGACCTATTCATAGATTACTAATAATTAAATCGGGAGGCCTTAAACCTCCCGATTTTCTTTTCATATATACTATTTTAATCGCTTTTCAAGAATCAATTGATGCCTGCATTGAATGCAGTTCTCCCAGATAGGCTCGGCATAGTTCCGTACGAAATAATCGCGATCTACGGCAACCAAGTCGAAGCCTTCCTGTTGATAAAGCATCATCGGGCCGGCGGCTGAGGTTCCGGTGCAAATACGCAAAAGCTCGACATCTTGAGCCGGAGCCCATTTATTAGATACATGCCGTAATAGTTTCCGGGCGATTCCTCGCCGACGGAAGATATCCGCCACGGCAAGATTCATGATCTCCGCCTTGCGACCCTCCTCCTTGCGAACCACGATCACGCCGGCAACCGAGTTTCGTACCGTAGCGATAAAGCAATCCGAATCCTTTAGGTAAACCTCTACTTTCTCCCGATCCGGATCGGCTTCCAGCAGTAACTCATAAGGAGGGAATAAAGCTGCTTGTATCTCCGGCTCCCCGTTAGCGACGATCTCTACGATATTTCCGTCAGGATCTCGGATCACGCCCTCATAGTAACCATCCCCGGAAACGCGGGTCTCACCGGCGATCGTGTATCCATCCATCCGGAAACGTTCGATCATTTGATCCACTTGCTCCTTCTTATCCGCGTGAAAGGCCAGATGAGCCAAGCCGATATGATCCTTGTCGTAAGCCTCAGTAATATCCTGCCGTTGCATGATCTCCAAGGCAGGGCCACTCTCGAAAGAGACGAAATAAGAGGCGAATCCTTTTTTCGAATTCACATATTTCTCATTACTCTTACCATTAAAATACTTTACATAGAAATCCCGTAAACGTTCCAGATGATTCGTCCATAGGGCGATGTGTGTTAACTGCATAAGTTGGAGGTTTTAATTTGTCACTGCCAAAGATATAAAAAAATCAGACATGGTTCCCTACATTATCGTCGGGATAATCCATGCCTGATTATAGTTTTCCTCTTATTCGCGCTTATTTACAAATCCGGCAACCGGCGCATTTAGCCAGCTCACCGCGGAAACGTTTCTCTACCAGTTTATGCAAACGGTCTTTCAACGCCTCCAAGCGTACATGGTCGATCACGTCGGAAGTGAAAGCCACGCTCAATAACATACGGGCCTCGTCACGTGGGATACCGCGGCTTTGCATATAGAACAAAGCGTTCTCATCTAACTGACCGGTCGTCATACCGTGCGAGCATTTTACGTCGTCCGCATAAATCTCCAGTTGCGGCTTGCTGTACATACGGGCCTCACGAGTAGCGCACAGATTACGGTTCGTCTGGTAAGCGGCGGTCTTCTGGGCATCCTCTTTCACCAAGATACGTCCGCTGAAGACACCTACGGCATGATCATTCAGTACATTCTTGAACAACTCGTTGCTGGTACAATTCGGAACCGCATGGGTAATATGGCTATAGGTATCCATCTGTTGCTCCTTGTCCAGAACGGACATACCGCATAAGGTAGACTCGGCATACTCGCCATTCAGTTCCACGTAATAATTGTTGCGAGTCAAGCCATTCGTCAACGTAATACCGTTTACCAAGACATTGGTCGAGGCCGCCTGCCTTACGTGTACGGAGGAGAAACGGGTCGTGGACACACTGCTTTCCTCCAAATCATAATAATCGAAGCGAGCGCCTTCCTCTGCGAAAATCTCAACCACTTGAGTCGCCAAGAATTTCACGTCGTCGATACTATGGTCGCAAACCAACAACTTCGCCTCCGAATGAGGTTCCATAATCACCAGGACACGACGGTTCGCCATCGTATCCACATCATTACGGAATATATTCACTAATTGGATAGGACGCTCAACCACGACATTTTTCGGTACATACACCACAAAACCATCTTGAGCCAACATCGTATTCAATGCGATAATACCATCCTTGCTACTCGGCGCCGCCTTTCCGTAATACTTGGAAGCGATCTCCGGATATTGCTCCGTAAAAGCCTTCAACCCTCCAGCATACACGCCTTCCGGCAAATGTGCTTTCGGTAAGTCCTTATCGTAAAACGTATCGTTCACGACAAAGTATAACGATGTGCTCAAGTTCGGTACGTCACAACGGAATACGTCATAAGGATTCACCGGGATAGCGACCCGGTTGATATTTAAACCGTAATCCGGAGCGAACGCTTGGGCTACATCCGTATATTTATAATCCTCGCTTCTCGTGGAGGGGAATCCGAGTCGCTCAAAGTTCGCCAAGGCATCAGCCCTAAGGGCATTCATCACCGGCGTACTATGACGACATACCAGATCCTCACATTGGGCGAAAAGATCGATATATTGTTGCTCGGCCTTCATATTACTCATCTCCCATCTCTTTCTTGATCCAGTCGTAACCTTTCTCTTCCAGTTCCAAGGCCAATTCCGGACCGGCGGTCTTCACGATACGGCCTTTGTAAAGCACATGAACCACATCCGGCTTGATGTAATCCAGCAGACGCTGATAGTGCGTGATTACGATAGCGGCATTCTCCGGAGTCCTCAACTGGTTCACGCCATGCGCTACGATACGCAAGGCATCGATATCCAAACCACTATCCGTCTCATCCAAGATCGCCAATTTCGGCTCCAGCATCGCCATCTGGAAGATCTCGTTCCGTTTTTTCTCTCCACCGGAGAAACCTTCGTTCACGCTACGGCTGGCCAGTTTATTATCCAGCTCGACGATCGCACGTTTCTCACGCATCAATTTCAAGAAGTCCGTAGCCGAAACCGGTTCCAGACCGTTATATTTACGGTGCTCGTTCAACGCCGCACGCATAAAGTTCACCATACTAACTCCCGGGATCTCGACCGGATATTGGAAGCTCAAGAAAATACCCTCACGGCTACGATCCTCGGGAGAAAGATCCAGCAGATTCTTACCGTTGAAGATAACCTCTCCTTCCGTTACCTCAAAAGCGGGATTACCTACCAATACACTACTTAACGTACTTTTTCCGGAACCGTTCGGTCCCATGATAGCATGTACCTCACCCGCTTTCACCGACAGGTTGATACCTTTCAATATCTCTTTGCCATTTACGTTGGCATGTAAATTCTTAACCTCTAACATCTTTTCTAATTGAAAATTGAAAGTTGAAAATTGAAAATTATTCTATCCTACGCTGCCTTCCAGCGAGATCGTTAGTAATTTCTGAGCCTCGACGGCGAACTCCATCGGTAACTTATTCATTACCTCACGAGCATATCCGTTCACGATCAAACCGACAGCCTCTTCTACCGAGATACCCCGTTGTTGGCAGTAGAACAATTGCTCCTCGCTGATCTTACTCGTCGTAGCCTCATGCTCCACGATCGCCGTCTCATTCTGAATATCAGCGTAAGGGAACGTATGAGCTCCACAAGTAGAGCTTAATAGCAAACTATCGCATTGGCTATGATTACGGGCTCCTTCCGCACGGGCGGACACCTTCACCAACCCCCGATAGCTATTCTGGCTATGACCGGCAGAGATGCCCTTGGATACGATCGTACTTTTCGTATTCTTACCCAGATGGATCATCTTCGTACCCGTATCGGCCTGTTGGTAATTATTGGTTACGGCAACCGAGTAAAACTCACCTACCGAGTTATCACCCGCCAAGATACAGCTCGGATATTTCCAAGTGATCGCCGAACCGGTCTCTACTTGCGTCCAAGAGATCTTGCTACCCTCACCTTTGCACAAACCTCGTTTCGTCACGAAGTTATAGATACCGCCTTTACCTTCCTTATCACCCGGATACCAGTTCTGTACGGTAGAATACTTCACCTCGGCACGCTCGTTCGCCACGATCTCCACGATAGCGGCATGCAATTGGTTCTCGTCACGCATCGGTGCCGTACATCCTTCCAGATAACTTACATACGCCTCATCGTCTGCGACAATCAAGGTACGCTCGAACTGTCCGGTATTAGCGGCATTGATACGGAAATACGTACTCAACTCCATCGGGCAACGTACGCCCTTCGGTATATAAACAAACGAACCATCCGAGAACACGGCCGAATTCAAGGCGGCAAAGAAATTATCACGATAACCAACCACGCTGCCCAAATACTTCTGCACCAAGTCCGGATGATGTTGTACAGCCTCGCTGAACGAACAGAAAATAATCCCCTTCTCCGCGAGATTCTCCTTGAAAGTAGTCTTCACGGAAACACTATCCATCACGGCGTCTACCGCCATTCCGCTTAAATGCTTCTGTTCTTCCAAAGGAATACCCAGTTTATCGAATGTTTTCAACAACTCAGGATCTACCTCATCCAAGCTCTTTGGTCCCTCTTTTTTCTTAGGGGCGGCATAATAGATAATGTCCTGATAATCGATCGGCGGGATATTCAAGTGAGGCCATGTAGGCATCTCCAACGTCTGCCAATGGCGAAAAGCCTTCAAACGGAACTCGAGTAACCATTCCGGCTCGTTCTTCTTGGCAGAGATAATACGGACCGTCTCCTCGTCTAATCCACGATGGATCACCTCCGTATCAATATCGGTAACGAAGCCATATTTATAATCTCCGCTCGTTACCTCATTAATGATATGATTTGAATCCTGCATAATTATAAATTAACCATTGATAAAAGCCCTTCATTCTCCTAATGAAAACAAATTATGTGGGAAAATTGTTGGTACTATTTGCTTCACGCTATAATAAAAACGAGATTCTATCTTCGATTGGCGATGAATCAAGACCGATCCGCGATCCACGAACTCCAGCGCATTCAACAGCAAACTGGTAAAGACCAAAACGACCAGCAACCCGAAAAAACCCCCAAACAAATGGTTGATAACGCTCAACGGTGTCGCCCCTACCACCTTGGTAACCAGTTCACCCGCTAGGATAAATACCCCCATAATCAAGATAAAACCCGCTATATAACTCAAGATCGTAACCCCTTCTTCCGGAAACCAACCCAACGCCAAGATATATCCTTTCAGCCAAGCCGCCGCTTTCCCGCAGAAAAAGATCGCGATCACTAGGGCTATAAGCGAAACAACCCGTTTAGTGCAATGTTTGATGATTCCATCAAACAGGCCTTTCACAAATCCTATCCCTGCCAGACATAGCAATGTAATGTCCAACCAGTTCATCGTTATAACGTCTTCTTTATTTCTGTCTCTTCGTAAGCCTCGATCATATCGCCCACTTGGATATCGTTGAAGTTCGTAATATTCAAACCGCAATCCAAGCCAGCCACGACCTCTTTCGCATCGTCCTTGAAACGTTTCAAAGAACCTAGCTCACCGGCATAGATAACGATACCGTCACGTATCAAACGGATCTTGTTCGTACGTTTGATCTTGCCTTCCTTAACCATACATCCGGCAACCGTACCGACCTTGGTGATCTTGAATACCTGCTGAACTTCCACATAAGCGGTAATCTCCTCCTTGATCTCCGGAGAAAGCATGCCTTCCATAGCGCTCTTCACCTCCTCGATCGCATCGTAGATGATAGAATACAAACGGATCTCCACACCTTCCTTCTCGGCGTTTCTACGTGCTTGCAAAGACGGACGAACTTGGAATCCGATAATGATAGCGTTCGAAGCCGCTGCCAAAACCACATCCGACTCGGAAATCTGGCCAACCGCCTTGTGAATTACGTTTACCTGAATCTCCTCGGTAGACAAACGGATCAAGGAGTCGGACAAAGCCTCTACGGAACCATCCACATCACCCTTCACGATCACGTTCAACTCTTGGAAGTTACCCACGGCGATACGACGTCCGATATCATCCAAAGTAAGCATCTTCTGCGTACGAAGACCTAACTCACGCTGCAATTGCTCACGACGGTTAGCTATCTCACGCGCCTCTTGCTCAGTCTCCAATACATTAAATGTATCACCGGCCTGAGGAGCACCATTCAAACCGAGGATCAATACCGGCTCGGAAGGACCGGCCTTCTCCACCCGTTGATTACGCTCGTTGAACATCGCCTTGATACGTCCTTGATGAGTTCCCGCCAAAACGATATCTCCCATCTTCAACGTACCGTTCTCCACCAATATGGTAGATACATAGCCACGTCCCTTGTCCAAAGAAGACTCGATGATAGAACCAACCGCACGTTTTTTCGGATTCGCTTTCAAATCCAACAGGTCGGCCTCCAACAAGACCTTCTCCAACAACTCCTCGACACCGATACCTTTCTTAGCGGAGATCTCCTGACTCTGGTACTTACCCCCCCAGTCTTCCACCAAGTAATTCATATTCGCCAACTCCTCCTTGATCTTCTCAGGATTAGCATGTGGCTTATCGATTTTATTAATAGCGAAAACAATAGGAACACCGGCAGCCGAAGCGTGATTAATCGCCTCGATCGTCTGAGGCATCACGTTATCATCAGCGGCCACGATAATAATCGCGATATCCGTCACCTTTGCGCCACGGGCACGCATAGCGGTAAACGCCTCATGACCCGGAGTATCCAAGAACGTGATACGGCGGCCATTCTGCAACTTCACGTTGTAGGCTCCGATATGCTGCGTGATACCACCGGCCTCACCGGCGATTACGTTCGCGCTACGGATATTATCCAATAAAGAAGTCTTACCATGGTCAACGTGTCCCATCACCGTTACGATAGGCGGACGGGCTACCCAATCCTCCTCGTTATCATCTTCCTCATCAGCGTTGATCGCCTCGACAACATCCGCGCTTACATATTCAGTCTTATAACCGAACTCCTCAGCCACAATATTGATCGTCTCCGCATCCAGGCGCTGATTGATCGAAACCATAAGGCCGATGCTCATGCAAGTACCAATAACCTCCGTTACAGATACGTCCATCATGTTCGCCAAGTCGTTGGCCGTAACGAACTCGGTCAGCTTCAATACCTTGCTTTCCAGTTCTTCCTGTTCCATCAACTCGTGCTCACGTTTCACAGCGGCGTCACGTTTATCACGACGGTATTTAGCCCCCTTATTATTCTTATTATTCTTGTTGGTCAAGCGAGCCAAAGTCTCCTTGATCTGCTTTTGAACATCCTCTTCACTAACTTCCGCTTTCACCGGCTTCTTCAAGCGAGGCTTACGGTCGTTATTCGGACGATCGTCACGATTCGGGCGCGGATAATTCGTACCCGGCGTATTATTCACGTCTACCCGATCTTTCTTGATACGTTTACGCTTCTTCTTAGCGTCACCTTCCTCACCCGGTTTAGCAGGAGCGTTCGGTTTAATCAAAGTCGGCGAATTCGGACTCTTATGAGGAGCGCCCGGACCGTTGCTATTATTACCCGGCCGATTGTTATTAAACTTTTGCTTCTCATCACGCTCTTTCCGCTTCTCCTCCTTCGTTTTCTTTTTCGGACGAGTCGATTGGTTAAGCGCATCCAAGTCAATCTTACCGGTTACCTTGATCTTTGACTCCAATTTAACCGAGTTCAAACGGAAAAGATTATCATCCTTTTCCTCGGTCTTCTCTACTTCCTGTTCCGGTTTCACACTTTCCACCTTAGGTTCCGCAACAACCGGTTGCTTCTCTACGGTTTTTTCTTTTTCCACTTCCACTACTATAACTTTTTCTTCTTTTTTCTCCGTGGGAGCCTGCGCAGGCTGCGCGGGTTTAACAGGAGCTTGAGCAGCGGGAGCGGCAGGCGCTTCCTTCACTTTCGGCTCTTCCTTTACCTTAGGCTCTTCTTTCACCTTAGGCTCCTCTTTAGCCTTCGGCTCTTCCTGCTGTTTTTTATGTTGTCCACCATCCAAATCAATATGACCCTTCATTACGATCTTAGGTCTGAATTCTTCCGGTATCACTGTCTTTATTTCCGCGGTCTTCTCTTCTTTCACAGAAGGAACCTCTTTCCGCATACGATCCGCCGCAAAATTACGATCTTTCTCTGGCAGATCCTTTCCAAACTCTTTTACGAGCAAAGCATACTGTTCATCACTGATCCTCGTGTTGGGATTATCCTCAACCGAGAACCCATTCCGGTGCAGGAACTCAACCACCGTGTTGATTCCCACGTTCAATTTTCTCTGTACTTGAATTAATTTTATAGGCATATCTAACTTTGTCGTAATACTTATTCGTTACCTTCATCTTCAAATTCCGCAGATAAGATAGCTAAAAGATCGTCCACGGTCTGTTCTTCCAGATCGGCACGTTCAATAATCTCATTGCGGTCCATAGCAAGGACACTCTTCGCCGTATAGCATCCTATATTCTTCAGTGCGTCGATCACCCAGCTGTCGATCTCGTCGGAGAACTCATCCAAGTAGATATCCTCCTCGTCCGCTCCTTCGATATCACGGAATACGTCAATCGTATACTCAGTCAACATACAAGCCAACTTAATATTCAGACCGCCCTTACCGATCGCTAAAGAAACCTCCTCCGGACGTAGATAAACCTCAGCTTTCTTTTCCTCCTCATTCACACGGATAGAAGAGATCTTAGCCGGGCTTAAGGCACGCTGGATAAACAAAGAGAGATTTGAGGTGTAATTAATCACATCAATGTTCTCGTTTCTCAACTCGCGAACGATTCCGTGGATACGAGAGCCTTTCATACCTACGCAAGCGCCTACCGGATCAATACGGTCATCGTATGACTCGACAGCCACCTTGGCACGCTCTCCCGGGATGCGGGCGATCGCCTTGATCGTAATCAAGCCGTCATTAATCTCCGGAACCTCCAACTCAAACAACCGTTGCAAGAAGACCTTATCCGTACGGGAAAGAAGGATCTTCGGGTTGTTATTATAGTTATCCACACGTTGAACGATCGCACGTACGGTCTCTCCCTTACGATAGAAATCGGTCGGGATTTGCTCGGATTTCGGCAGTAGCAACTCATTACCATCGTCATCCAGCAACAGGATTTCTTTCTTCCACACCTGATAAACCTCAGCGGCGATGATGTGGCCGATTTTATCCTTATACTTAGCGTACAAGCTGTCTTTCTGCAATTCAAGTATCTTTGAAGCCAAAGTTTGGCGCAAGTTTAAGATCGCACGGCGTCCGAAGTCTGCGAAATGCACCTCGTCGGTCACTTCCTCGCCCACCTCACAGTCGGCATCGATTTTACGGGCCTCCGTCAACGTAAGCTGCAAGTTCTCATCCTCCAATTCATCATCAGCCACAACCGTACGGTTTCTCCATATCTCGAAATCACCTTTCTCAGGGTTGATAATCACGTCATAGTTCTCATCCGTGCCAAACATCTTGGCGATCACGTTACGGAACGAATCTTCCAAAACGCTAATCATCGTATCTTTATCGATATTCTTCAACTCCTTGAACTCCGCAAGGGTGTCAATCATACTGATTGTTTCCTCTTTCTTGGCCATAATCTTACTTGAATCTTATTAAGTATTTTGTATATTTTATTTCATCAAATGTATACGACTCATCCTCCACCACAGTCACCTTCCGCTTAGCGCCTTCCGGTTTCACCTTCTTCTCGACAGAGACAACCACACCGTTCTCGTCGGCAGATTTCAACACACCGGTCAGCTTCGAGCCGTTTTTCAACAGCATCTCCACCTCGTTTCCGATGTTCTTGACGTATTGGCGAAGTACCTTGAAAGGAGAAGTAATGCCGGCGGAGCCAACCTCCAGCTCATAATCCTCGACGTCACGATCCAGATGCTCCTCCAAATACCGGCTCAACTCGGCGCAATCATCAATGCTTACCGCTTCATCGTTATCAATTTCAACGACTATCAGGTTTCCCGGTTTAATCACCACGTCTACTAAATAATTGCTTGAAGAGGCTAGTTTTTCCTCTATTAATTGGCTTACCACTTTCTTTTCTATCATACACATATCTGTTAAGAACAAAAGAAGGGGACTACCCGCCCCCTCCTCAACTTCACTTAATCGCCCGCAAATATACAAAAAATCAATGAGTTCTCAAAATATCCTCATCTTTTTACAGAAAAAATTAATACGACACAAACCGGATTACTATCCATAGTAATCAGAATTAATATCTATAGAAATCCGATTTACTATTGACAGTAATATTTATTAACACTTTTATGCCTATCTTTGCTGCCGAATACGAAGGGGTGCTCGCAAAATCCTTCACGAAAGGAGCGGGCTGAGATCATACCCATAGAACCTGTACAGGTAATGCTGTCGTAGGGATTCATGCTTCTCCGATCCTTTCTATTCATCTATTTAGTTTTAAAGCAAAAAGATGAAAAGATGAAAAATGTATTGGTTATCTTGGCCGGCTCCTTACTGGCTACAACCGTCAAGGCACAAATGCCCAGTCCGGTCGACTCCTTGAAAATCTCAAAATG
>ERZ791718.945-NODE-945-length-12631-cov-2.813295_pt1 | contig 12631 bp, 9 predicted proteins | sample MGYA00510349_ERZ791718 | MGnify/ENA primary metagenome ERZ791718 (study PRJEB30046, sample SAMN00715136) | human gut metagenome | study: EMG produced TPA metagenomics assembly of the A metagenome-wide association study of gut microbiota in type 2... | reverse complement strand
GCCGTTTGGCGCGCCCGAAGGGGTGCGCCAATCGTAATGCCACGACGGTGAACTGCGGCGCGAGAAGAATAAATCGCCACGCGCATGTTGCAGCGATTTATGATTAAGATTATTTGCCGCCTGCGGGCGGCAAAGTCTGCGACGCCTTTTGGTGCGTGATGAGGGTCTCTGCTTCTATTTTTCATTTTTGGCGCTGTTTTGCGCCGGAGGCGCAAAATGCGCGGCGGGGGTGCGTTAGCTGTTTCGTGCGGAGCACGAAATGCGCGTGGGGGACGTTGGCTTATTTCGAGCCTTCGGCTCGAAATAAGCCTCCACTGGATTTAGACTGAAGTAAAACGGCCCTCAAAGAGGGCCGTTTTCGTTTTGCAAGTTTGCTGTCATTTTAGTGCGATAAAGTGCAATTTTTTGCACGAACGGATGCTTCGAATGTTTCAAATGTATGGAATATTTGGAGAAGTTAGACAAATGTTTTTCGCTGTTTTTGTCTGTTTTGCACACATTTGTACAACAAAGTTCAGCTACCTTTTTCCCGAAAAGGGGAAGACAAAAAAATACGCCATGATATAATGATTCTGCAATGACGGGGCGCGAGCTCCGAACAATACGATCACATTTTCTGTGGAGGATTATCATTATGGCTATCAAAGTGGGCATCAACGGCTTCGGCCGCATCGGCCGCGTCGTGCTGCGCATCATGATCGAGCATCCGGAGCAGTTCGACATCTGCGGTATCAACCTGCGCAAAGCGGATCTGGATTACATGGTCTATATGATCAAATACGATTCCGTGTTCCGTCAGTTCAACGGCACGGTGGAGCACAAGGACAAGAACCTGATCGTCAACGGTCACACCATTCAGGTCTTCAGCGAGTCCGACGCGGCGATGATCCCCTGGTCCAGCTGCGGCGCGGAGTACATCATCGAGTCCACCGGCGCTTACAACACCACCGAGAAGGCCTCCCGCCACTTCAAGGGCGGCGCGAAGAAGGTCATCCTGACCGCGCCCGGCAAGGATGAGGTTACCCCCACGTTCGTCATGGGCGTGAACCACATGCTGCTCCATTCTGACATGAAGGTCGTCTCCAACGCCTCGTGCACCACCAACTGCTTAGCGCCCCTTGCCAAGGTCGTCAACGACGAGTTCGGCATCGAGCAGGCGCTCATGTCCACCATCCACGCCGCCACCGCCAAGCAGAAGGCGGTCGACTCCCGCGGCGGCAGCGACTGGCGCACGGGCCGCTCTATTCTCAACAATATCATTCCCTCCTCCACGGGTGCCGCCAAGGCCGTCGGCCGCGTCATCCCCGAGCTCTACGGCAAGATGACCGGCATGAGCTTCCGCGTCCCAACGGCGGACGTCTCCGTCGTTGACCTGACCGCCCACCTTAAGGTCAAGACCACCTACGCCGATATCTGCTACGCCATCCGCCACGCCAGTGAGACCTATATGAAGGGCATCATCGGCTACACCGCGGACCAGGTCGTCTCCACGGACCTGATCGGCAATTCCTGCCCCTGCATCTTCGACGAGACCGCCGGCATCATGCTCGACAACGACTTTGTCAAGCTGATCGCGTGGTACGACAACGAATGGGGCTACTCCAACATGGTCGTCCGCCTGCTTGAGCACATGGTCGCGGTGGACGAGGGCCGCGTGACGCCTGAAAAGCGCGTCGTCCCCAAGGATAAGCCGAAGGAAGAGCCCGCCGCCAAGGAAGCGTAACAACGAAATAAAAAAGGAAGGACGCTGCGCGTCCTTCCTTTTTTATTCGTCCTTTTTTTCTGCTGCTTTTGCTTCGAGCTCGGCGACGGTCGTGTTGTCTTCCATGCCGCGGGCGTGGAGGACATCGTCGCGCGTGAGGGTCATCAAATCATCCTTTGTAAAGCTCTCCATCTTCGCGAGGCGGTTGGCCTGCGCGGTCAAGATCTGCTCGAAGAGGTTGCGCACGCCGCGCGCGTTGCCGAACGTCACACCGTCGGCGTTCTCATCGTAGATGAAGTCCTTGACATCCTGCTCGGCGTCGGGAGAGAGGGTGTACTGCGACTTGCGGCACTGCATTTTGAAAATCTCGAGCATCTCGTCAAGCGTGTAGTCGTCAAAGTGCAGGTAGCGGTTGAAGCGGGACTCAAGGCCGGGGTTCGATTGGATGAACTTTTCCATCAAGCCATCGTAGCCCGCGACGATCACGACGAGGTCGTCGCGGTGATCCTCCATCGCCTTGAGCAGCGTGTCGATGGCCTCCTGACCGAAATCGTTGCCGCCCTTGCCGTTGAGTGCGTAGGCCTCGTCGATAAACAGCACGCCGCCGAGCGCCTTTTCGATGACCTTGCTCGTCTTGATGGCCGTCTGACCGACGTAGCCCGCGACGAGCCCGCTGCGGTCGACCTCGACAAGCTGACCCTTGGAAAGGATCCCGAGTGAGCGGTAGATGCGCGCCATCAGGCGCGCGATCATCGTCTTACCTGTACCGGGGTTGCCGGTGAAGACCATGTGGAGCGAGAAGTCCGCGTTCGGAAGCCCGGTCTCCTCGCGCCGCTTGAAGACAGTCGCCATGTTGATGAGGTTATTCACCTCGCGCTTGACCTCGCCAAGGCCGATGTAGTTGTCGAGTTCTTTTTTAAGGTCCTCGATCTTCTCGGGCGGGGGAAGCGGCGCTTCCTCTTCCTTTTTCTCGTCCGCGCCGGTGGAGGCGGCGGGCTTGTTCGGCTTTGCGCCGTCCGCGCTCTTCGGCGCGTTTGCTTTGGGCGCAGCTTCCTTCGGGACGGCGGATTTCGGCGCGTCCGGCGTCAGCGGCGTGCCCCAGAAGTCGCTGCCCATGCGGTTTAAGTTGTTCTGCGTCATCGTGCGGATAACGTCGAGCTGCTGGAGAATGATCTCGTCCTTTTTATCCATGTTGATTCTCTCCCTTCGTTCCGTAGGGCGTGTGCGTCATTGCGCGGAACAAGAATGCAGTGATCATGCCGCTGAGCGCGCCCGTGAAGAGCGACACCAGCAGCAAAAACGGCAGATAGTAGAGCGGCGCGGTCGAGCCGAGCGTGATGAGCGCGGCGCAGACCTGCCCGCAGTTGTGCGCCGCCGCGCCCGCGATCGAGACGCCGAAAATGCTGAGCTTTTTCGCCCCGCTCAAAAGCGCCATCACCAAAAGCGCCGACAGCCCGCCGAGCAGCGAGAATAAAAGCGCCGAGGCATTCCCCGCAAACAGCGCGCCGAGCGTGCAGCGCACGAGCAGGATGGCGAGCGCGCTCGGAAATCCGATGGCATAGAGCGCGTAGAGCGTAACGATATTCGCAAGGCCGAGCTTGACGCCCGGCAGCGGCACGAGCAGCACAAGTGGGAAAAACGATTCCATATAAGAAAGCGCCAGCGCCAGCGCCGCGAGCACCGCGCAGAGCGTCAGCTCTCTTGTTTTGATCTTCATGCGCTCACCCCGCGATCAGATCGTAGTCGGACGCCGCGCCCTCGAGCGTGACGGCCACGCGGGCGGGCAGGCAGACGATGCTCTGCCCCGCGCGCGAGATCGCGCCGGAGTGCACGCAGTCCTGATTCGGGCAGTCGCTTTCGCTCACGCGCACCGCACCGTTTTCCACAGCGACGGTGAGCGTGTAGCCGCGGCTCTCATACGTGCTGCCTTCATAATTGCTGAGTGCGCAGCGCTCGACGGTCTCGCCGTCAACACTAATGCTGACCGTCACCTCGCCAGCCGATTTCGCCGCGAAATACGGCCTTGCGCCAAGTCCGAGCGTGAGCAGCAGCACCGCGAGCACGACGAGCGCGTCCCACTTCGTCGGCTTCAGCTTAGGCGAGCGCTTCATACGTGTACCCGCTTTCGTCGTTCGGCGTGAAGGCATCGGCAAGGCCGTCGGTGTAAAGCACGCGGCCATCGTCGGTGACTAAAATGAGTTCGAAATTCGTCCCCTGGTCGGCAAGATCATCGCGCAGCGCAAGCGCGCCGTCGGGGCCAAGGACGAAGCACGCCGTCGAGAGCGCGTCCGCCCACGCGCCGTTCTCGCACAGCACGGTCACGCTGACGAGCCCGCTTTCCGCGGGGCAGCCGGTCTTGGGGTCGAGGATATGGTGATATCGCACGCCGTTTTCTTCAAAATAGCGCTCGTACACACCGGAGGTCACGATGAATTTATCCGCCGCCGATACGACGCCAAGGTAGCTCTCCGTGTCCGCAGGGTCCTTGACGGCGATGCGCCAATCGCTGCCGTCGGTCTTTCGCCCCATGACGAACACATCAACGCCGAGGTCGAGTGTCGCGGACGTGACGCCCTCCTTTTCAAGCTGCGCGCGCAGAAGATCCGCCGCGTAGCCCTTGGCGATGCCGCCGAGGTCGAGCTGTGCGCCGTCCAAAAGCGTGACCGTCCAGCCGTCCGCCGTTTTTTCGAGCGCGACCTTGCCGCAGCCCGTATGACCCAGCAATTCTTTGAGCTCGTCTGCGGACGGCACACGGCGCTCGTCCTTCGTAAATCCCCACGCGTCGAGCACGGGGGCAAGCGTCGGGTCGAACGCGCCGTCCGTCGCGTCAGAGATCGTCAGCGCCGTTTCGATCAGCGCGGGTAAGATATCGTCCGCGCCGCATTCGACCGTCTCACCGTTCGACGTGTTGAGCGCATAAAGCTCACTGCCCTCCGCCGTGCGCGAGAGGACGGCTTCGTCCAACGTGTGCAGTTCCTTTTCCGCGCCCTCCAGCGCGGCAGCGGCGTTCTCGCCGTAAACCGTCAGGTTCATCACCGTGTCCATCGCGTACACCGTGCGCGTCTCGCTCTCGGCAGCCGTTTCGCCGCAGGCAGTGAGGGACAGGGCAAAAATCGTCAGCAGCAGCGCTGCAAGTTGTCTTTTCATAGGTTCTCCTGCGAAAACAATTTATCAAGCATAGCTTATCAAATGTATTTTACCCGCGTCTGTGCGGTCTGTCAAAAGAAAAAATTTGAACCGCCGTGCGGAACATTTATAAAAGGGGAGAGCCTCTTCTATAATAAGAGGCTCTCCCCGATCTGCGTCTGCGCGCAGGCAAAATTATTTTCTCTCGAGCGAGACGCGGTACGTAAGCCGCAGGAACGTGGCGTTCAAAATGACGCTCACCACCTCCGCAATCGGGAAGGCGAGCCACACAAGCTCGAGCCGCCCCGTGAGCGAGAGCAGATACGCCGCCGGCAGCAGCACGACGATCTGGCGGCAGACGGAATTGATGAGCGCATAGATGGGCTTGCCGAGCGCCTGACACGCGCTGCCCGCGATGATGCTGAAGCCCGCGAGCGGGAAGTGCACGCCGATGATGCGCAGCGCAACACGTCCGATGGAGAGCATTTCGTCCGTCGGCGAGAACATCCCCAGCAGCGTTTCGGGGATGAGCTCGAAGAGCGCGCAGCCGACGCACATGATGCCGATGGCCGTGAAGACTGTCAGGCGGACGGTCTTGCGCACGCGGTCGAATTTCTGCGCGCCGTAGTTGTACGACACGATGGGCACCATCGCGTTGTTGAGGCCGAAGCACGGCATGAAGATGAAGCTCTGGAGCTTGAAGTAAGCACCGAACACCGCGGTCGCCGCCTCGGTGAACGAGATGAGAATTTTGTTCATGCCGAACATCATCACCGAGCCGATGGACTGCATGATGATCGACGGAATGCCGATGGCGTAGATGTCCGCCACCGTCGCGCGGTGGGGACGGATGTCCTTGAGGTGGATCTGCACCTCGGGATTTTTCTTGAGGTTCAGGAAAAGGCCGAGGCCCGCGCCGACGAACTGGCCGACGATCGTGGCGACCGCCGCGCCCGCGACCTCCATGCGGGGAAAGCCCAGAAGGCCGAAAATCAAAATCGGGTCGAGCACGATGTTGCACACCGCGCCCGCGATCTGCGAGATCATCGAAAGGTCCGTCCGCCCCGTGGACTGGAGCAGGCGCTCGCCGTAAATTTGCAGGAACAGTCCGAGCGAGCCGCCGATGCAGATCATCACATAGTCGCTGCCGTAGGCGATGATCTGCGCATTTTCCGTCTGAAAGCGGAAAAACGGCGTGGCGAGCGAAAAGCCGAGGACAGCAAAGACGGCGGCGGTGCAGAGCGTCAGGAAAAGTCCCGTGCCCGCGGCGCGGTCGACCGCCTGCATGTTCTTTTCACCCAGCGAACGCGCGAGCAGCGCGTTCATACCGACGCCCGTGCCCACGGCGAACGCGATGCACAGCGTTTGCAGCGGGAAAGCGAGCGACACGGCGTTCATTGCGTCCTGACTGAGCCGCGCGACGAACACGCTGTCGACAATGTTGTAGAGCGCCTGAAAGAGCATCGATATCATCACGGGCCCCGCCATGTTGGCAAGCAGCTTGCCGATGGGCATCGTGCCCATTTTGTTTTCTCTGATGTTTTCCTCCATGTTTATTCCCCTTTGGATCAGTGTTTCGGCAATAAAATTCCGGCGCCGCAGCGCCGGAATCGAAATCAAATCATTTTTTCCAACGACATGTGCGTTGGAAAAAATACCCCTTAGAGCGCAAGCGTGCGAACGGAGTGAGTGCGACGCAGCGCTCGGCAAAACCCAAATCAAAAATGCACCGCAGTGCATTTTTGAATTACTTTTTTAATTCCCCGTTCGCAGACTTGGTGAGATACGCGTTGATGAAGCCGTCGAGGTCGCCGTCCATGACGGACTGGATGTTGCCGGTCTCGTAGTCGGTGCGCGTGTCCTTGACAAGCTGGTAGGGCATGAAAACGTAGGAGCGGATCTGGCTGCCCCATTCGATCTTGAGCTGCACGCCCTTGATGTCGGAGATCTTCTCCGCGTGCTGCTGAATCTTGAGCTCCATGAGCTTGGATTTGAGCATCTGCATGGCGTAGTCGCGGTTCTGGAACTGCGAGCGCTGGGTCTGGCAGGCGGTGACGATGCCCGTGGGCTTGTGGATGAGTCGAACGGCAGAGCTCGTCTTGTTGACGTGCTGGCCGCCGGCGCCGGACGCGCGGTAGACCTGCATTTCAATATCCTCGGGACGAATTTCGACCTCAATGTCGTCGGGCAGCTCAGGCATGACCTCAAGGGCTGCAAAGCTCGTCTGGCGGCGGGCGTTCGCGTCGAACGGGGAAACGCGCACTAAGCGGTGCACGCCGTTTTCGCCCTTCAGATAGCCGTAGGCGTTCTCACCCTTGACCATGACCGTCGCGCTCTTGAGACCGGCCTCGTCGCCGTCGAGATAGTCGAGCATCTCGAATTCAAAGCCGTGCTTGTTCGCCCACTGCATATACATGCGGTAGAGCATCTGCGCCCAGTCCTGCGCCTCGGTGCCGCCCGCGCCGGCGTGGAACGTCAAAATGGCGTTGCAGTTGTCGTATTCGCCGGAAAGGAGCGTCGTGAGTCGCGCCTGCTCCACATCGGCTTCGAGCTTTTTGTAGCCCTCTTCGAGCTCGGGCAGCAGGCTTGCGTCGTCCATCTCCGTTCCCATGTCGATCAGCGCGAGCAGATCGTCGCGCGTGGAAACGAGCTTTTCGTAGCGGTGAATTTTATTTTGCAGCTGCTTGGAGCGCATCTGGTTTTTCTGCGAGCGCTCCAGATCGTTCCAGAAGCCGTCCTCGTGCGCCTCGAGCTCGAGGCGGTTCAGCTCCTGGCGGGCCTGCTCGATCTCCAGCGCCTTGAAGAGGTTTTCAAATGTTTCGTCCATCGCAAGCAGCTTCTGCTTGTAGGAATCGTATTCGATCACAGCCATGGCGTTCTCTCTCCTTACTTTTATCCTTCATTAGCCGAAAAAGTATATCACACACACCGTGCAAAGGCAAGAAAAATCCGCCTCTCGGGACGAAAATTCCCGTGGAAGCGGCCCTTTTTCGCCTTTCCGGCGATAAAAACAAAAAAGCCACGCTTTCGCGTGGTCGATACAACGGATCTCAGCGCTCGCTGATGATCTGCTTGGTGCTGCCGAAGATCATGTCGTCAACATCCTGCTTGATGAAGTTCTCAAACATATTCGTTTTCACGCTCCTTTCTCTCATTTACTTCAGTTTGTATTATAGACGCGGGAAACGCAAATTTCAATCGTCAGCTCTCATGGCTTTGCCCAAAAAATTAGCGGCTTTTTCATGCAAGTTGCTATATCTACACTTGCATTTCCGTTATTTTTCACTTATAATAAAATAGAAATGATATTTGAAGCGGAGGAGTCGGACTATGGCGGCTTTCGTCACATTTGAGGATGTTTCCAAAGTCTACCACAGCGGAGAGATCGAAATTCGCGCGGTGGACCACATCAGCTTTACGATCGAAAAGGGTGAGTTCTGCGTCATCGTCGGCCCCTCGGGCGCGGGCAAGACGACGGTCCTCAACATGCTCGGCGGCATGGACGCCTGCTCGGGCGGCACCATCACGGTCGATGGGACGCTTGTGAGCGGCTTCAACGCCCGCCAGCTCACGACCTATCGCCGCCACGACATCGGCTTTGTCTTCCAGTTCTATAACCTCGTCGGCAACCTGACGGCGCTTGAAAACGTCGAGCTCGCGGCGCAGATCTGTAAAGACCCGCTCGACGCAGCGACGGTCTTGAACGAAGTCGGCCTGTCCGCGCGCGCGAACAACTTCCCCGGTCAGCTCTCCGGCGGCGAGCAGCAGCGCGTCGCCATCGCCCGCGCGCTGGCGAAAAATCCGAAGCTCCTGCTCTGCGACGAGCCGACCGGCGCGCTCGACTATGTGACCGGCAAGCAGATCCTCAAGCTCTTGCAGGACACCTGCCGGCAAAAGGGTGTGACGGTCGTGGTCATCACGCACAACAGCGCCATCACGCCGATGGCCGACCGCGTCATCCACATCAAAAACGGCACGGTGGAGAGTATGCAGCGCAATGAGCATCCGACCAGCGTGGAACTGATCGAATGGTAACGAAGAAATCGGAACGAAAGGGGGCGGCGCGATGAAAAACGCCATGCAGAAGGACTTCTGGCGCGAGATCCAGCACACGCGCAGCCGCTTTTTCTCCATTATGATCCTGGTCGCGCTATCGGTCGCGTTTCTCTCCGGTCTCAAGGCGACCGCGCCGGACATGAAGCGCACGGGCGACGACTATCTCGATTCGCTGCATCTGGCGGACATTCAGGTGCTTTCAACGCTCGGCCTGACCGACGACGACATTACCTCTCTTCGAGCACAGGACAAGGTCGAGGACGCCGAGGGCGAGTACGTCATCGACGCATTCGCCTCGTCCGACTCGCTCGACGCGGTGGTCAAGGTCCTCTCCCTCACGGGCCGCGGCATCAACGAGGTGCTGCTGCGCGACGGGCGCATGCCCGAGCGCGCGGACGAGTGCGTGGTGGAGGAAAACATGCTCTCGCTGATGAACATTGAAATTGGCGATCGCATCACTCTGACGCCGGGGGACGATCTCTCCGACGCACTCGCGCAGGACACGTATACGGTCGTCGGCACGGTGCGCTCGCCCGTGTACCTTGCGGTGGAGCGCGGCACGTCGACACTCGGCAGCGGTACGGTCAAGGCGTATCTGTACCTGCCGCGCGAGGCGTTCACGCTCGACTACTACACGGCGGCCTATGTGCGCGTCTCCGGCGCGGCGGAGATGACCGCGTTTTACAGCGACTATGACGACTATATCGACGCCGTCATCGACGAGCTCGAGCCGTTCGGCGACGCGCGGGCGCAGCTGCGGCACGACGATCTTGTCGACGAGGCGACGGAAAAGCTCGATGATGCGCAGCGTGAGCTCGATGACGCGAAGGCCGAGGCCGACGAAAAGCTCGGCGACGCGCAAAAAGAACTGAGCGACGCGCGCAAAAAGCTCGACGACGGCTGGAAGGATTACTACGACGGCCAGCAGGAGCTCAAGGACGCGCGCGTCGAGCTGGACGATGCAAAGATCGAGCTCGACGACGGCGAGATGCAATACCTCAACGGCATGGAAGAGTACGAAGACGCGCTGGACGAGTACGAAAAGGGCAGGGCAGAGTATGAAGACGGCCTCGCCCAGTACGAGGACGGCGTCAAGGAGCTTGAAAGCGGCGAAAAAGAGCTTGCCGCGGGACGGAGCAAACTGGAAAGCGGCCAGCAGCAGCTCAATTCGCTGGCCAAGACTGTGACGGATGCGCTTGCGGCCGCGGGCTCGCCCTACGAGGGCGGGCCGGGGAAGCTGCTCGACGATCTCGGCCGCGGCGACAGCGCAGCCATCGCTGCGACGGACGCCGCGCTGGGCGGTATGCGCGCGCAGCTTGAAGGCGGCATCGCGCAGGCGCAGGACGAGATCGACAAGATGCAGGCACAGCTCACTGAGGTCAATGGAACCCTTTCAGCGCTTGAGCAGAAGCCCACCGAGGAAATGTCGGAAGAGGAACTCGCGGCGTACCAGGCGCAGCTTGCGAAGCTGCAAGGCACAAAGCAGAAGCTCGAGGCCGGCATTGCCGAGGCGCAGGCGAAAAAAGCGGAGCTTACCCAACAGCTTGCCCAGATGCAAAGCGTCAGCGCGAGCAGCATCGCCGCAAACAAGCGGGAACTGGACAACGGCTGGAGCGAGTATTACAGCGGCGCGGCCGAGCTCGACGCGGGCAGAAAAGAACTGCTTGACGCCAAAAAGCAGCTAAACGACGCAAAAACGCAGCTCAACGACGCGCCCGCGCAGCTTGCGGACGCGAAAAAGGAGCTTTCTGACGCGCGCAAAAAGCTCGACGACGGCTGGAAGGACTACTACGACGGCGAAGAGCAGTACGCCGACGGCGTCAAGGAGCTCTCGGACGCCTACACCGAGCTGACGGACGGCGAGCGCGACTACCGCAAGGGCCTGCGCGAATACGCGGACGGCAAGGCGGAGGCCGACGAGAAGATCGCCGACGCGCAGGAAAAGATCACCGACGCGCGCCGCAAGGTCGCGGATATCGACAGCTGCGAATGGTACATCTTCAGCCGCAGCTACAACCCCGGCTACACGGGCTTCGGCCAGGACGCCGACCGTATGGCGAACCTCGCGAGCGTGCTGCCGATCATCTTTTTCCTCGTCGCGGCGCTCGTGTGCCTGACGACGATGACGCGCATGGTCGAAGAGCAGCGCGTGCAGATCGGCGCGCTCAAGGCGCTCGGTTACAGCCGCCTTTCGATCTCACGGAAGTACATCGGCTACGGGCTGCTGCCGAGCCTTGTCGGCGGCGTTCTGGGCCTTGTCATCGGCTATATCCTGTTCCCGAAGATGATCTTCACGGCCTATCAGATCATGTATCAGATGCCGGATATCGAGCTGCACGCCTACACGGATATTTCGCTCTTTTCCTTGCTTGCGGCGGTCGCCTGCACGACAGTCGCGACGCTCTGGGCCTGCCCTGCCACGCCGCGCGAAACGCCAGCGAGCCTGATGCGCCCCCGCACGCCGAAGGCGGGCAAGCGCGTGTTCCTTGAGTACATCAAACCCCTGTGGAAGCGCATGTCGTTCATCCACAAGGTCACGGCGCGCAACCTCTTCCGCTATCAGAAGCGCTTCTGGATGACGGTCATCGGCATCGGCGGCTGCACGGCGCTCATCATCGCGGGCTTTGGCATGAGGTCTTCCCTGCTCTTTACGATGTCGCGCCAGTATGACGAGCTGTTCCACTACTCGGCACAGGTGACGCTTGCCGGCAACGCCCTGCCCGAGGAGCGCGCGGCGGTGGAGGACTTCCTTGCAGGCGACTCCCGCGTTGTGAACTACATCCCCTGTGCGGCCTCGTCCGCCACGGTGGTCACCCCCTCCTATTCAACCACCGCCTATGTCGAGGTGATGGCCTCCGACGAGATCGGCAAGGTCGTGGACCTTTTCGACTACAAGAGCGGAGATCCCATCACAATGGGCGATGAGGGCGTATACATCGACCAGAAGCTCTCCGAGCTTTTGAAGGTCTCGGTGGGCGACACCTTCTTCCTCGACGGCGACGTGCGCGGCGATGTGACGGTCGCGGGCATCTACGAGCACTATACGGGGCACTTCATCTATATGACGCCCGGCTACTATGAAAATGCGCTCCACGCCGACGGCGAGCCGAACGCCTACCTTCTGAACTTCACGAGCGACGATACCGACACCTGCAACGCCATTTTTGAAAAGCTGCTCGACATGAGCGGCGTGGCGACGACCTCGCGCATGCGCGACACGCAGGATACCTACATGCACAGCATGGAGCGCGTGGACTTCGTTGTGGTCATCATCATTCTGGCGGCGGCGGCGCTGGCGATGGTCGTGCTCTTCAACCTTTCGAACATCAACATCACTGAGCGCCAGCGCGAGCTTGCCACGATCAAGCTGCTGGGCTTTTACGACAAGGAAGTTTCGGCCTATGTGTATCGCGAGAACATCGTGCTCACGCTGTTCGGCATCCTGCTCGGCTGCTTTATGGGCCACTGGCTGCACATTTACCTTGTCCGCTCGACGGAAATTGACCTCATGATGTTCGGGCGGCAGACCGCGCCGTCGGCCTACGTGTACGCGGCGATCCTGACGGCGCTGTTCTCGCTGCTCGTCAACGTGCTCGCGCACTTCAGGATGAAGAAGATCGACATGGTCGAGAGTCTCAAGAGCGCGGAATAAAATTTCTTGTTTCAAGGCAGGACGGTGTGCTACAATAAGGGGCGGGCAAAGCCGGCCATCTCTATCTTGCTTATCCTGGCGTGGGTCGGTTTTGA
>ERZ791718.940-NODE-940-length-12679-cov-5.983840_pt1 | contig 12679 bp, 16 predicted proteins | sample MGYA00510349_ERZ791718 | MGnify/ENA primary metagenome ERZ791718 (study PRJEB30046, sample SAMN00715136) | human gut metagenome | study: EMG produced TPA metagenomics assembly of the A metagenome-wide association study of gut microbiota in type 2... | reverse complement strand
AAAATGTAATATCCACCATTAAAAAGTAAAGAATTATGATTGCATTGATAGCAGAGAAGCCCAGCGTGGCAAAGGACATCGCCCGCATCATCGGTGCGACCGGGCGTAATGACGGTTATCTTTCCGGCAACGGGTATATGGTGACATGGGCGTTCGGCCACTTAATCCAGCTTGCCATGCCGGAAGCCTACGGCGTGGCGAACTTCCGCAGGGAGAGCCTGCCCATACTGCCGCCCGATTTCCAGCTAATCCCCCGTCAGGTGAAAGCGGAGAAAGGGTACAAGGCAGACCCCGGCGTGCTGAAACAGTTGAAAGTGATAAAGGAAGTGTTCGACCAGTGCGACCGGATTATTGTCGCCACCGATGCCGGGCGTGAGGGTGAGTTAATCTTCCGCTATATCTTCCATTACCTGAACTGCCGGAAACCATTTGTGCGCCTGTGGATAAGCAGCCTTACCGACAAGGCAATCCGTGAGGGGCTGGATAACTTGCAGCCGGGAGAGCGTTACGATAACCTCTACCTCTCTGCCAAGTCCCGCAGCGAAGCGGACTGGCTGATAGGGATAAACGCCACCCAAGCGTTGAGCGTAGCCGCCGGGCAGGGGGTGTTCTCGCTGGGCAGGGTGCAGACACCCACGCTCGTGATGATATGCAGCCGCTATTTGGAGAACAGGAATTTCGTACCCGCCAAGTTTTGGCAACTCAAAGCGGCGACTGCCAGCGGGGGAATAAATTTTACCGCCCAATCGACCGCCAAGTGGGAACAGCAGCCCGAAGCCATAGCCGCCCTGCAACGGGTAAAGGATGCCGGGCAACTTGTGGTTAAATCCGTTGAGAGGAAAGAAGCCTGCCAAGAACCGCCGCTTTTGTACGACCTTACCACGCTGCAAAAGGAAGCGAACACGAAGCTGAACTTCTCGGCTGACAAGACGCTTTCCATAGCGCAAAGCCTGTATGAAAAGAAAGTGATGTCCTACCCGAGAACCGGAAGCCGCTATATTCCGGAGGACGTTTTCGATGAAATGCCGGAACGTGTCGCCCTGCTGGGGCAATACTCCCGCTTTGCCGGGTATGCCGCCGGGCTGGACGGCACACCCCTGAACCGCCGCAGCGTGAATGACGGCAAAGTGACCGACCACCACGCCTTAATCATTACCGAGAACCTGCCCGGCGAACTTTCCAAAGACGAGCGGGCGGTTTACGAGCTGGTAGCCGGGCGTATGCTGGAAGCCTTTTCGGGCAAGTGCGTGAAAGACGTTACCACCGCCTTGCTGTCAGGGGGAGATACCGACTTCACGGTGAAAGGGTCTGTGATGAAAGAAGCCGGGTGGCGTGCCGTGTTCGGCGAGCAGGAAACGGGCGGGGATGAAGAAGCCGCCAGCCTGCCGCCACTCCAAGAGGGAGAATATTTGCCACTCTCCGGCGTGGATCTGCTCGAAAAGCAGACCAAGCCGAAACCGCTGCACACGGAAAGCAGCCTGTTGTCGGCAATGGAGAACGCAGGCAGGGAACTGGAAGATGCCGAACTGAAAGCCAGCCTGAAAGATGCCGGGATAGGCACGCCCGCCACCCGTGCGGCGATTATCGAAACGCTGTTCGCCCGCCAGTACATCGTGCGTGAGAAGAAGAACCTTGTGCCTACCGACAAGGGGCTTGCCGTTTATGGGATTGTCAAGGACAAGAAGATTGCCGATGTCGAAATGACGGGCATGTGGGAAACCGCCCTTGCCAAGATAGAAGCGGGCAGCATGGATGCCGACACGTTCCGGAAGGGCATCGAGGTGTACGCAACGCAAATCACCGCAGAACTGCTATCGGTGCAGCTATCTGTCGCTACTGGTGAAACCTGCCCCTGCCCGAAATGCGGCAGCGGGCGCATCCTGTTCTACCCGAAAGTGGCGAAGTGTTCCAACGTGGACTGCACGCTTACCATATTCCGCAACAAGTGCGACAAGCAGCTTTCCGACAAGCAGATTGTCGAGCTGGTGACTAAACGCAAGACCGGGCTAATCAAGGGCTTCAAGGGCAAGAACGGCAAGGCTTTCGATGCTTCGCTGGTACTGGACGAGCAGTTCAATGTCGGTTTTTCATTCCCCGAAAAGAAAGCGAAACCGAAGAAATAGCCTATCTTTGCCGCTGAAATTTCATTGTGATAGGTTTTACAACTTATAATAATTGAAATTTTAGTGGTTGCGCCCGGAGGGAAACCGGGCGCATTTTTTATATGTTCCCGCCAAACAGGTAGGTCGAACAGACCACCCCGTTATCCAGCACCCTGCTTTCCGAGAGCTTCCACAGCGAGCCGGATGTTTCCCCGACAAAACCGATGCCTTTGCCCGCCATGACCGGGACGGTGTAGATTGTCAGGCTGTCCAGCAGTCCGGCTTTAATCAATGAAGTAAGCAGCTTGCCGCCACCCACCACCAGCATGTCGGTTTCCTGTTTCAGTTCATAGACCCTTTGCAGCGGTTCTTCGGTCAGGAACTCCACCCCGCAGTCCGGTGTAACGTTGGTGTCGTAGTGTGACACCACAAAAGACCGTTTGCTTTTGTGCGGCCACCCGCCCCAGTGTTCAAAGATGTAGTTGTAGGTGTTCGCCCCCATAAGCAGGCAGCTTGCGGCGGCGTGTTCCCTTGCCGCCAGTTCCTTGACCTCACGGGGCATCCAGTCCAGTTCATAGTCCGGCGTGGCGGTATGCCCGTCCAGCGATACGGCGATGTGCGCTTTGATTTGTTCCATATTGTCAGGTATTAAAGTGATATAAATCCCTACTGTCTTGGCACGTTAGCCGCAACCCCAAAAAAGAAAGCGTGGCATGACGCTGTTTCAAAGTAGAGGTACTGGCATACCCAAATGTGGAAACAGTGCAGCCACGCTATGACAAACGCATAGCATATCCTGCGCTGAATATCCCCACATTTTGAAAAGTGCCAGTTTTCTACTTTGGGACGTTCGGCGAACGTATATGTTATATATAAAGGCAATATTCCGGCAACCGCCGTCCAACTGCCGTTACTTTTCCGTGTAACTTCTGCAAAGTTAAGCAAATACCCTGAAAAAATCACGTGTAAACAGAAAAAATCCTGCCGTGTTATCACAACAGGACAGGACACAAGCACATGAATTACACAAGTTTCATCCATACGCTTATGGACAACTTGTGTTCCTTTGAAGATTATATGAACCTATGACAAAACAGCTTTGGTTCGCCGTGTCTTTGGTGATGATGTCCCTTTCCCGCATGAAGCGGATATAGCTCTTTGCGGTGCGCTCCTTGATGTCCAAGACCTGCTGCAACTGCTCGCAAAGGTCTATGTAGGTGATGCGTGTCTGCCGCCCGAAGATGTCACGTGCGACATTCACCAGTTCCCTTTCCTTGCGCTTCTCCTTTTCCTCACGTGGTTTCTCGCCCTTGTACACGTGCATCCCGGCTTCCTTGTCCCAAGCAAAGAGCATCAGCGGCACGTCCAGCGGGCTTCCGTCCCTTACTTTCAGGGCTTTTACCACCGACTGGGTAGGTTCTTCGTCTTTCTCTATCGAAAGGATAGTAGCCGCCTTGCGCTGCAACTCGCTGCCCAAATGTCCCCGCAGTTTCAATCCGTTGGGGACGAAGTGCAGCACGCACAGAATACACGTGTTGTAGATGCCCGCCAGCCGATAAAGTTCATCTATCACCGCCACGCTTTCCGCTTCATCGTTGGCGCTCTTAACAAGGTCTGCGATGCCGTCAATGACGACCAACTGGATGCCGCCGTACTGGTAGTAGAACTTGTCCATGCTCTGTACAATGGCGTTCAGGCGTTCCTTGCGTGACATACCCGTCAGGCAGAACGCTTTCAGCTCATCGGGTTTGTCCGGCTGTTTGGCACGTGCCAGCAGGTTGCTTACATTCTTGAACAGTTGCACTTCCGACTGTTCGGTGTCATATAGCAAGACCGCCTTGTGCCTGCCGTTGGCGGTTATCTGTATGCCCAGCGTATCTATGTCCGCACCAGCCGGGCAGATGCAGCCCGCCACGATTGCGGCTACATAATTGCTCTTTCCCGTTCCCTCGCCCCCGGTGATGCCGAACAGGTTGCCTTGTGTCCCCAGCGGAACGTCACCCGCCGAAATAATCTCTTGTGCTTTGGCGGGCGGGTTGTTGAAATCTATCTCGCACGATTTAAGCATAATCAATGTGTCGCTATACAGGTTGTCTAAAAATTCGATAAACAGTTTCAGGAAATCTTCACGGGTGTTCCCGGCTTTGAAGTAGTCGGATATGTCCTTTTCCTCTTTCGTTCCCGGAAGCGGGAGCAGCAGGCGTTTCACGCCAAATTCTTCCAATAGTTTTTCCTGCTTGCATGAACTTTCCCTGCCCGTCTTGTCCATGTCAAAGAGCAGGACGATGTGCTTGAAGCGGAACGTCAGCCGATAAACCAGCGTTGGCGGTATCGTCACCGTTTCACTGTTGAAGCAGATAGCGTGAAAACCATGCGCCGCCAGCGAAAGCACGTCTTTCTCGCCGCCCGTGATGAATAGCGTGTCGCCTTTGGCTGGCAGTTGTTCCAGCCCGAAACAGTAGTTCTCACCGAAGCTGCCGCCGTAGAGGAAGCGGGGCGTGGAGAACGGGCGGTACAGCTTGATGTGCTGTTTGCCCTTGTAGCCGTACATGGGTTCTGCCACCGATGAAGTGTAGGTGTACGGTTTGCCCTCTGCCGTTTCGCTGTTGTATTCCCGGAGCGAGCAGACCTTGTAACGTTCCAGCAGTTCGGGCGTGATGCCGTATTGTTGCCAGTACACCAGTTCGGCAAGCGGGAACTTCTGTTCCCGGAACTGGTAGGGCTTGACGGGCTTTTCGGGCGTTTCTTCGGGTTTGTCCGGCTCTGCCCGGCGGACGGTTGCCGGGGGAACGGAAACCGGAGTGCCGGAAGCCAGCCCCAAGCCCAAATCCCGGTCGATGATTTCCAGTATCTCCACGAAGTCAGCCGCCCGGTTGCAGTCCAGCCCCTTTAACTGCCCCACGAGGAAGAAGCAGTCGCCGCTGTAACTGTCGTTGCCGAAGTCTTTCATCTTGTAGATACCGCCCCGGCGGTCGAAATAGATGTTGCAGGAAGCCTTGCTGTCCTCGTACAGCGGGTTAAGGAAGTTGCGACCTATGCGCCAGTTTCCGGGCAGGTAGTGTTTGAACACCGCCAGCCCGTTACTTGTTCTTTCTAAGATTTCCTCTTTCCTTAGCATACAGTTGGTGGTTGGTTATCAGGTTGTCGATGTTCTCTTTGTTGCTCCTAATCAAACGTTCTTCCAGCATCCGGCGTATCTCGCTGACCTTGTAGAAGTAACGTCCCCTGATGTTGGAATAGGCGATAGTCCCCGACACCCGCAGGCGTTGCAGGGTCTTTTCGCTTATTTTCAGGAACGTGCAGACCTCGTAGCTGTCCACCCACATGTCTTCCTCGCTTTGCCTTGCCGTTTCCATGTGGTTGAAGATGTAGTCGGCAATGGCGGTAATCTTGTTGTCCAGTTCCTTGTAGGCTTTGGACTCGAATGTTATTATTTCCATAACGGTAACTAATTGATTTGCCGCAAAGTTCGGGTGTCCTGAAAAATAAAACGCCACAGGCGAACCCACCTGTGGCGAAATAAATTTTGTTAAAGAACGGTTGCCTAATCCTGTTCCCTCATGCGCAGCAGCAACCTGTCTTTCAGGGTGGAGAGGAAGCCCGTTCGGTCTTTGGTCTTGGCTTTTAGTTCCATGTAGGTGTGGTAGAAGTCGCCGAGGTCTATGTCGAACACGTATTCAAAGTAGGCTACAATCTCCTTAATATCAACCGTTCCCTTGTTCAGACAGCCGCAGGCGTCCAGTGCATAGACAAGCTCCACCAACGCCCTTTTCGTCCCCGTCCAGCGTAGCACCTTTCCTGTGAAGCCGTTCTTCACCCGCTTGCGCTGTTCCCGGCGTTCCAGCTCGTGCAGACGGTTGGTGAGGTATATTTCCAGCAGTTCGTTGGCTAAAATCTTGGCTACCTTGAAGTCGTGACTGGTGCTGAACTGTGGGTCTGTTTCGTAATAGAAACTGTCCACAATGATTTGTATGTCAGGCTTCCCACGCATGAAATACTGCCTGTCCAAGTAGGTGGCTTTCGTACGGTGGTACTGGTAGAACGCCAAGTTCCGCTGGAACGACTTTGAAATCCGGTCGGTTTCCGACAGCAGGTAGTCCCGCTGCACGTCCTCGCTGCCGCTGGGGAAGCGCACCTCTATCTTGTAAACGGTGTTGTAATAGATGATTTTGCTTGCTAAAAGCGGTTTCAGTTCCTTGAAGAAGTGTATTTCTTCTTCCGTGCTGGCGAATGGGTAGGAGATTATAAAGGTTTTGAGTTCGCCCAGTATCTCTTGCAGGTAGTCCACGCACAGGCGGCAGAGCGTCAGCGTGTCCGCTGCGGTGTCCTCGTATTCCTGTATCTGCCATTCCGCTTTTTGAAGCAGTCCGGCGAAGTATGTTTCCAACGGTATCTTATGTTCCATAACCTTGTGCTTATCTTTTGTGAAGCACAAAGTTACGGGCATAAAAAATCAGTTTTATTCTTGATTTTTCACATTACGTTCTTGTAACTGTGCATTTTCTTGTTTCCTGCGCTTTTCTGCGTATCTCGCCCGGTGTGTCCAGCAAGTAAGCCTTGCAGAAGTCGTTCAGGTTCGATGTCGATGCGAACCCGGTGGTGAACGCCACTTCGGTAAGCGTGAGGTTTGTGTTCATCAGGTAGTGTTCCACGTCTTTTACCCGTTCCTTTATCACCCATTCCTTAGCCGTGTACCCGGTCATTTTCTTTACCTTTCGCCGGAACGAGCCGTATTCCATGCCGCATTTGTCCGCCAGTTGCTCGGCATCATAGACCATGTAGCCTTTCAGACGCACCATTTCGGTGAACGTCTGCCTGCCCAGTTCCGGCAGCATCCGTTCGGCGTGGCGCAGTTCCTTTTCCGTCACCAGCAGGCGGTTGTCCCTTACCGGGTTTCTCCGCAGCAGGTGGAAAGCGTGGCATACCGTGTTGTACACGTTGCAGAGGTACTGCCGTCCCGGTCGCATCCAGTGGAGCGCATCGCAGTAGGCGGTCAGTTCGGGTATCTCGTCCCGCTTGCGGTGCTGTTCCGCCAGTTCGTCCAGTATGGCGTAATGTGTGGTGGACATACCCAGCAGAATGATGATTGCCTTGTAGTCCTTGTATGCCGCCAGTGTCGGCGTTTCCGGCAGGCTTTTGAGCGTGTCGCACACGTGGGCGCACAGCCGCCCGTCCTTGCTGAACGGTTCAAGTTCCAAGTAGTTGTCCATTTTCCGGCTGTTGTGCAGCAGCCATGTTACCTTTTCGTCCAGTTCCTTGCAGGACGCTTCCAACTCCGCTTTGGGAGCGGGAAGTAATAATGATGTAATCCGTTGTTCCATATTTGAATAAATTGATTTGTTTTCTGTACGTTACCCGGTAGCCCATAGCCAAAACTTTTGGATTAGCCGCCAAACCACGTGATAAAGGAACATGGCGGCAAGCATAAGAAAACCTGCCCGCAGGAAATATTCTTCAATGCGCTGCCAAACGCTCGTTTTTCGTTCGGGCATCAGTATGTCCGCCACTTCCTCAAAGGTCTTGCAGGCGAAAATCGCTTGCCGGAACTCGTCTGCGCTGTTCCAGCATTCTTCCTTGAACCACCGTGTCTTGGGGTATCGTTCCGCTACCAGTTCTTGCAGTTTTCGTAGTGGGAACGGTTCGGGGTTGTCCCCGTACTCGTATTCAATGGAAATCACACGTCCCTGCATCCTGATACAATATCCGAATATCCCTTGCCACTTCACTTTGTGCGCCCCCTTTTCAACATATTTCGTCCCGGTTGCATCCACTACAATGTAGTTCTTCCGCTTCTTCAACAACTCGGTATTGGTCGTTGTGTACAGTTCTTCCTTGCGAAACACGTATATCATGTTGCCTTTGGGGGCAAAGCTGAATATCGGGTATTTAAGTCGGGCTTTCATTGTAAATAGTCTATTGTTTTATAAAAGCAAAATAAAACAGGGTAACACCTACCACAACCCCGAAAAAGATACAACCTGTAATAATGAAAGCCCAATCGGGGTAATGGAAATCAAGTTCTTCATAAGGAATGGCAGTTTTCTTTATACATCTGTTCCATACCCATATAAGAACTTTTCCAAATCTCTTTACTGTGATAAGGCTACTCATATTGTTAATGGTGAATTATATTTTTCCTTGTCGGTATAATGGTTTGGTGAGGAACAGCGTTAAGCTGTTGGCTCGACCTTGTTAACATTCAATTTATAAAGCTATTAGTTTATTATAGTAAAATAGAACAGTGCGATTCCAAGTATCAATCCTCCTAATATTCCACCAACAAGATAAAACATCCACATGGGATAATGGAATTCGAGATCAATATATGGAATAGGTTTTTTCTTAATATACCTGCTCCATAACCAGATTATCATCTTTCCCCACTGTTCTATTTCTATCATATTGTAATATATTACCGATATTTTTCCTTAATGTCTTATGAATAAAGTTATCCAAGTCTTTAGAGTTATAGAATTTCCATGATGAATATGCAATCATATTACCTTCCGGATTGTGTGATATGCTCCAATAATTCATACATTCTTTATCCACATATTCCTTTATTCTGATAATTTCTTCCAGCGATAGACTGCTTAATTGAACAAAATATTCGCCGGAATAATCTTTGTTAATAACTGATGTACTATCAACAGACTTATTCATGTGTGCGATACAAGCATAAAGGGCATATCCTTTTGCTTCTTCAAACCGTTCTTTATATGCAACTTTTTGCGTTGTACAACTTGCAGTTACACAAATCACACACATCATTGTTATCATTTGTAGATGTTTCATATCTATAACTTTAGTCATTATCGGTAATGGGTTATAGCTTGCCGCCGTGAGGTGGCACAGGTGCTTGTTAGCTGTACTTTTTTTCTGAATATTATATACAAGCATAGTAAAATTACCATAAATGGAATTGTATATAAGTTCAAGGTTGATACTATTTTATATTCAGGTTCTATATAAACATATAACATTATTAGGATATGTGCCAGAAAAAAAGAAAAAAAACTATATAGCGAATTATTCCTTATTATTGCAAAACAATTAAGAAACATTGTAATAGAAATACCTGATAATATGGATGAAATGAATAAACAATAAAAATATGGTATTACAGGACTAACATAACAATGTGGATGATTGATTGTATCTTTTTCAACAATTATTGTCATACATATAAGGTAAAACATATAAATAAAATATGTGCTAAACCAAATTTTCAATAATAATTTGAATATATAATTTTTCTGTTTCATATTTATTTTACAGCTAATGGTTAGAAAGGAGCATCGTTAGATGCTATCTTTCGTTGTTACTAACTTATTAAATCTTTATTGTATAATTTTTAGCCAATGACGATGTGTTATTATAAAATAAAGTAATACAACCAAAATGGGATAAATCATCCATGATATGAAGGAAGAAATCTTTTGACTATTAAATATCAGAGGTTTACTTCTTATAATTTCCATACCTTTTTTCCCTTTTATATAATACGAACAGAATGTCTTATATAATAAAATATAGATTATGATGAAAAACACAAAAGGGGTTTTATAATTGAAATTCTCCTCTATCAGTAGATATGTCAATACTATAACAGGAAGAAATAATATTCCACATATTATCTGTATCGTCCGCTCATGTGGATTTTCCAATATAAATTTATCCCTATTAAATATGAATATCTGATAATACATCGCATCTAAAATGAATTTTATCATAAAGAGTTATTCGTATTGTTAGTAATGGTTCAGCAGGGAACGGCTTGTCCGTTATCCTGCGTTGTTAGCGAAATTATTTTATATACTCATAGAAACTAAGTCAGATACAGCTTTCTTCTTCCAACTATTTTTCTTAGCCAGAGAGGTGTATATTCTTTGCTTCGAGGATATTCCCTAAACATCTCCAACAACCAATCAGGTTTCTGAAAAAAAGAAGGAATTTGCTCAAGGTTATCATAATTGAACTTGAGAGTATATTGAGCCTTACTTTTTAAGAACATTTCAACTTGAAACCATGCACCTTGTTTTGAGTTTTTATTATACATTAGTTCACGTATATTTCTAAACGCATTACAGATTTTATCTGTATTTCTTGTATTTAATGTTATTATATCTCCTTTAGAAGAAGTGATGCTAAACATATCAACTACACATGAAACAAATAATATATTATATTCAAGTCCTTCCTTTAACTTTTGGGATTTACAATCCATTATATAAAATAATATATCCTTAAATTGAGCTTCAATAGTATCGTCAAATTGATTGCGTGCGGGTATATCAATTGAAGAGCTTGCGCTTCTGTATTCAGACAATAGTAAATGCTCAATATTAGGATTTTGAGTAACTTCCCCTACCATTTTTGCATACCACAGCCAATATTCCTTGCGTTTCTCCACATTTCCAATTTCCACGAAAGGGTTGCTGCCCGAATAGGCTATCGAGCATATAAAATCCACATTCCAACTTTCAAAGTCGAAAGTATTATCATCTTCACCGTTATAATCCTCTATTTCCAATATGGAAGCAGCATCATTTTGGATAGCATACCCTAAAGCGATGATTGCCCACCCTGCCATATCTTCGCAACCCTCAATGGATTGTTCCGCATAATTACGTAACCGTTCCACCGAAACCGATATGCTTTCGATTGTGCCCTTATTCTTGTACAGATAACTGTCTATTTCAAACAAGGCACTGTATAATAGGTTTTCCGCACCAAATTCCTCTGAAAAGCAAGAACAAGCTTTCTTGCAACACTCGCACAATATTTTTTGTACTATCCGTGCATTGCCTATTCGTTTCATCAAATCAACCCGGTAGGGCAAAGGCAAATGCCCCATACTGTTTTGATTGATTATTTCTTTCAGTTTTTCTACTTGCTGTATCATGCTGGTTTCTATTTTCGCTAATGGGATAGCGGGGAACGCTGTCAAGCGTTATCACGCTTTGTTAGTAACTTTTTTCTGTTGTGAGTTATTAAGACGTTGAACAAGCATTTCCTTAAACTCTGTACTATTACATTCATTTATAAGTTCTCTGTATTCAAGAGAATTTATTTCTGAATACACAGACTCTATTAAATGTAACAATGTCCATTCTATTCCATATAAAGCAGTCGGCGGAAAGAGCTTGATTAAAATATGTGCTTCATCCCAAGTGATAGGCTTAACTATCTTGCATAATAAGTCTTCATATTCATAAATTAATTCAGCCGTTATTCGTTCGTCTGTTTCATTGGCATAGCACCCATTAAAGCTAATTGTTCAACTTCTTTTCTCATAACAATGTTGTTACTAATGTTTGGTGGCTAACCGACCTTTTAGGGGAGGTTAAGCCGCTTGTTAACAACCAACCTTTATTCATTTCTTACCTCATCCAACCATTTTTTTATTAATTTTTCAGAAGGTGTCTTTGACGTCCTATCTGTATATAAAATGAACTTATGACTGAACGGAAAAAAGTATTTTTCTCCTTCTGGAGTTAAATCTCTTCGCCTAAATTCTAACTTTATGATTCTACCTTTTGTGTCTATTGGACGCACTTTTAGAAAGCCATTCTCCCAAGAAGAAGATAATAAGACAACAAAATCATTATATAGCCTTTCTATATCGTTCATGAAACCTTTATTGAAAGAAAATATACCGGAAAAATCATAAAATAAATCCTGCCAAGCATAGAACTTATCATAAGTGGCCTTAAATAATGAACAAAGCAATTCTTGATTAGTAGTATCTTCTACCAATATAAAATCCGGTTCTCCGGGTGGGTACTTATATGGACGACAGACTTTTGCATCAGGCAACAACTCTTTCGCTTTGTCGGTAAGAAAAAGATAACATTGATTCTGATACAAGACACCTATTTTCTTTCCATTTCTTGTGAGTATATATTCTCCAAAGATTGGTTCTGCAGAAACATTTAATATACTCCGTGCTTGTTTCTCGATAAAATCTGCAAATTTTTTTGTTGTCATATCTTTTTCTTTTTTATGGTTGTTAATGGTTTGACAAGGAGCTGCGTTTAGCAGCTAACTTGGCTTGTTACCAATTATTGTTTAGAGGGAATCAGATAACCATTTTTGCTTCAATACAGAATATCTTTTCTTTGAGTCTAAAAGCCATTTCCCTTTTGAATACAAGAATATATATTGTTTCTTTTGTCGCATAGGCACTTCCCTATATGTGTGAACTGCAATCCTATTTTTCCCTTCTTCTACAATATCGGTAATTTTCTCTTCATTAACATCATATTCATAAGACCCTTCATTTCCATAAGATATAGTAGTAGGTCTGCCATACTTGCGTTCACGAGAAGTGCAGTAAATCAAAAAGATTTTCGATACCAACTCTTTTTTCTTATTAAACTGTTCTTCAAATGAAAGTTCACTCTGTTTGTCAATATCATTACACATCACTTCCCACTCGTGCATATTCTGCATGAATTGAAGCAACAAATTCTGTATAGTTTCTTTTAGTTCTGTTTCCATATCTATTCTATATTATTGGTAATGGTTAGAAAGGAGCATCGTTAGATGCTATCTTTCGTTGTTACTAACTTATT
>ERZ791718.936-NODE-936-length-12727-cov-2.436080_pt1 | contig 12727 bp, 9 predicted proteins | sample MGYA00510349_ERZ791718 | MGnify/ENA primary metagenome ERZ791718 (study PRJEB30046, sample SAMN00715136) | human gut metagenome | study: EMG produced TPA metagenomics assembly of the A metagenome-wide association study of gut microbiota in type 2... | reverse complement strand
TGTTCATTTGTTTGTCACTATTTTAAACTTTATATTTGCATAAAGAATTAATATCTATATTAAAGAACTGATTTTAACACGGAATAAATGGACAGCCTTTACTTATAAAAACAAAATGGGCGAAGTATTGAATTATATAGAATTATATAATTTTTATTGAGAAAACATTATGGAGAATACACAAGAATCCACTCAAGTGCCTTCGGCGCAAATTGAGCAGGTATCACAATTTCAAGAATCCTTAACTCCGACCTTGCTGAAGGAGAATGACTCCGCTTATGAGTCTGTCCGTGATTTACGGGAAGCACTCAAGGCTGACGACCAGAATAATTCCGCTTTTGATGTCAAGATATTGGCGATTTGCCCGATCCTTACCTCTACAGGTGATATGGGAGAGACAACCATGCCTATGTTCTGGCTTCCTTACGAGAATATACGTCCGTATATCAGCAATTCATACATCATGACGTCTAATATGAATAACGCCATGACTTTTACGATGGATGACTATTTCCGTCGCCGGATGTTCGAGGGGGATATCATCAAGACCCAAAACTTGATGAATCTGCCATTGCAGGCGTATTGCCCGACACCGGATTCCTTAAAGAACGAGCAAGCTCGTATCGAAGGTCAATTAACCGGCTTTGAGAAATCACTCTGGTATCAACCGGATACGACTCAAGTAGCGGTAGACAGCAAAGCCGCAAAGAAAGCAGCCAAGAGAAGTGCCCGGAAAGACAAAGGCTCCACCAAGGAGGCCGCTCCAGAGAAAGCTGCTAAAGTAAAAGCACCGAAAGCAGAGAAATCCGCCCCTGTGCGCAGTGTACGACGCAGAAGATAAAAAGAAGCACATATACCTGTCATAGAGTAGAATCTATGATAGCAAAGAGAGCCTAATCTATGATAGGAAAGAGAACCTCGTCTCTGCCTTGCCATAGATTAGGCTCTCTTACATATTTCTACTTAGAACCTAACCACGTCCACTTATGCCAAATACCTTCCAACGGCCCATGTTTATGTCTTTCTGCCCACCATTTACAGAAGCGTACTTGCAAGAAGAAAAAGACGATACCGATGAACATACTGACCGTATAACCGCAGTAAGGAGCCAAATTCAAGCCGATCGGGAAATAGATCAACGCACCGAAAAAGGATTGCGACACGTAATTCGTCAAACTCATCTTCCCATACGAGCGCAAGACGGAAGTGAAACGCCTAAAGCCCTCCCATTGGTACAGTAACACGAAAGAGGCGACCAATACAAACGTGAAAGCGAATTTCTGCCACATATCAAGGACGACCCCGGCTGTCTGACGCACGATAGCGCTATCCGCCGTATCCATCAACAATACTTTCAGTTGGTATAAAGGACCGAAAGCAATTGCGGTAATTATCAAAGTCTTTATCCAAAAACGGGAATTCTCCTCCGAGGAGATAAATAGCTTCCTGCGCCCGATCAACATTCCCAGCATAAACAACCCGCAGGTCTGTACATACCGGCCGGCACCAACGGCCCAGAGTAAACTAGCCTTTTGTCCCAACGTCACGTTCTGCCAGATGAAATTCCATAAATCGCCCCGCTTCGTATGCTCCGCCATTTCAGCGTACATCGCTCCTACCCCTAAATTAGGTAATTGATAATCCGGATTAAACAGGCTAGCGATATAATGATCCCCCTCTACCGGCGGTAAAAAAAAGATACCAGCCGTTATCAAGACAGCCTTATCGCTCCATTTACGCACGATAAACAAAACAACGCCCACGATCGCATACAGCAACAGCACATCGCCTGCCGGATAGAAAGCGGCGTTCAGCGTAGCAAAGAGCGTCAGCAACAACATCCGCCAAAGAAAACGGTAACCGAAGTCCTTCCCCTTCGCCTGCTGGTTCGAATACTGTATATAAAAGGTAAAGCCGAATAACAACGCGAAGATGGAATACGATTTACCGGCGAACAAGCCAAATACCACCGTAAACACACCCTCATTCAATACGTTCAGCCATCCCGGAAGCGTAGCCGGGTCCGGATAGACCGGATAGATAAAATGTTCCACATGATGCACTAATAAGATGGCCAAGACAGCGAAACCACGTAGCGCATCCACCACCTCTACACGAGGCGGCTTAGAGATTGTCGTTTGTTGCATATTATTTATTTGTTATTTGTTGTTTCTGTTAACCATGCTACCTTTTGATCGGATTCATGCGGTTGGCCAATGATATCCGCATAAAGTTCCGGACGACGGGCATTTCGGTAACGATATCCTCCGGCCTGTCTCAATTTCTCGGGGATAGCCGTAGCGATCACGAAATCATCCCCCAGCTTACGGCATTCCGCCAATATATCGCCGAAAGGATCCAGAATCATCGAGCAACCGTTCTTGATCTCATTATAATCACGCCCGATCGGATTGGAGAATACCACATATACCGCATTGTCGTACGCCCTAGCGGGAAGCCATTTCATAAGCCAAGCACGTCCCTTCAGGCCATCGAACTCCTGTCGCAAGGAAGTCGGATCGTTTGCCCGGTTCTCCCACAACACAGGATCTATCAAACCAGCCCCGGGGCGAGGGGAAGGGGTACACATTGTCACGTGAGGCATGAAAATGATATCCGCCCCTAATAAGGCCGTGGCACGGACATTCTCTATGATATTATTATCGTAGCAAATCAATATGCCACATTTCCATCCCTTGATCTCAAAAACCACATATTGATCGCCCGGCAAGATATTCGGATTAATAAACGGATGCAGCTTGCGGTACTTTGCCTTCAAGCCATTGCTATCCACGCAAACTTGCGCTTTATAGATACGATCCCCATCCCGCTCAAAGAATCCGGCCAGCAACGTGACACCAAACTCTTTGGCGATGGCGATCAAGGCTTGCGTACTCTCCCCCGTGGGGATCGGTTCGGCAATAGCCAACAATTCCTCGCGAGACAAGTCCTTGGCAAACGTATATCCACAAACCGAGCATTCGTGAAAAGCCACTACATCCGCTCCCTCTACCGACGCTTTCCGGCACATCTCCCGGATGACAGAAAGATTATACACTTTATCGTTATCCCGTGTCTCGAACTGCACGGTGGCGATTTTCAATGGTTTCATGATATTTTGATTTAATTGGTTTATATATTTTTCGACTAGATTCGCAAAGATAACAATAATATACTACTTTTGCGGGATAACTTTTTCTACCGATCATGAATATCAGACAAACACGACAAGAAGATCTGGCCGAGGTAATGGCTATGTACGATTATGCACGCAGATTCATGCAAGAACATGGCAACGGCAATCAATGGATCAATGGATATCCTTCCGAGGAATTGATCTCCAACGAGATCAAGGCCAGCCATAGTTTCGTATGCGAAAATGAGCAGGGCGAGTTAGTGGGGACCTTTTGTTACATCGAGGGAATCGACCCTACTTACCTAAAGATCTATGAAGGCGAATGGCTGAACGATGAGCCTTATGCCGTGATCCATCGCATGGCCTCCAACGGTAAACAGAAGGGGATCTCCACCGAATGCTTGAAATGGGCGTTCGCTCATTGCGATAATATCCGTATCGACACGCACCGGGATAATATCGTCATGCAGAATTTATTGAAAAAGCATGGGTTCAAGCAATGCGGTATCATTTACATCTCTAATGGCACGGAACGCATCGCTTTCCACAAAATAGTAAATGCAACAAATAAAGAATCATGAAACATCCTATTGACCTAGAACATTGGAACCGGAAAGAGCATTTCCTGTTTTTCGGTTCCATGGACGACCCTTTCTTTGGGCTGACCACCCAGATAGACGTGACCTCCATCTATAAAGAGGCGAAAGCGGATCATGCCTCTTTTTTCCTCTATTCCTTACATAAGATTATGACAGCCGTTAATGAGGTGGGAGAGTTCCGGTACCGGATCATCGACAACATCCCTGTCTGCTTTGACCGAATCCACGTGGGAACAACGATCGGGCGGGAAGACGGAACATTCGGCTTCGGCTTCATCGAATATACACCGGACAGGCAACTGTTCCTTCAAAACGCACAGAAAGAGATCGAACGTGTGCAAGCTCTCACCGGCCTTTGCAAAGATAGGGAATCAGACCGGCAAGACTTAGTCCGTTTCTCCCCGGTTCCATGGATCGCCTTCACGGAGATGAAACACGCTTCCTCTTTCCGTACAGGTGATTCTGCCACCCGCATCTCCACCGGAAAGCTGATCGAGCAGAACGGGCATCGGATGCTCCCTATCTCCGTAACGGCTCATCATGGCTTGATGGACGGCAGACATGTATCGATCCTCTTAGATCGTATAGCGGATAAAGGTTAAAGACTTAGATAACAAACACCCTCGCCCTTAGAAGATCGACCATTTGCTTTTTAAGGGCAGAGGCATTCAATGGCTTAGAGGCATAAGCATCGAATCCGCTATTCATGACCTGTTCCTCGTCCGACGCGAAAGCATAGGCGGTAACGGCAATGATGGGAATGACTTCGGAGAGCTTACGGATTTCCTTGGTCGCCTCATATCCGTTCATTTCCGGCATATTGATATCCATTAATACGATATGAGGCTCATATTCCTTAAACAGCTCCACCGCCTCCTTTCCGTTCCAAGCGTGTACGATTGTGTAATCATTCTTCAGTATAGTCTCGAAAAGCTTGAAATTGCCGGCGTTATCTTCAGCGATAAGTACCGTCAACTTATCTTTCTCAACCTTTATCTTCTCAAAAATGACATCCTCCCTCACAGGTTTCTCCGGCGCTTTGTAGGGGAAGGTAAACCAAAACGTACTACCCTTCCCGATCTCAGACTCAACGCCCATCTCTCCCCCTAGATGATCGACAATCATCCGGCAGATAGAAAGTCCCAAACCAGTTCCTTGGGCGAAAGAATCCAACTTCACGAATCGGTCAAATATCGCTTCTTGTTGTTCAACGGAGATCCCCCGGCCGGTATCAGAGACATAGAAGCGCAGCATCTTTTTATTTAGGCAAGAATAACCGTAGCTTATAGAGCCTTGGTCCGTAAATTTAATGGCGTTAGTCAAAAGGTTGATGATAACTTGCATCAACCGATTCTTAGCGATAGATACATAACAATCTTTCTCCTTACGCTCAAACACCAGACGGACATTTTCATTTACGACCCTTTTACTCATGGAACGTTCCAGATCGGACAATAAGGTATTGACATCCACGTCCGAATACACGAACTCCAAGGTCCCAGCCTCTATCTTAGACAAATCCAAGATATCGTTTATCAATTGGAGTAGCAACGCGTTATTATTCTCAATGATCTCGGCATATTCCTGTTTTTCCTCCAACACGTCTGTCTCGGCAAGGATATTGGAGAAACCTACGATAGCATTCAGCGGCGTACGTATCTCATGGCTCATATTAGCCAAGAAGGCCGATTTAAGGCGATTGGACTCCTCCGCCTTGTTTTTCGCCTCCAGTAATTCTCGCTCAACCTCTTTCCGGTCGGAAATGATCAAGGAAGAACCAACCAACGTGAGAGGTTTCCCGTTCTCATCCTTTTTCTCCACGGCGGCGCAAGCTTCCACCCACTCCAGCCCGTGCAATCCTTTATTCGGATTATAGATCCGGTATTCCTCCTTTATCTTATTCACCTTACCGAGGATAAGTGACTCATAAGCCTTCCTTACCTTTTCGCGGTCTTCCTTATAGATCTTGGAGAAATACTCGGTATCGGGAACCGTCAGCTGGTTCTCGTCAAATAGTCCGGAGAAATTCACGTTCACTGCCTTATTCACGTCACAAAGAATCGTATGCTGAACCAAGTCCCACTTCCAAGGAGTGACATTCGCCACGTCCAACGACATGGACAGTTTCTGGTTCACGGTGCGGAGCACTTGCTGCGTCTTCGCTAATTCCGAAACATCAACCATAAAAATATCCACACAACCCGGGGTATTCGCTGATATGATCAAAACATTGAAGTAACAGTCTGTCGGCTTGTAGTAATATTGTGTATTTATTTTTTTATTTTCCGAGAAAATAAGATGACAAACTTTTAAATACCGCGACATTTGCAACGGATGAATTTCCGAGCCTTTTTTCCCTATATAAGATTTGTCACACTTCAATAAAGCCTCCAATGCCGGATTTAGCTCTAAAATAACATAATCAGTGGGATACTCTTTTTCATCGAATAGGATACGTTGTTTCATATAGCAAATAGGCATACTATTGACCAATCTGCTATAATTTCGCATAAACATTATCTCTTTCTCCTGATACAATCGAATCCTATTCAATGACCGGATCCTCATGAACACAACAAAAGCAATAAATAAAAGAACACCGATCCCTGCGTTAACATAATCGCCATATTGTTCCCAAAACGTAGGAGGTCTCATATAGAATATCGTATCCGCAGGATAACCTGACGAAAACATCCCCCTATTTACCAAGACCGGATAGTTTAATACTGGATGGGGCTGATACGGAGTTATAATGGTATTGAATACTTCATTTCTCAAAAGTCCGTTAATCGTGTTAATAAGGGTATTGGAAATATTCGACGCAGGGAAGAAAAATCCTCCCGCCATACCATTCTCCACAATATCCATATCATTCAAGGTAAAGACAGGCAGATCCGTATACGAACTGATCATGCGGTAGGTATCCGAACTTAACACCTCTTTATTACCTTGTGTATGTAACAATATCCATGAGTAATATAATATGCCTGTCTGTTTGTCCGCATTTTGCAGAATATCTATCAATTCATCAGTCTGTATATCACCGGCAGTGACCAGTTCCAATTTGACATCCGGGAAATTATTGGTTATGGCTTTATGTATGGAATTCTGGTTTTGCGCACTAATATACCGCTTATCAGAAAGAAATAAAAGTCGACGCATATCCGGATTCGCTTGCTTCATAAGGGAAACTGTCTCCATGATATATTCCGGCACATAAATAATTGTCAATTCTCTCTCGGTCTCGACAATATCCGATAAGTTCTGTCGTTCTGGTTCAGGACAAGCTTTTTTGGAAAGATAATATTCCCGGGGAGCTAGATAGTCCTTCTCTACGCAAACCAAATAAGATAACTCCCCACCCCATTTCTCGTTGAGCCTGTCTTTTAACAAAGCGTATGAGCTATTACCTAGCAAAATGATTAATTTAGGGGCCTTCTTATATTTGTCCAATAAATATAAGGTAAAATCTTCCACGTCCTTCTCATTTTTCATCAGCATCACATCCATATGCTCCGTATAGGCATCAATATCCTCATTACCCGCTACCATACGTTCATAGATCGGAGTCGTAAAAATACGGCTCCAAGGCGTGGATTCCGTATAAGAATTAATAATAAGGATATAGTCCGCCTGTCCGTTATTTGATAGAGCCAAGCACTGGGATGAGATAAGTATCAACAAAATTGTTAGCAAAAAGATAGATTTATGGTAACCACCCTTTAATATCATGACCTCTTATTTATTTATACTACAAATCAAGAAAATGAGTCAAGCTTTATGCATATTACCCGGCTCTAATAAAGATCGTTCAAAGATACATAATAAATATTAACTACTACAGGATTAGGCACATAAATTACGCTACTATCCGTGAAATAGCTTTTCTATCGATCGATGAATTAAGCTTTCACTTACATCGAACCGGAATAACCATTCGATGTTTTCCTTATGAATCAGATCCATTAAATAAACATTAATTCTTTCCCAACACTTTTTAGCGAGAAGTTTTTGTTCCGATCGAAACGTTCTATGAACAGGACGAACGAACGGATCATTAAAAAATTATCACGATGGAAAGAGAAAGAGAACAAGGTTCTGACCGGCTTGACACGGAGGAACGCAAAGAGTTGAACGACTCTGATTTCGGATTACCCGAAGAACGGAAATATCCTATGCCTGACGCCACACACGTACGGGCGGCCGAATCCTATTTTCGATACGCTACCGATCAGCAAAAGCCGGAATTAGCTCATAATATCTTGAGAAAAGCCAAAGAGTTCGGGGTTGATGTCGAAAGTCCGACAATCTTAGAATGGGCAAATCGCTACTAATACCCATTCTGATCCGCTTATTCACCGATACACCGTATGTGTTGGGTGGCACATACGGTTATGGCAGGTTATTTACGTACCTGTAAAAAGCGCTTTGTCAAATATCTGCGAACCGGCTCGTCATAAAGTTTCAAACTAATGTAAGCCAATACTATACTTCCGATCACTAATGCCAACGCTTCCGGCCATGCTTCCGCAAATGTAAGGTTCTCCTTCTTCACCCACCCAAAATACAAGTATATAAGTGGATAATGTACCATATACAAAGGATAAGAGATATCTCCCAAGAATTTACAGATACGGGCGGAATGCTTATCGGTTGTTTTCCCGGAAGCCCCCAGATAAACAAGCATAGGGAATATTAGGATCGCACATACGGAATCATAGATACCGTTCATCCATAAAGCCTCGCCATTACCGACATATGGCATGGAGAGTAAAACGACGATCGCCAAGCTGCATATCCAAAAAGCTCCTTTGACAGGAATGGGCTTAAAAACGCGCGACATTAATAATCCGATAGAGAAAGAAAATAACACACGCAAGAAACCACCGATCAGATTGTATTCTTCCATCGTCCACCCCACACCCAGATGGCCCGCACCGGAAAAATTGAATATAGCGAACGAAGCCAATCCGATTCCCGCCAACACGACAAGCGCCGTAAGCGCCTTCGTTGACATCCGGCGAATAAACAACGCATACATAATATTCCCGATATACTCAAAGAACAAAGACCAACTAGGCCCATTCAAGGGATACATCTCTCCATTCCCGCGGATCTCAGGCCCGGAGCCGGGTACAGCCGGTATCAAAAAAAGGTTGATAAGCAAAGCTAGCATCACCATGGATATGGAGACCTGCGTACCATCCCACTTCTCACACCCTTGTATACAAAACGCGATAACTCCCAAAACAGCTCCAAGGACAACCATCGGATGCAAACGGATCAATCGACGTTTGATAAAATCCTTTGTCGTCATGGTTTTCCACCGGTCATCATAGGCATAACCAATCACGAATCCCGATAGGATAAAAAAGAAATCAACGGCTAAATACCCGTGATTAAATCGTTGGTCGATAGGACTCGTCGCAAAGGCTTCGAATACATGATAAAATATAACCATTAGCGCGGCGACACCTCTCAATCCATCAAGAAGGTCATAATGAGGTTTTGTGTCCGCAAATGCGGCCGCTGAGATTTTTGAGTTTGACATTAATTGTTTGAGCTTATTTTTGATATTACTATTACTTCTAATTTTCGCAAAATTACAAAAAGGCCCCATCATTCACGTTATTAGACAGTTCTTTTTTCATTAGTTACACATAAATAAGGTCGCAAAATACGAAGTCCCCAGCAAAGCTTACGCCTGCCGGAGACTTGTTTCTTTATCCGTACTCCATCCTCACGGAGGTACTTACGGACCTCTTAATTTATTACTTTAGTATTAATATTAATCCAACTCCCACCTGTTCATCCGTCACGGATTACTTGGGATCGAAACCCTCACGGGAATTGTTGATTATCTTATTTCATTATTCCTTTATTGAATATCCTTATTTTACAGCTACTTTCACTGTCTCGTTACCTACCGTTACGAATACTACACCAGCAGGGGCGGCGATAGTAGCGTTGTCGGAAGTAAGAACTGTCTCAGCAACTGTCTGGCCTAATACAGTACGAACGTAAGCAGTCTCGCCTGCGGCACCTTGGATAGTTACGACACCGTTACCGGCTACAACTACGATAGAGGATTCTTTTGCGTCGATAGATTCGTTGGCTGTCGGGACTTCTGTGCCGAGAGTGAATACCATTGCTTTTTCTTGATTTGTTGTTAGACCTAACATACCATTCAAAGCATATACATAAGCCGTCTTATAAACATCCCCTTCTTTGATCTTTCTTTGAGAAGAAACGAAATATTCGCCATCGCCCTCCGCAAGTGTGATATTAAATTTGAACGCATCCAATCGATCTGTTGATTTCACGCTCTTGTCATCGTTAAGCTCCTTAACAACCTTAACGGTCTCACCTTTCACGGTAGTAGTGATTGTATCAACACCCGTAAGGATAGCCGGGCGGAAGATAACCTTCGTCTCAGACTTGCCTGAACCTTCCAAATAATATTTCTCGTCCGTATATTGTTGCGCAGAACCTTCAACGAAATAATGCAAAGAATCTGTCGGATTGAACATGAACATTCTCTCAGCCGGTTTTTCCTCACCTTCAGCCACCTCAATACCCTTAGAGATATAGAATGACGGAGTCTTAGCCTTGCTATCCGCTGTATCCAACCAGAAGATCATGCTTTCAGCGGACAAGATGCCCTCGTTGAAGCCATTCTTATTCAACTGATAGTTGATAGAACCTAACATGTTGTCGAAAGAAGCGTGACGAGGCTTAGCGGCCAATGACGGGTTGAACGGATTAGCGTCCAAAACCTCAACGTTAGCGTAAGTCTTATTAATATCATCAGCAGATTGGTAACGATTGGCCGCATAAGTAATAGCCATAGAAGTAGTATTTACGCTAGCCATTTTTGCACTACTACCAGTTGAGCCATCATAGCTAAGCTTACCGTCTGTTACAGCGCTCACCGCAACTAAAGAATAACCACCAGCGGCATTCTTAACAACAGCGAACTCTGTAGCGGCATCAGCAGCCTTATCTCTAGACGCGGCATCGCCAAGATATTTAGCATCATCACCTTTAGCCTCCGTATAACGCAAGACATAAGTCGGAACAACCAATGTATCGCCATCAGCCTTCATGACAACCTCTCCCTTATCATTCAAATAAGCGAAAGCATTTGTGCTTATCACATAATCCTCAACACCTTGCAGAGATTTAGTAGAATGATCTTTCGCTCCCTTTATTCTTTCCGGATAAAGAACGATTAAATTCTCCTCTTTGGTTGAAGCCTTCATTGTTTTAGTAGCATTGTCATCAATAGCGTAAAGAGCTTTCTCTCCAAATAACGCGTCCTTACCATTGAATGTCATCTTAAAGCCTTCTGCGATCTGAGTATCCGTGAATACCTTATATCCGTCCGTACGAGTCGTAGCGATCGTGTTGAACTTAACGGAAGTATTGTTTGCTAAAGCTAACGCTGTTGTTACACCCTTATTTGCGGCGATTGTTACATCAGTGCCGTTGTACTTAGCGTTAACTACCTTATAGCCACCTTCAGCACCATTAGGTTGTAAACGTAATACTAAATCATCACCAGTCTCACGGTTTGTCAATGTAAATTCATATTTGCCGTTGAAGCCAGAAACGATCCATTGTGATACCGGCATAGTGAAATCTACGCTATTATAAGCGGCGACACTTAAGCTTGAACCATCAGCAGGATCTATTGTCAAATACTTATGGTACTCAGTTTGTGAATCAGCCTCATCATTCTCACTCTTGGTTGAGCTAGTGAAGTAGATATTAACCACATTCTCAATGTTCTTCTTCAACAATACTGAAGCGTCAAGGTAAGAGTTTTCACCTAGTTGAGGATGGATAGCGGAATATTTCGTTCCTGACATTAAAACAGAAGTAACATAAGTTTTCGTATCAGAAACAGATGGCTTAACAGCAGCTACGTAAACCTTCGTCGCAGCTGTTGTTTGATCTTTTTTCTTGTAATCAACAGTCAACGTCAATTTACCATCCTCATTCAATACGTCTTTCGCCGTAATCGTAAAGTTTGCGTTAGAGCAAGAGTCAGCGTTGGCCGTAGCAACCGATCCCTTCATCCAATACAAAGCATATCCCTCATTGTCTTGCTTACCATTGATGTCATAACGATTAGAGGGATCTAAAGCTAAGAATGTAATTTCTTGAGCCGCTGTCAAGATTGCGTCATTATCTGGAGTCTCTGCATTTACCGCACTAACAAATGCCTTAACTTTCTTCGAATCACCTTTCACGAAATAAGTACCGGCAGCCAACTTATTCTCATCAGAAGGTTGAGTTGCCACAACCTCATCCGTAAATGATACGGGAACAACCTTATCAAACAAATTTCCAACCAGTTCATTCGTTGTATAATCGAATGACAATGTTGTGCCATTTGAATTATAGTCATTCAAATAAGCGGCATCAATACCCTCTGAGCAAGAGAATGCTTTCAAGCCATTCTTTACTTCTTTTGTAGGTACAGTTACTGTATACAAACCTGAGAATTTCAACTTGCCCTCTGATACAGCGAACTTAGCATTCAACTCAGAAAGATTGTTGCCGGTAGCGGCAGTCAACGCATTACCGTCTTTATCGGTAACTACCTGATAAGCCACACCACCAACATTAGCCCACAACTCAAAAGAGTTAGATGAATAATTACGGATAGTAAATACGACTCCTGTAGTCACATCACCGTTAGCATCACCAAAAGAAATAACCTTCTTTTTGTCCTTCGTCGTAAGAACATCTGTAACCTTCAACAACGTATTCTCAGACGCACCTAGATAAAAGCTCATTCCATTAGCAAGAGCCGTCTTATTCTCGCTATAGGAAATTACGGTCTTAGTCGTAAGATCAGTAGCGGCATACGCAGCATTAAAAGCAGGTCCACCTAGCAGTAAACCAGCTGTTAACAAGGTAAAAATCCTTTTGTTCATAAATTCAAAATTTAATATTAATAATAGTGTTAATTAAAGTCCATCCC
>ERZ791718.932-NODE-932-length-12754-cov-3.503583_pt1 | contig 12754 bp, 14 predicted proteins | sample MGYA00510349_ERZ791718 | MGnify/ENA primary metagenome ERZ791718 (study PRJEB30046, sample SAMN00715136) | human gut metagenome | study: EMG produced TPA metagenomics assembly of the A metagenome-wide association study of gut microbiota in type 2... | reverse complement strand
GATCGCTGCTGAGGCTGATTTCTTCTGCTTCGGCACCAACGACCTGACTCAGATGACCTTCGGCTTCAGCCGTGACGATGCAGGCAAGTTCCTCAACGCTTACTATGACACCAAGATCTTTGAGAACGATCCGTTCGCAAAGCTTGATCAGAACGGCGTAGGCAAGCTTATGCAGATGACCATCTCGCTGAGCAAGCCCGTCAACCCGAAGCTCCACTGCGGTATCTGCGGTGAGCACGGCGGCGACCCGAGCTCTGTCGAGTTCTGCAACGACATCGGCCTTGATTATGTCTCCTGCTCGCCCTTCCGCGTGCCGATCGCACGCCTCAGTGCAGCACAGGCAGCTATCAAGAAGCACAACGCATAAATCTAAATCAAAAGCTCCGTCCGGTTATCGGGCGGAGTTTTTTTGGCAAAAGGTGCTTGAAAGAGCAAAAATCAAACAAAAAAGGTCATAATCCGCGCTGTCAGACGTGAATTATGACCTTTATATTTTTTCTCCTCGGTCTGCGCTAAATGCGACAGCCCGTTTGCTGCTTCAGACGCTTTGCGCTTTATCGCTTTTCGGGAGCGGGTTGACTGCCGCTCGGAGAATCGGGAGTTATTCTTGAGTCAAGCATGACCGTGGCGATAAATTCGCCCTTTTCTTGACTGTATTCCAAAGAAATGTCTCCGTCGTACTTTTTCAGCGCGTTCTTTACGCTCTTAAGCCCGAAGCCGTGAAGCTTTGAGTTTTCTTTTGTCGTTTTCAGCTCCCCGGATGAGCTGAACTCCGGCGGGGCGGCGCAGGAGTTTGTTATCACGATTATCGAAAAGTTGTTTCGGTAGCTTGTGGCTATCGAGACGTGCCTGCTGCTCGCTTTTTTTGAGGCTTCGACAGCGTTGTCAAGAAGGTTGTTCAACACGGTGACAATATCAAAATAATCCAGATTGCGAAGATTGTTTTCTTTTATGTCGAAGCAAAATTCTATGTCGCACAGTGCACATTCGGCGGCATACCTGTCCACGATGACATCTAAGATATGGTTGCCGCTGTGGCATACGGAGCTGTATTCATTGAGGCGGTCGAGCATCTTTGAGATATAGACATCAATTTCCGGGTCGTGATTGAGCGCCTGTATCGTGGCAAGATGATTTTTTGTGTCGTGCGCATACGAGCTTAAATTGTTGTTCTGACGCTCGAGCATATCGTAGTAGAGGATATCGGTTTTCAGCCTGTCGCTCTCCTGCTGGAGCTGAAGAATTTCCGCATCCTTTTTGGCGTTGTATTGGAAAACGAAGAAGGTGAAAACGGAAGCCAGGAACAGCAAAAGGCTTATCACCGCCAAAATCAGCTGCCCGCGGTAAGAAATAGCCTCGTTTGCCGCGACATACCAGAAGAATATGACCGATATAAAGGTGCTTATCGGATATGCGTAGAAGCTGAACGGTGTTTTGACCGAGGACGAATTTGACGGGGAGCGGACGAACTTTATCAGTATTCCGACTAACAGGAAGTATATTATTTTGCTTATTATCACTTCGATAACGAGCAGCGTCGGCTGCGACTCGTAGTTTGCTATGTATATATCGGCAAAGGTTGAGATAGTGAGAATCGACACAAGCTCAAGAAACGAGGACAGCACTACGAGCATAAAGGAATAAAAGATCCCCTGAAGCTTCTTTACTCCGAAAAACACTGTCGAAAACACGATGTTTGCGGCCAGAGAGAAAAATGCGTTGAAAAGAGCGTTGATGTCGAGCAGACCGATGACCGCTCCCAGCTCAAACAGAACGGTGCCTATTCCGATTGTCAGCGCGGCGGATTTTTTTCGGCAGCCGACATGGTTGAAGAATATATATGAAATGAGCATTTCGATAAAGTATACTACAAAAAAGGCTGACTTGATTATCATTTCATCTTCTCCTCAGGTACTCGAACCAGAATTTGCGAAAATCCTTTTGCCGTCTCGGGGCGATGGGTATTCTTATGCTGTCGTGAAGATACAGCTCGGAGTAGTTGTATTTCGTCACATGATGCAGGTTGACGATAAACGATTTGTGGACAGTATAGAAATATGTATTTTGAAGCGTGTCCTTCCAGAAGTCGAACGGCTCGCGGGTGATATATGTCCCGTTGAGCGTGTGCAGCACGGTTTTGCGGTTCTCTATATTGACATACAGTATGTCGTCGGCACAGACTTTTTCTTGCGCGCCGTTTGAGTGAACGAAGAAGTCAACATATGTCCTGTCGATATACTCCATGACCTTGTCCAGTCCCGAACGGAGCCTGTCCGGGTCAAAGGGCTTCTCGAAGAAACGGAACGCGTTGAGGTCCATCGCGTCGTCCTGATAGTGTCCGAACGAGGTTATGAAAAACACGGCGACCCTGCTGTTGCGCTCCTTTAATATTTTTGCGAGCGACAGGCCGTCCACGCTGTCCATTTGAATATCGAGAAACGCTATTTCATAAACCGATTCGTCGTTGACGACATCCAGAGGATTGCATTTTATTGTTATCTCGGCCGGCAGATGCCGAAGCGAAAAGTAATTTTTGACAAACGACTTCAACTCGTCGGTATATATGTTTTCGTCGTCGCAAATCAAGATTCTCATAATATCACCAAACAGATTTTATCATAAACAGCCGCATTGTACAACTCCGAATGCGATTGCGGGTAAAAAGGCGGCTTGCGGTCGTCCCGCAGCCCCGAGTTCAAAAAAAATTTTCAAAAAAACTGTAACATTTTCGATTTTTGCAGACTATATATATAGGACGTTCAATAAGTCGAAAATCTGCATTTTTGCACGTTTTTGCATTTGCGGTTTTCCGAAGCGGCGTTTTGCGCTATAATTTTTGCACACGGCAGACAACTGCCCCCGTTCAGCCGCATTGTATACTTAATTTGACAACCTCAACTCTCAACTCCTATAAAAGTGCAGCGGCAGGGGGACATCCTCTGCCGCTGTGCGCCCTCTCGGGATACGAGAATAACAATATTCGAGCCGGAAAAGAACGGCAGCCGCTTTACGGACAATTTAATTTGTAAAAAGCAAAATGGTTGACATGATAATTACTTTACGGTATAATAAAGCTGTAAAAAGCGGAATTGAGAATATTTAATATATTGCCACAACTGTGAGGAGGATGTGATTCCAATGGTTTGACCGACCTTTGACAAAGGCAAAACAGCGCAAAAGAATCAGAGGGATTCAATGCGCAGTCTTATAACTATGGAGCGAGTGATGCGGTAGCGCATGTAATCGCACATAGGACTATCACTGTTGAACTGGGTTCATCTGATGCTCAAGAAAATAATATTTTATATACTGGGGGAAATAACAATGAGTCATTTGGAACAGACGATTGGAATAATTATTGCGACGATAGCAGTAGTGCTGTCATACTGCGGGCTGGCGTTTATCGGAATAGTGAGCAAAATAATAGATTGGTTTGCTTAAAAGATCTTATCAATAGTCAAAATAATAAAAGCAGAACACCGGCTGTTGTGGATGTTAGAGGATCTGAAACCTTACAGGACTGGATATGTAACGCCGAACGTATTCACCCTAACCGTGTATTGATGTGCTTTTGTTTCGTTATGAAATACAAGTAATAATAGTGTAATGTAATTAATCTCTTGGTATACGCCTTTTAAGGGCTATGCCAAGAGATTATTTTTTTATTAGTAGATCACTCTTTAAGAAACAAACCAACAAAAAGGCACCACGTTAAGGGCTCAACATTAATGTGGTGCCGACTGTTTTAGAAATTTATTGTCGTTGTAGTGTTAGGCATTTTTTGCTTGCTCTTAAGTATTCCTAACAAAGGCTTTTCTGCATAATGCTCACAGGTAACACGATATGAGTAACCTCGTGGTGCTGATATACGTTTAGTGAAACTACTGCTGGCAGAGTTGCTGTATATATCATAATAACAATACTCAGTATAGTCAGTCCAGTCTCCTCCTATGAGTCTTTGCAATTTAATATATGTAAATCCACATTTTGTTACGCCATCTTTACACTCTGTGATTGCGGTTATAACGAGTTGGTTGTTATTGCTTTTAGCCAATTTAAGTGATTTTGTCCAAATCAGATCCGAACTTTTAGTATTGTCTTCAGTGTTATTTATTCCTTCGGCTGTTTCAACAATAGTTTCTTCTGTATTTTGAATCTCCGGATTACACTGTTCATCGCCGAATGTGATAATTTGTAAAGACAATAAGAGAAGAGTTGTCGTAAGAAATAAGGAAATAATCTTTTTCATCATTAAGCTCCTATGATTTAGATGGTTTTTGCGATTTCAACCGCGTCTGAAAAATCAGTGTCTAAGTACACGATATATTGAGTCAGGTTATCCTGATAGGCAATAGAACAAACATCCCCTTGCTCTATTACAAAGACCGTTAAACCGTTTACAGACAATTCCTCGGCTTGGCTGTAACTTGTAGTGTTTTGGAAATCAACCGAAGGGATAAAATCTTCTGATTTAAATTCTCTTATAGATACTCTGCCGGACAACTTGTTTGTACTGTAAGATAAAGATATGATTCTCATATCTTCAGTATTATTTTCTGTTATGTTCTCATAGATGCAGTCGCTTGATAAAAACATTGCCGGCAGTTTCAAGTCGGAAATATCGTGCTTCCTGAGCTCCGCGGCAATCTCCGTTCCGGGTATTCCGCTTTCATCCTTTTGCTTGTCGAAATGAACCTGTATATGATTCTCATAGAAAGAGATGGCGCTGTTCTTCACTTTTTTGTTAGTGGCGACGGTTGCTATTCCGGTGGTGACGAGCAGCAGTGCGATAGTGGCGGCTATTATCAGAAGCTTCTTCAGCTTGCCGTTGAAGCGTGACTTTTTTAGCTTGTCGGCAGCAGGCGGTTCTGCGATTTTGTCATTGCCTGCGCTGTCGGCTTTTTTCTCCTTGCCGCCGTCTGCCCCCGCTTTGCTGATATAGTACAGGCAGTATTCTATAAGGTCCGGATCCATTTCGGCTTCGTCCTTTTGCAGTTCTTCTTCAATTATATTTTCGAGCTCTTCTACTGTGAGTTCGAGTGAGTCGTCATTCAGGATTTTCAAGAGTTGTTTTTTTGTCATATAAATTCCTCCTTACTTATATAGTCTGCGAATTTCAAAAATGTTACGGAAAAATTTTAAATTTTTTGTTTCTCTATCTCTTTTTTTACCATATGCACTATCTTTTTCCGTGCTCTGAAGAGCTTTTGCCGGACATTTGTCTCGGAAAGCCCGTGCCTGGCAGCGATATCTCTTACTCGCATATCCTCCATATAGTAATCCACGACCAGCGAGCGCTCGTCTGCCTTGAGCCGATTCAATATATTGTCCGTCATTTCGTCTATCAGCTCGTCGGAAACGTCGTTGAGCTGCGGCATTTCGACGGCAGAAATTTTCAGCGCGGTTTCATACTGTATTATTCTGTTTATGTGCTCTGCTTCTCTCGCTTTGTTTTTGTATTCGTCAATTATCTTATTGTTCGCAACGCGGGTCAGCCAGGCCTTGGGATTTTTTATTTCTTTACCTGCGCGTCTGGCCTCGAGCAGTGCCATGAACACATCCTGAACGCAGTCCTCGACACAGTCGGGGCAGTCTTTAAGCTGAAAACTGCAAAAGCTTTTTATGTATTCTCTGTAAAGATGCCAGATCTGCATACACTCTTCCGTAATTTCATCTTTCTCCAAATTAACCAATTTCAAATCATCCCCTATATTAATGTCCGATTTTTCGGCACCGTGATTTTATTATACTACAGTTTGTGCAAGCGGGCAATAACACGGGAAAATATGTTTTCTAATTTGCGGTTTTTGACAGAAATGCGGGAGTGCGCCCCTACCGCCGAGCGAGTCGGTAGACTCTCGAAAAAATACAAAAAAATTTCAAAAAAACTGTAACATTTTCAGTCTTTGCAGACTATATATATAGGACGTTCAATAAGTCGAAAATCCGCATTTTTGCAAATTTTATCTGCACTTTTGTCCGCAGTATTGATTTGCGGATTGCCTTGTGTTATTCTGTTATAGCTATAACAGAACAGCGGTGTCAGATGCAATGCTTTAGTTTATGCAGAGAAATGAAGTCAAAACGATACATAATTCTTTGAAGATGATAAAGTGTTACTTCAAGAGCAGCAATACCAGCGGAAATACATGGAGAAGAGGGATTTTCAGTAGTATATGGTTTTAATGTTTTTGATGTTCTGGAAGGGCTTTATATTAAAATAATGGAGTGGTGAAAACATGAAGCATTTAGCATATTTTTCAATAATTTCATTATTGGTACTTTTCTTTGTTATGCTTATCTCAATATCATTGATAGGCTCCGGTACAGTAGTCACTTCATATGAGGGGTTTGCACTGGATTCAAACGAGAATTTGTATTTGGGCGTATATGGCAAAATCAATGTATACAAAGACGGTTCTTTGTTATACTCCGTTGACGCACATACGTTAAGAGCCTATGCTTTTACTATTCAAAATGATAAAATTTTGATATCAGATGCCGAGACAGTTTATATTATGGATCTGAACGGAAATGTTATCAGCAGCTATGAGGATGCGGATACTTCGCTGTTCAATAAACTTAAAAAAGACAAAAACTCTTTCTCATTGAATGGAAATACCTACAAAATACAAAAAAACTTTGGCAGAAGCAGAATAGTAAAAGACGATGGAAAAGTGATATATCAAATGCCAATTCTCGATTACATAGTCAAAATAGGATTTTTAATTTCAATGGTGTGGCTGGTGGTACTTGCAATATATTGGCTTGTTAATTTTCGCAGGAAGGTAGATGTTAGAACAAAGGCTTGTTCGACAGAGCGTGCTTAACGGCAGCAAAAAGCGCATCTATGATGCCGAGTACGGATATGACATGAACAACAACGTGTCAAAGTTTACTTAGAAATCGATTGTTGAAACGGTTAGGAATCTGTTTCGGAATAATATATGTTGCAGGGCGTTAATTATCAACCAACGGTTCAGCCAAATGCTCCTTTTGGAGTTCCGGCGCCGGGTTGGTAAGAAAGGTTGAAAAATAATGTTTAAAATCATCAGGCTACTATTTTCTCTTGTCGTAATTGTTGCGGTTGTATTGATAATCAGAAAAAATAATGGCAGAAAGAAATGGCTTACGATAATTGTTGGCGTTTTAGTCTTTGCTATAGGCTCGATATTTATGTCGGAGTTCCCACCCGAGAAATTTTTGCGAACATTTTCGTCGCCGCAAGAGGTGTTTAATTATTCTCAGCATGGTGAGATAGTGAAAGTTATAGAGGGTGAGAGGTCAGCAATGGTGCTGTATACGGATGAAGGCGAAAAGGGTCAGTGCCTTATAGCCAAAGGAAAAAACGGCTGGCAGTTAGAAACGTTATCGACATTCAAAACGGTTTATTTCAAAAGATCTGAAAATACAAAATGTACGATAACAATTTTTAGAGTAAAAGAAACAGATGATTATTATGTTAATGTTAACAGCAACTTTCTTGATAATGAGATTAAGGTTTCGGACAGCAGGAATTCTGATTTTTTTTGCATAGAAACACCTGCGCCGGGAACGGAGATGTGTGCATATACATTTTATACTTATGTCCCGAGGATTCAAAACGGATATGAGATAAAAATTAATGAAGAAGTGTTTCGCGTTTCTTTGACGAATTGATGAATGTGAAAAATCAGTTCAATTGAAGAGAAATCCGGTTGGATATCAAATTCAATTAAACCGTATTTAACGATAGAGGTTAGAAATATGTTGTTGCCCGACATTGCAGTCATTGACGGCGTAATTAAAATATCCGACGCATGGGTAAAAACGAGGTGAGACATTGATATTATACAGTGATGTGCATACTAAAATGCTTGAATCTAATGGGCAGTGGTTCACCTGTATCGAGTATTTACATGACCAATGGAAAATGAATAAAGAAGACATTTCATTGTTCTTAAAAATTGCGGTTAATACTTGGTACACCTTGACATTGGATGGCCCCGAACTGTCATTGAAAAAAGAGGAATTCGATGCATTAAACCAAATGTTGAATCAGTCCTATAGCTTTTTCAGGACATCATTTTCCCATGATGAAAATTGTCAATGGTTGTTTGGCTATATGATGACAGTTCGAACAGATTTATTTCTCAATTCTGTATTGGAGTATACTGCAATAGAACAGCAAGGAGAAGCTTTAATTGAAAAGGCAAGCAAAAATGGGAATATGTTTGCTCAACTACTATATGCAGTGGAGAATTGCTCCAAGAAAGAAATCGAGAAATACAGGGAGAAAGTGAGAGAGCATATTTCAGAATGTTTTGATGAAAGCCAGGAGGCAGATAGGTATTTTATTGAAGTGTTAACAACGGATTTTTAACATTATGCTGAGATAATCCCAAGCCCTTAAAGGTTTCAGGAAGTTCCTGACAAGTGCCGTGGTATGAAGGGAGAGAAGGACGGTATGTGGTGCATAGTGAAAAAGAAAATTGATTTTATAAACAGTGTTGAGCAAAATGATCTTGACAATTCTATGTACTTTAAAATTAATAAATTCTCGCGAAGCCGCAATTCCGAGGTGCGTAACAGGATAGCGCAGGCGCTAAACGGAACAGATAATAAAGAATATATAGAAATTTTAATGCGGCTTATGAATGACGATGATGAGATAGTGCGAGCCAGCGCCTGTGACTCTTTGGCGGGGACAGAGAGCAGAGACGCAGTTGATGAAATGGAAAGACATATTTGCGATAGTTCGGAGATTGTCAGAGAGTATGTATACTCGTCGTTGTTTGAAACCGCCTCTTTATATCCAAAAGACTACAAAAGCGAAATACATAAATTGCTTCTGCCGGCATATGAAAAGGAAAAATCTTACCGGGCAAAAGCCGTTTTAAGTTGTGTTCTATGTGGTTTGGGAGAAAACTTGACAGAAGAAATCAAAAAATACCTACACTGTGAAGATTGCTATGTTCGCAAGGCAGTTTTGGAACAACTTGACGATATCTCTGATAATACTGATATTTCATTGTTGCTGCCAGATCTCATAGAACTGCACGGTGCAGAAACTGTTAATTTTGTAAAATCGTCATTTGAGAAACTGATTGACAAGTTGAAATAAATTGATTAGTGAAGTAAAAAACCATTCTGGAACGTTATCATTTACTTCTCAACTGCGGGATTTCGTTTCATGGTCGCAAGCAAATGGATATCAAATGCATTTGTATACTAATGCCCATTTAACTGGTCCATTGCAGCGGGCGGTAGATAGCGGATTGATACAAGTATTTCCTTTGAAGTAGATGAGGTGATATAGTGAGTAACTATGATATTAACAGCAATCCTGCTCTGGTTAAGCAAATGATTGAAAATTCAAAAAAAGCTTCTGAAAAATATTTTGCTGAACATGCAGATTCCCTGATCCCGCCATTTGAGCAGGAACTTCACAATCTTGGATTTCAATTCGAAATATCCGAACAAATCAAACAGTTTTTGCCTAAGCACAAAAAAACGATTTTGCCTATTGTCATTAAATATTATCAACAAGCAACATATGACAATGAGAAAATTTTTTTTATTAGCCTTTTTCATTATAGGGGTTTTGCAGAGGTAATACCAATGCTATTGAATGATTTTTATTCGGATAAGACATCATCCCTCACGCGTCAATTTATTGGTGAAACTTTACGTACTATACGTTCAAAAAAGTACATCGACGATTACCTCGAAATCATTGCAAAACCACAATATGGACTGGCTAGAGTTCCAATATTTTTGCTTGTTGGTGACCTTAAGGTTGAGCGAGCTATTCCTATTTTGATTCATTTATTAGAAGTGGATGAGGAATTTGCACCCTGCGTATTACAAACATTAGGAACTTATAAACGATTTGAACTGCGGCCATACTTTGAACGTTTTACAAATAGCCCGGATATGCGTTTGCGTAAAATTGCAAGAGCTGCTTTAAAAAAGATAGGATAACCTCATCTAAAAGGTTTCAGGAAGTTCCTGACAAGTTTTGCTTTTGTGGTATCACAACGGCGATGCTTGCCGGTACATAGCAAGTTGCTTGTAACAACAACGTGTCAAAGTTCACTTGACCAATTGCTTGCTGATGGTATATTAGAAATATTTGGAGAGTGAGATATGAACAGAAATGAGTTTATTGCACGTCTAAAAGAAAACGGAATACCGCCGAAAATCGTTTCTTTTGACAGCAGTACGAACGATGGCTATAACATTAGAAAAAATCAACTGTGCTGGGAAGTTTTTTTCCGGGAAAGGGGAAAAGAATATGGCTGCATCGGTTTTCCCTCTGAAAGCAATGCTCTGCAATACCTATACGAAAAGCTTTACAACATATATGTAAAATAAGACTTCAATGTGCCGACAAGAACCGACGCCGGATACTGCGTAACTTGTCCGAAACTTCTCGGAGAAAATGCAACTTAATGACCGCTAAGTCGCTGTCAACAGACGGCGGCTTTTGCCTTTTGGGCATTTTGAAGAGGCATAAGCCGTCTCGTGAGCAATGAAAACAGCGGTCGCAGATGCCGAATATTTTTGCGCATAAAGCCCGATATCACAAAAAATATTCTCTTATATCCAAATAACAGGCGCAAATTTGCTTAGAAAACAAACAATCGGAAACAGACCGAGACGAGGAGATTTTTGCGATTTTGTTCGATATATGCAAGTAATGCGACGCGAGTACGGCAGCAAACCTAATAAGAAAGAACAAAGGTTTATTATTTCGTCGGAATCCCTTGACAGGCTCAAGGCCTTATGCTAATATGCAGACAGAAAGGGCAAGTCCGAACGATTTGCCGCAAGGGGGAAAGACATAACGACTCGGGCGCAAAAGTGCCGATTACCGTTGTGCTTATTGAAGGTTTTGCTGTGCCGGAAAAATGTTAATGCTTCATTTTTAAGCAAAGAAAGGAGGAAGACCGTACATTAGCATTTTTTTGAACGGCAGAACACTTTTTAGCAAAAACAACTATAGAGAGGGAGAACTCACATTATGAAAAAAATAATAGCAGTATTATTGAGTGTTCTTATTATTTTCTCATCAATGGCTATTGTCGCTTCCGCGGCAACGCAGGACGATGCAGCGGCAGCCGCCGAGGCATTCAACGCCGCCAAGGTTGACTATTCCGGCGTGTATTGGAAAAATACGCCCGATGCGGTCGTCAACTTCCAGATGAAGAAGATAAACAGCCTTTTGGCTCAGATCGTCGCCGAGAAAAACCTCAAGGGCACGTTTTACAGCGACGAGACCGTAACTGTGATTTCCGCAAAGCTTGCGGGCGTTACCAACACAAAGTTTGACTCCATTGACTTCCCCGGTGTTAAGGCTCAGTTCCCGGAGGCATATGAATATATCACCAAGGCTAAGGAAGAAAAGAAGACTTGGGAGACTCTCGGCACCGTTCCCTTCGGTGTAAAAGACAGAGATTCCTTCGTTAAGGCTCTCGGTGCTTTCTCGGCTAACTTCGGCGGAGTTATTTCTCTCGCCTGTGCAATGTCCCCCGACCTGTACAGCGGCGCTATCATTCCGCTTGTCGAGTCCCTTCATGTCGGCAAGATGCTCTCTTTCGGCGAGTACGCAGCGGCCTCCGGATTTGACGGCGGCAAGACAATGGAAATACTTGCAGGCTATGTGGCAGACGCTGTTGAGGCTTTCGCAAAGAATCCCCTCTATTACATCACAGACGTGCTCCCCGATTTCGCAGCAAGCTATGATGTATTCGCAAAGGCTGTTGAAGCAAATCCGATGGCAGCCGCATTCGGCCTCAAGATGCCCGGCCTCGACACCCTTGTTAAGGGTCTTGCGGCTAACCTTAACGGTCTGAAGCTTCCCGAAATAGACTTTGATAAGCTCGCGGGCATGGCTACCGCAAGAGCTGTTGAAAGCGGCTCCGAAGGCGGCTACGATGTTGAGCTCAACGGCGACAAGGCTGTTGTTTTCGGCGCTATCCTTGATTATCTCAAGAGAGTTCTCGAGGATGATAACAATCAGATGATCATCTACAACTACCTGAGCAAGGTTCTCGGCATCACCGATACCGATTACAGAGATCTCATTGCAGCTATAAAGGCATCCGATATCATCGGAATCGTTGCCGCGCTCAGCTCCATTCTTGATACTCTTCTCAGCAAGGCATTCCCGCTTCCTCCGTTCATAGACGGGAAGGTTGCCGAGATTCTCAAGACTATACTCAAAGTTGCGAGATTCCTCAAGGAGTTCATTTCCAGAATTCCCATGCCGCTTGCAAAATAAGATGAAGGTCGAAGCTTGGTTTTTGACTGATACAATTTAAAAATACGGTCACACGGTTTTAGCGCTGTGTGGCCGTTTTTTTGTGCGTCAATTTATTCCGCGCTTTATTTAAATTTTATAGTGATTGTCTATATAAACTGTTGACATTGCCTCAAATCGGGAGTAAAATATATATGTAATTAATTAACACGATTAACTAATTGCCCGCGGCTCACGCGGGCGAAAGGGGAATGCGAATGAAATTTCGGTCAAAGGGCGGCGCTCTGCTCATAGAAATGCCCGGCGGCAGGTCGATCAAGCTTAACGCCGACACCTTGTTTGTCAGCGTAGGCGAGGTGAAGCCGAGCTACCGTATGAGCCGTGGAAGCTTCAAAATACGGCAGAAAAAGCTGAGTGAAACAAGGCTCTTTCTCTCACACGTTAAAGACGGCGACGGCGGCGCGGAGCTTGTGTTTACCATTCCATTCGGCAGGCAACTCAAATTCATAG
>ERZ791718.928-NODE-928-length-12788-cov-2.962460_pt1 | contig 12788 bp, 9 predicted proteins | sample MGYA00510349_ERZ791718 | MGnify/ENA primary metagenome ERZ791718 (study PRJEB30046, sample SAMN00715136) | human gut metagenome | study: EMG produced TPA metagenomics assembly of the A metagenome-wide association study of gut microbiota in type 2... | reverse complement strand
CGAAAAGGCGCCCTCTGTGGGGCCCCAATTTTTTTGCCTGCTATTTACCGCTACTGCGTCGCGCGTAACATATTCCCTTGCTCTGGTTCCCCATTCTGCGCTGACTCTACTGAAGGCGCATTGCTGGCTGCGGGAGTTGCTCCACTGCTCACCGCAACCGGATACCCTGCCCGACGATACAACGCTTTATCGACTAACTTCTGATCTACAGCCTTATTGTCTTTAAATTGCGTAAAGCCTGCTGGCAGCGTGTACGGCATTGTCTGAACGTTCTGCTGTTCTTCTGCCGATAGTGGTCGATGTACTTCAACATAACGCATCCCGTTAGGTTCCACGGAATATTTCACCGGTTCGTTGATCACTTTCACCGGTGTTCCCGTCCGCACGCTGGAGAATAAAGCTTTAATATCCGGTGCATTCATGCGAATACAGCCCGAACTGACGCGCAAACCGACGCTGTCCGGCGCACTGGTGCCATGAATGAGGTATTCGCCATTACCATGCGCGAGGCGCAGTGCGTAACGTCCTAGTGGGTTATTGGGCCCGGCAGGAACGACTGGTGGTAATTTAATGCCACGCTCCAGCGAACGTTGACGAATGCCCGCCGTAGGCGTCCAGGTTGGGTTAGGGATTTTCTGCCCCACACGCGTTTCCATCACCGGCGTTTCCAGCCCCTGCAAACCAATACCTATCGGATAAACCTGCACGATATTTTCTCCCGGCGGATAATAATAAAGGCGCAGCTCTGCAAGGTTTACAATAATCCCCTGACGCGGCGCATCAGGTAATAATAGTTGTGAAGGAATAGTTATCGTCGTACCGGGTTTTGGCACCGGGGCGATAGTGTTATTGGCTTCAAGGATCAACATTGCCGCAGTATCAAAACGTCGGGCGATGGCCTGAAGGTTTTTATCCCCTTCTTGCACCGTATACGTTTGATTTTGCCCAACCAGTCGACTGCCGGTTGGTGGTAGCGGATAATCAACCGCCCAGGCAGCCTGGATGGCGCTAAAAGCGCCGATAAGCGTGAGTGTAAGCAAAGACGCGCGTTTCATTGTAAACCTCCTGTATTTGCCGGAGACTCACGCTGAAACGTCGGATGGCGCTTATGTTCACCTGAAACCAAAACACTCCTGTGCAGGCCAGTGTAAACATTGACCACCCGGCAATGTGAGCCAACCGGATGAAAGCTGTCCCTTTAGTTTAGCTAAGTGCAGCGGCTTTGGCGCGAATTGCGCGAATCATCGCTTCCAGACCTTGTGAGCGTGATGGGGTGAGATGTTGGGTGAGCGCCATTTTTTCAAACCACGGGCGCACATCGAAATTGACAATATCCTGCGGCGTCATTTGATCGTAAAGAATAAAGACGACCGCAATAAGCCCTTTTACAATGGCCGCATCGCTGTCGCCCTGCAATTCAATAATTCCCTGCGCATTCTGGCGCATTACAATCCACACCTGACTCTGGCAGCCCTGGATGCTATTTTGCGGGCTTTTGTCTTCGTCACGTAATTCTGGCAGACGCTGACCCAACTCAATAATGTAGAGATATTTCTCTTCCCAGTTGGCGCAGCGTAAAAAATTACGCAGCAATTTTTCTTTATCCGGCAATAAAGCCATAGTGCCTCCCTGTTATCCCAGCAGACGGTGAATACGTTGCAGGCCGGTCACGAGACGATCCACTTCTTCATGGGTGTTATACATGGCCAGCGACGCCCGACACATCGCAGGGACGTTGTAATAGGCCATTAATGGCATTGCGCAGTGATGTCCGGTACGCACAGCAATGCCGTAATTATCGAGAAAACTGCCAACATCATAGGCGTGGTGTTTACCGAGATTAAAAGCAATAACGCCAAGTCTGTCCGGCGGACCATAGAGCGTAAGATCCGGCACCGCTGCCAACTGCGACAATGCGTAATGCATCAGATTTTGTTCATACTCGGCAATGTTGTTAAGCCCCAGCGCCGAAACATACTCCAGCGCCGCGCCAAGGCCAATAATACCTCCGGTATTGGGCGTACCGGCTTCAAACCGCCACGGCGCTTTGGTCCAGGTAGTGCCTTCACTCAGGCTAACGGTGGCAATCATAGAACCGCCCCCTTCCCACGGCGGCATCTCCTGCAACAAGGCTTCTTTGACATAAAGAATGCCAATTCCGGTAGGGCCATACAGTTTATGCCCGGAGAACACGTAAAAATCGCAATCCAGCGCCTGAACATCCACCGGATGATGCATCACCGCCTGAGCGCCATCCACCAGCACTTTTGCGCCATGTTGATGCGCAAGTGTGATCATCTCCGCCAGCGGATTTTCTGTCCCAAGCACGTTGGAGACATGAGTAATTGCCAGCAGGCGAGTTTTCTCATCAAACAGCGTAGGCAGCGTCTCCAGTTGCAGAGTACCGTCGGGGTTGAGCGGGATCACACGCAGCTCTGCGCCAACGCGTGCACAAAGCATCTGCCAGGGGACAATGTTAGCGTGGTGCTCCATCTGACTGATGATGATGTTATCGCCCGCCCGCACATTGCTGTTGCCCCAGCTATTGGCGACCAGATTGATCCCTTCCGTCGTACCGCGGACGAACACCAGCTCTTCCGCCGAACGGGCATTAATAAACAGCGATGCCCGCTTGCGCACGTTCTCCATTTTCTCGGTCGCCTGGGCGCTTAAGGTATGAATACCGCGATGCACCGCCGCGTAGCCATGACGATAAAACTCAGCCTCGGCATCAATCACCTGGCTCGGTTTCTGCGCACTGGCGGCGCTGTCGAGATAAGCCAGCGGCAAACCGTTCACCTCACGCGAAAGCACCGGGAAATCGGCCCGCACCTTATCAACGGAAAAAGTCATCTTGCACCTCCTGGCAGCCGTTGACCGATTCGGGCCAGCACCTGCTGTTTAAGCCCTTCATCACGCAGTGCTTCCGTCAGTTCGGCAGCAAAGGCGTAAATGATCATCTGCTGGGCATCCTGCTGATTGATCCCGCGCGAGCGCAGATAGAACATCTGTTCATCATCAATACGCCCCACCGTCGCGCCGTGGCTGCATTTCACATCATCTGCATAGATTTCCAGCTGCGGTTTCGTATCCACTTCCGCCAGTTTGCCCATCAGCAGATTATTGTTGGTCATCTGACCATCCGTTTTGATGGCGTGCTGCGCGACGTTGATCAAACCGTTAAATACCGCGCGGCCTTTGTCGCTGACGATAGTTTTGTGCAACTGTCGGCTGTTACAAAAACCTTTATTGTGTTCCAGCCAGGTACGAGTATCACACACCTCGTTTTTCACCGGCATCGCCAGGCTATTGATCCGCACCGTGCTGTTTTCGCCATTGAGTTGCGTACTGGTGTTGTGTCGTAACACTGCGCCACCCAGCAGGAAACTGTGGCTAAATGCGGTGGCATCATCAGCCAGCAACAAATCGTTATGAGCAAAGTGGTGACTGAGCGGGTTTTCAAACGCCAGCTTGATATGCTGCAAATGGGCGTTCGCTGCGACGTTGATAGTGAACCGTGCGCCGGTGAAGTGACGAGCATCATTAAGGCTGACAAAATGTTCGATCACCGTTGCTTCGGCACCTTCCGCCAGATCCAGATGATGCCGGTAATGGGCAGTATTCACCTCTTCACCTGCCACGCCCTGGGTGATATGCATTAACAGCAATGGCTTTGCCGGCCGTTGACCGCGCTTCACGGCGATATGCGTCACGCTTTGTGCCAGGCTTTCCGTCAAATGCAGAAACACTTCCGCCTGAATAGCGTCGGGTAACCCCTGACGGTCGTCGTTAATGCTCACTTCATATCCGCTGCCTTCAGTTGCATCGCTCAGTGCGGGCACGTAACGTCCATCGACAAACACCAGCCGCACGGCGTCTAACGTTAACGCTAAGGCATCACGCTGCTGTGGGGCTATCTCCCCCGCAATGCTGACAAACTGGCTATTGGTCAGCCCGTCCAGCGGCGTATATTTCCAGTTTTCATGTTTACGTGTCGGCAGTCCGGTACGCAGCAATTGTTGTAAATGCTGCTGTGCTTGCGGGGAGCGTTTCGCCCCTTCAGCTTCAAACAAATGATTCCACTGTTGCAGTGCGTTACTGCTGTTCGGTAAGCCAGCCATAACCCTGCTCCTCCAGTTGTTTGACCAACGTGAAATCGCCGGATTTCACAATTCGTCCCTGATACAGCACATGGACGTAATCAGGCTTGATGTAGTCGAGAATGCGTTGGTAGTGCGTAACAATGATGAATGAACGCTTGCCGTCACGCAGCGAGTTCACGCCATCGGCAACCACTTTTAATGCGTCAATATCCAGCCCGGAGTCTGACTCATCAAGAATGCATAACTCCGGTTCCAGCACCGCCATTTGCAAAATATCGTTGCGCTTTTTCTCGCCGCCGGAAAAACCAACGTTTACCGAACGGGTTAATAAATCTTCCGGCATCTTCAGGAGAGCGATTTTCTCTTCCATCAAATCCTGAAAATCAAAGCGGTCGAGCGTTTCCTGGCCGCGATAGCTGCGCACCGCATTAAGTGCCGTTTGCAGGAAAAACTGGTTACTGACGCCGGGAATTTCCACCGGATACTGGAAGGCCATAAAGATGCCTTCACCTGCACGATCTTCCGGCGACAGCGCAAGCAAATCTTTGCCTTTAAACTCAACCGTGCCGCTCGTCACTTCATAATCTTCTCGCCCGGCAAGCGTTGCCGATAAGGTACTTTTGCCCGAACCATTGGGCCCCATAATGGCGTGAACTTCGCCGGGACGAACGTCGAGGCTTAATCCACGCAGGATAGCTTTATCTTCCACGCTGACGTGTAAATCTTTAATACTTAACATGTTTATTCCTTATCCGACGCTGTGTTCAAGACTGATGGCGAGGAGTTTTTGTGCTTCAACGGCAAATTCCAGCGGCAGTTCCGAGAACACGTCTTTGCAAAAACCGTTAACAATCATCGAGATGGCATCTTCTTCGCTGATCCCGCGTTGCAGGCAGTAAAACAGTTGATCTTCACCAATACGTGATGTCGTTGCCTCGTGCTCCAGCTGAGCGCTGTTATTGCGACATTCGACATACGGGAAGGTATGCGCCCCACAATTAGCGCCAATCAGCATTGAATCGCACTGAGTGAAATTGCGCGCATTGGTTGCCGTCGGCATGATTTTCACTAAGCCGCGATAACTGTTCTGACTATGTCCGGCAGAGATCCCTTTCGATATAATGGTCGATTTGGTGTTTTTACCGATGTGGATCATCTTGGTGCCGGTATCCGCTTGCTGATGACCGCTGGTCAGCGCCACTGAGTAAAACTCACCAATGGAGTTATCGCCGCGCAAAATGCAGCTGGGATATTTCCACGTAATCGCTGAGCCGGTTTCTGATTGCGTCCATGACATTTTGCTGTTTTCGCCTTCGCACAAAGCACGCTTGGTGACGAAGTTGAGAATACCGCCGGTGTTGTTATCGCCAGGGAACCAATTTTGTACCGTGGAATATTTCACCTCGGCGTTTTTATGGATGATGACTTCCACCACCGCCGCGTGTAACTGATAGCTGTCACGCACCGGAGCGGAACAGCCTTCAATGTAGCTAACGTAGCTGTCTTCGTCGGCCACCAGAATGGTGCGCTCAAACTGCCCGGTTTTTTCCGCGTTAATGCGAAAATAGGTGGAAAGTTCCATCGGGCAACGCACGCCTTTAGGCACATAAATAAACGTACCGTCAGAGGCTACCGCCGCATTAAGTGCGGCAAAGAAGTTGTCATTCCCCGGCACCACGGTGCCGAGATATTTACGCACCAGTTCCGGGTGATCGTGGATCGCCTCGCCAAAGGAACAAAAAATAATTCCCTGCTCCGCCAGTTTTTCGCGATAAGTAGTGGCAACCGAAACAGAGTCGAAAATGGCATCCACTGCCACCTCTTTGCCTTCCCGCACGGGAACGCCCAACTGCTCAAACGCCGCCTCCACCTCTTTACTTAAAAAGGCGTTCGCGCCAGTTTGCTGCACCGCGCCGGGTTCAGACGCGCAGTTGTCGTCACAATTACCGCACGATGGTGCCGAGTAGTAGCTGTAATCCTGATAATTCAGCTTGTCGTAGTGCGCTTTCAACCAGTGCGGTTCTTCCATCTCCAGCCATGCGTGATAGGCGTTGAGACGAAACTCCAGCATCCACTCCGGCTCATTACGCTTCGCCGAAATTGCGCGCACCACCTCTTCGTTTATCCCCTTTGCCAGCTCATCGGTGGCTAACTGGGTGAAGAATCCTTCTTTATAATTCAGCGGGCCGCCGGTCCAGGTTTTGACATCGTCAGTTGCTTCAGTATTACGAGACATAGTACCGCCTATACCCCAAAGCTTTCGCCACAGCCACATTCATTCTGGGCTTTAGGGTTGTGAAATTTGAATATCTGATTAAGTCCTTCGCGAACGAAATCGACTTCCGTGCCATCAATAAAAGGCATCGCTTGCAGCGGGACAAACAGCTTCGCGCCGTCGTGTTCAAACAGCAGATCGTCTTTGTCCGGCTCGCTAACACTGTCGAGCACATAGCCAAAGCCCGCGCAGCCTGTTTGCTTAACGCCTAAGCGCACGCCGATCATACCAGGCTGCTTTGCCACCAGTTCGCGGATGTGTATCGCCGCTGCGGGTGTCAGCGTTAAGCCTTGCCAGGCGAAATCCTGTGGATTAAAGGTTCCTGAATGCATGTCCATCGATTTACCTCACTTCATCGCTTTCAGCGTATAACAGCATGTTAGTGATAATGATTATCAGTTCAACCCAGCAAACGCAGGGGCTTTAGCGTAAAACATGCTTTTTACCTGCTTTTAATAAGCATAGACCCTGATTTGTGGGTTAACAGGCACGCTAAGAATTAGGTATCTCATTGTTAGATAATGATTATTATCTAAGGAGCATTAAGGCTGTGATGAAAAAGAAAAAGTTGCATTGAAAATGACTATTTAAGAGATAGGTAAAAAAGTGCAGCGTTCAGAAATAAGAAAACCCTTAAGTCTGTGCGACACAGGCTTAAGGGTTTCTACCCCATCCGGCGCTTATCTCCGGCACTCACAGTGGCTTAGCTCTTGAAGGGGCGATAAGGATAATCTCATAAAGCTAACCCACTGTTTTAACACAAACTGCGATTTGTATTATTTTTGAACGTTATCAGGCGGGTAGATAGGCTGTATTAAAAAGGCCCTCGAACCTGGACGAAGATTAATCCAGGCCGATTTGGCGAACTCGCGACATTAAATCAGGATCAATGCACGCCCAGACGCCAGGCGAAGTAGATTTCTTCTTTTAATTCAGCAGAAGAGAGAGTAAGCAGGTCAGCAAATTCAAGTTCTAATTGTTTCAGACGCTTGAGATATTGGGCAGGTGAAAGATTGCTTTGGTCACGGCGTAAAAATTCAATGGCCAGTTGGGTGGGATCAAGTTGAGTAGACATAGCATCCTCGCTTTTAGACAAGACCTGCACAGTATACCACCGTTTACTGTGCAGATAATAACCAAAAGCAATATGCGTCACACTTTTCTGGTGACAACGTCACAAAATAGCGGTCGTCAATCGTGACGAACAGCACAAACGCCCTTTCTCATCGAAGATTTCAATCTGCCAGACCTGGTGACGCGAACCGAGATGCAACGGTTTGCATACGCCGCGCACCCGCCCTTCTCGTGCCGAGCGGACGTGGTTAGCATTGATTTCCAGACCAACCACTTTTTGCTCACCTTCGGTACATAAATAACCGGCAACGGAACCGATACTTTCGGCCAGTACCACGGATGCACCTCCATGCAGCAACCCGAAAGGCTGCTTTGTCCGTGAGTCTACTGGCATTGTCGCTTCAAGGGTGTCATCACCAATATGTTCAAAGCGAATATCCAGCAATCCCACCATGTTTCCTTCCCCCATAGCATTCAGTGCTTCCAGGGTGATTTTTCGTTTCCATATCATTTAATAATCTCCAGTAAAGCCTGCACAGGATGGCGTACCCCTGTGCCTTCAACCCGTTTTACCTGACTACGGCAGGAATATCCGGTCGCCAGACAGCGGTTACGCGGCAGTCGCTGCATAGCCTGATGCCAGGATAATTCATAGATCCCGAGCGAATTTTTATGGTTTTTCGCTTCATGTCCGTAAGTCCCTGCCATGCCGCAGCACCCCACGCTGACATTTTCCAGTTTCGCGCCAAAACGGGCAAATATTGCCGCCCATTGTGCTGGCGCGCCTGGCAAGGCGGTAACTTCGGTACAGTGACCAAAGAAATACCATGATTCACCGCTGACTGTAGCCACTGGCTGTGAGTCAAGTGCGCTTGCCAGCCATACATTTGCCAGTAAGACGTTAAACTCGCCACGCTCCTCGCCCAGAGCCAGTTTATATTCATCGCGATAACAAAGTACCAGCGCCGGGTCGACGCCTACCATTGGCATACCCAGCTTCGCCATACGGTTGAGGAAATCCGCCGTCTTTTTCGCCGTCTTCGCAAAACGATTAAGAAAACCTTTGATATGCTGGGCTTTTCCATTTGGCGAAAATGGCAGTAACACGGGCTGGAAACCTAATTTTTCGACCAGACGGACAAAATCCGCCACCACTTGAGCATCGTAATAGCTGGTAAAGGGGTCCTGCACCACCAGCACCGTGCGCGCTTTCTGCTCTGCATTGAGAGCTTCAAGCTGTTCCAGCGTCATGTTTGCCGAGCGATGCCCCACCATTTGTTGTTGTAGCGAGGGGACCGACAGCAGCGGCAAATCAACCATGCCGATATGTTTTTCCGAGAGTTTGCGCACCAGCGGCTGGTTAATGAAGAAGTTAAAGGTTTTCGGCGCGCGTGCCATCAGCGGTGCGTAACTCTCAACCGTAGCGACGAGGTGGTCGCGCAGCGGGCGTAAATAACGGGTGTGATAGAGTTGCAGGAAACGAGAGCGAAACTCCGGCACATCAATTTTGATGGGGCACTGAGTCGAACAAGCTTTACAGGCCAGACAGCCCGACATCGCCTCTTTGACTTCGTGTGAGAAGTCATATTCGCCTTTATTCGCATGCCAACTATTGCGCGTGCGGGCAATTAACGTCCGCAAACTGACGCCGGATTCAGGCAGTTCTTGTTCCAGTTTGAGTGGGTCAACGCCGCGATCCGCCAACAAACGCAGCCATTCACGTACCAGCGTTGCGCGCCCTTTCGGTGAATGAATCCGGTTCTGGGTGATCTTCATCGACGGGCACATCGGACTACGAGCATCAAAGTTGAAGCATAAACCGTTGCCGTTACACTCCATTGCACCACGCCACTGCTGGCGTACCGCAATGGGGATCTGTCGATCGAATGTACCGCGCTTCACCGCGTCCACTTTCATCATCGGCGCATCGAGACCTTCTGGCGGGCAAATCTTCCCGGGGTTGAGTCGGTTATGCGGATCAAACGCCGCTTTCACTTTACGCAGTTCTGCAAAAAGTTCCTCACCAAAAAACGCCGGGCTGTATTCGGCGCGAAAACCTTTGCCGTGTTCGCCCCACAACAAACCACCGTATTTCGCGGTAAGCGCCACTACATCATCAGAGATTTGCTTCATCAAAATCTCCTGTTGCGGATCGCACATATCCAGTGCTGGACGGACGTGCAAGACACCTGCGTCGACGTGACCGAACATACCGTAGCTTAAGCCGTGGCTGTCGAGCAGCGCGCGAAATTCAGCAATATAATCCGCCAGGTGTTCCGGCGGTACGCAGGTATCCTCAGCAAACGGAATTGGCTTAGCAGCACCTTTGGCATTGCCAAGCAGACCAACGGCTTTTTTGCGCATCGCATAGATACGTTCAACACCCGCCAGCTCGCGGCACACCTGCCAGCCGATCACTCCTGCCTGTTGGCTGGCAATCAGCTCATCAAGCCGCACACAGAGTGCATTAACTCGCTCGTCAATCAGTGCCTCATCATCACCGGCAAATTCCACAATGTTCAGCCCGAGCATCTCTTTATCAGGCACATCGGTAATCAACTCGCTGACGGAATGCCAGACAATATCTTCCCGCGCCAGATTCAGCACTTTTGAGTCCACCGTCTCTACCGAAAGCGCCCGCGCCTCAACCATAAACGGCGCGTTACGCAGCGCGGAGTCAAAAGAGTCATATTTGACGTTCACCAGACGGCGTACTTTAGGCAAGCGCGTAATATCCAGTCGCGCTTCGGTAATAAAGGCCAGCGTCCCTTCTGAACCCGTCAGAATGCGCGTCAGGTCGAACTCGGTCATCTCATCGTTAAAGACATGACGCAGATCGTAACCGGTAAGAAAGCGGTTAAGCTTGGGGAAGTTGTCGATGATTAACTGGCGTTGCTGACGGCAACGTTGATAAACCGTGTTATAAATTCGCCCGATTGTGGTATTGGATTTACCCAGCGTTTCCGCCAGTTCGACGGGTAAAGGTTGCGTATCGAGAATATCGCCCCCCAACAACACCGCGCGTACGCCAAGTACGTGATCTGACGTTTTGCCATAGACCAGCGATCCCTGACCGGATGCATCGGTATTGATCATCCCGCCGAGCGTTGCCCGGTTGCTGGTCGAAAGTTCTGGCGCAAAAAAGTAGCCAAAGGGTTTCAGGTACTGATTGAGTTGGTCTTTAATCACCCCGGCCTCAACGCGCACCCAGCCCTCTTCAGGGTTAATTTCGATGATGCGGTTCATATGGCGGGACATATCAACAATAATCCCCTGGTTGAGCGCCTGACCGTTAGTGCCGGTGCCGCCGCCGCGAGGGGTAAAGATCAACGATGAATAGCGTTCCTGCGCGGCAAGACGGGCAATTAACGCCACATCTGCGGTTGAACGCGGAAATACCACCGCATCGGGGAGAAGTTGGTAAATACTGTTGTCGGTCGACATTGTCAGACGATCGGCATAGCTTGTTGCCGTATCGCCGGTAAAACCCTGTTGCTCCAGCTCTTGCAAAAAATTAAGCACCAGTTGAACGACGCCGGGTGCCTGGGAAATCTGTGGAATCATTATATTGACCCTTTCCTGCGGTCTGTGATGAGAGATTAATCGTTTGCGTGTTGCCTGAGTTGTTGTACCACATTTTTTTCTTACACGCCCATCAGAATTAAGGGCAGAATCGACCTGTTAAAAACCGCTGAAATTGCTCATCATTATGCAGGTGAGTTTCGCGTGTTCACGTCGCGTCGACGATTTGACGCACAAAAAAGGTGAAAAGTAGTTATGGTAAATGTTCGTCAGCCCAGGGATGTCGCACAAATTCTGCTTTCGGTGCTGTTTTTAGCCATCATGATTGTGGCATGTCTGTGGATTGTACAACCCTTTATTCTCGGCTTTGCATGGGCCGGTACAGTGGTTATCGCCACCTGGCCGGTATTGTTACGTTTGCAAAAGATCATGTTTGGTCGCCGCTCTCTCGCCGTTCTGGTGATGACGCTGTTATTAGTGATGGTGTTTATCATCCCTATTGCTTTGCTGGTTAACAGTATCGTCGACGGCAGCGGCCCGCTAATTAAAGCCATTTCCAGTGGTGACATGACGTTACCCGATCTGGCGTGGCTTAATACCATTCCGGTGATTGGCGCGAAGCTATATGCAGGCTGGCACAATTTGCTGGATATGGGGGGGACGGCGATCATGGCGAAAGTCCGTCCTTATATTGGCACCACCACCACCTGGTTCGTTGGGCAGGCGGCGCATATCGGGCGCTTTATGGTGCATTGTGCGCTGATGCTTCTCTTCAGCGCCCTGCTGTACTGGCGCGGTGAACAGGTGGCACAAGGCATTCGCCATTTTGCAACCCGTCTGGCAGGCGTTCGCGGAGATGCCGCCGTGCTGCTGGCGGCACAGGCTATCCGCGCGGTGGCGCTGGGTGTGGTGGTGACGGCGTTAGTACAGGCAGTGCTTGGCGGTATCGGCCTCGCCGTATCCGGCGTACCTTATGCAACTTTGCTAACGGTGTTAATGATCCTCTCCTGCCTTGTCCAGCTTGGACCGTTGCCGGTACTGATTCCGGCGATTATCTGGCTCTACTGGACTGGCGATACCACCTGGGGAACGGTACTGTTAGTTTGGAGCGGTGTGGTTGGCACGCTCGATAACGTCATCCGCCCAATGTTAATTCGCATGGGTGCCGATTTACCGCTGATCCTGATTCTCTCTGGCGTTATTGGTGGTTTGATTGCTTTCGGGATGATCGGCCTGTTTATTGGTCCGGTTCTGTTAGCCGTTTCCTGGCGTCTTTTTGCCGCGTGGGTGGAAGAAGTCCCACCGCCGACGGACCAACCGGAAGAAATTCTCGAAGAACTTGGCGAAATCGAGAAATCGAATAAGTAATTTCTCATCAGGCGGCTCTGCCGCCTGATTGTTAACCCCTGCTAATTGATATTTGCTTGCTCTTCCCCATATTTTCCTGCTTACCGCCATTCAGCTGGTAGTACCTGTCGCAAATTCTTTACAGTTTTTAAACTAATGAGACGAATCTGATCGACGCAAAAAGTCCGTATGCCTACTATTAGCTCACGGTTATAAATCAACATATTGATTTATAAGCATGGAAATCCCCTGAGTGAAACAACGAATTGCTGTGTGTAGTCTTTGCCCATCTCCCACGATGGGCTTTTTTTTAACATTTTTCCGCTTCGCTACCTCGCCCCTCACTCTTTCCAATAATGTTGCACAAGATACTGTGACTCTCTTCAAGCCGTCAGCAGGCTGATAATGTTATTTATATTTTATTGTTTATTTCATGCAGCCATTACACGATGAACGCTTATGCACTC
>ERZ791718.922-NODE-922-length-12861-cov-1.946900_pt1 | contig 12861 bp, 8 predicted proteins | sample MGYA00510349_ERZ791718 | MGnify/ENA primary metagenome ERZ791718 (study PRJEB30046, sample SAMN00715136) | human gut metagenome | study: EMG produced TPA metagenomics assembly of the A metagenome-wide association study of gut microbiota in type 2... | reverse complement strand
TTTCGCACTTCAGGTATTCGCATGCCTTGATGAAGATCTCAGCGGCAGGAATGATGACTTTGAACTCACCGTGATACAGGACTGCGAAGGCATGACGGGGGTTATCCGCCGACTGTTCCACACCCTGGATCGTCCCGGTCAGGATACGGCCGCTTCGCTGCGACTCGATGAGGTCGAGCAAATCGTTCTTGGCCTTATCCGCCTCCGTTTCGACCGTCGGGCGATCGTCAATGGACAGTACCGACACGCTCGGTTTGGTGTAAGTGCGTTTTTTCTTGGGTTTTGGCGCCGCATCGACGCCGTCTTCCTTGGCATTCGGTGCATTTTCAGGTTCTGTGTCAGACTGGGACGGTTCCGGCTCCGCCTTCTTGCGCCTACGGGGCTTTTTTACCTCGGTCTGGGATTCCGTCGGTTCGTTGAGAGCTCCGTCCGGAATTCCGGCCGAAGAGGCGTCCGCTTCCACCGAATCTGTTTCAGTCTGGGAGAGTGAGGTATCACAGGCGTCATCCGGTGCACATTCGGCAGGTGATGCTGTGATATTCTCCTCAGTCTGGGATTCCTGCGCCTCCAAAAGAGTCGTCATCTCCTTGGGAAGCTCTGCTTTCTTTTTGGTTGGCATAGATTGTCCTCCTTTATTTGTTAAAATTCACTCGGCGGTTGTGCCGAGCTGTATAAGCTTTTTCTGCGCGTCGCTTTCTTGGGCGGCGCCGGTTCGGTGTCAGACCGGATCGGCTCTGGAATCATCGTATCGGCTGCCGGCTGATAATCATATACCGATGCCTTTACGATCTGCTTTGCCATCGGGTGCTTTGTGAAATCCAGTTTGTTCAGCTTCAGAATGTTGTGCCCGCGTATGATGCAGAGCAGTTCCTCATTGGGAAGCCGTAAAACCTCATCCGGTGTGAGCAGCCGTCTGCGTCCCTGACCTTCGGTATGACGGTACTGGGGAATGACCTGCGCCACTGCGATGGTCTGACGGACCGTCATGGTGGAATTGACCTGCACCGACATATCACCGGACCGCGCTGAGATATACTCGGCTGATACGTCATCGGTGCAGCCGAGCATCAGCTGGATGTCGCAGTTGCCGATAATTTCGGCCCATAGATTCTTAGGATACCGGTTCTGCAACTGGCCGAGGCTCTGTACGGCAAGCATGACTCGGATATCTCTTGACCGCACAACGGAAAGGGATCTGGCAAAATCGGATCCATCTTCCGCGCCTCCGATGCGGCCCACATTGTTAAACTCATCCAGTATCAGATTAACGGGCACATCGCAGCGGCCGTTCGGGCGACCGTCGGCATAGCGAGTCAGTTTGATGAACATGAATGAGAAAAAGAGCGATGAAAGGAACGCCATCGTAGCGTCCTGATCGCTCAGCACGATGTAATAGATGCACTTGTTTCTGCCGGGTGCCGTCAGGTCAATGTCAGACCGACTCGTGATTCGTTGGACCGCCTGATTCTGAAGTACCTGAAGGCGGGTACCCAGTCCCAGTATGATGCCGGAACGCACCGTATCACTGGATTGGGCGAACAGATTAAATGGTGCCCGTGCCGGATGGTCAAGCGGCAGCTTGTCAAACATAGCGGTCAGCTGCCGCTCGCTGTTTTGTGTGAGCAGCTGATATACGGCGGAAAGATGCTTCATATCGGGGCTTCGGGTCCGATCCTGGTCAATGAGCAGGATGAGCGCCTTCAAAAGATTGCCCTCACCGTTGTCCCAGAAGTGGTCGCCCTTGCCTGAGCTGGTGTTGCCGATGATGACATTGGTCAGCACCTGTGCCATCAATGTGTCGCCGTTCAGGTCTGACATGCAGTTCCACGAGTCGCTGTGCTCAGGGGATACGAGATTGTAGATCTTCACATCGTAGCCCGCTTTTCGGAACATTTCCGAGGTGTCGGCATATAGCTCGCCCTTGCTGTCGGTCACGATCACGGACTCGCTGCGCCGCAGTGCCTGAAACAACGCATTGCGGATGATCGCACGCGACTTCATGGTACCGGATGCGCCGAAAACGGCAATATGGCGGTTGAGTCTGGTGTCTTCCGGCATACAGACGGCTTTGCCGTTGTACTCGCCGAGGATCGTACCCTTGGCATCAGGGACCGGAGATATCTCCAGAACTTCCTTCATTTCTTTTTCGTCCATCCAGGATGCCGTGCCGTAGATACCGGATTTGCTTCTGGCAAAGCCGCGGGGGTCATGCTGCTTCCCGTCAAACTTATCGTGGAGTTTCACATAGGCGAAGATGGCGCCGGCGATCAACAGGATCATCAGAATGCCTTTGATCCCGTTGCCACTGAAAGCCGCTGGGAAACAAATCAGCGGATTCCAGCTTGCCGGTTTCATCGTGCTCTCGCCGGAAACACCGCCGCTGTCCATCCACGCTGCGTAGTTGCCGAGCAATTGGCCAAGCATTCCGCCCAGATAGAACAGCCCGACGCATCCCAGTATGGCGGCGATGATAATGGCTATCTTGCGGTTTTTATCGTTCAAATAAATCCCTCCTTTCCGGGTCAAGTTCTGCCTCCACAGCGTCAAGCCCAATCGTTTTTATTGTTATGCGGTTCCCGAGATACTCCCGGATGAATGCCATCTGGTATGGGTAACACAGCACCTCATAATTCCCACGCTGATTCTCGACGGCTTCCTTGAAGCGAACCAGCCTTGCGAGATCTCCGTCCAGATGTGAAAACACATAGGCATCACCGATTTTTGCGTCATACTCAAACAGCCCGCGGTCATAGGTCCGCACATCCGGGTCGAATAAAAGCTCCAAAAGCCGTTCTTTCCAATCGGGTACGGTCATAAGCCGCAGCTGGCGACTGCCATGCTCATCCATAGGAATGAAATACAGATTGCGGTAGATGGCATCAAACCGGAACTCAGGTCGCTTGGTTGTGTCGGACTCCAGCAGTGTCTTCAGCGCTACGCTCTCAGACTGGCCGAACAGAATGGCGGCCGGTGTTGCATCGGTGCCGGCATTCAGGCGGCTAATCTCAATAACGCTGTGCAGCGTTTTGAACTCGCCCTTGCCGCTCCATTTCATCACGGCGCTGCGCGTGTTATAAACGGCGTATGGCCGCTGTCCAAGATAGGCGGTTCCCACCATCCGGGTAAACATCGTTTTGTTCATCTCCGCTTCGCCGAGCTTCTTCAGTTCTTTGGCAAGATAAAAGCAAGGCGCATTGGGTATTCGTTGGGTAATGGTCCGGTTTTGAAGAATGGGAAGTATATACGGTCGGCATTCAATACCTGAGCGCATACACATAGCCACGGCTTCGGCAACACGGTGGTTTCTGTCCCGGTGTGCGGCATTCCCAGGGAATTTGTGTTCCCAAAAGGCGTCCATGTAATACCGGTAAGCGTCAGGGTGAAGCCAATCCAGTATGGGGAGAGCACCCTTATAAAAGCGCACAGATCTGCCGTTGCCTTTTCCGGTAACGGTAAGCAGGCGTGTGGTCAGTTCCGTTTCCGATTGAGGGATGCGGAATGTTTCCGGTGTGGTGAGTTTATGAACCATGGCTTTATAAGCGCGTTCATTGCCGAGTAGGTAGAGTGAACGAATCGGATATTCACCGACGATGGAAAGCATTGTGATGAGCTGCCGGAGCTGACTGCCCGGGCGGAAGTATTGCATAGGCGCATCACCTCGCTTTGTAAGAAATTCCGACCACATGACTGCTCTCTTTGTCGGAATTTCCGCCGTGAAATCTGCCCCAAATCGCCGCTATACCGGGCGTTTTCGACTCCCAATTTCTTATGTAAGTTTTCCGGGGCGGAAAACGGCGGTTTTTACATAAGATTTTCCCCTTAACAAAAGCGGACTTCATAGAGCTTCACCCCCTTATCCGGCAGCGTTTTCTCTTCGACCATCCACATAGGAAAATCGTGTTTGGGAATCACATAGACTTCCGTGCGGTCCTCGCTTCCGGCAGCGCTGCAATAGTAATGCGAGCAAACTGCCGGGTGATCGTCGGGCAGAACATACAACGCCAGAATATCCGTGACCATATTGGTTTCGATATTATCGTGATCCCGCATGGCCCGTTCCGGTCGGCTTCTGTCATACACATGGCGGTAGGCAAGCACACAATCCCGAAAGCGGACCGGGGGCTTGCCATCAAAGAACTTCCGCATAGCCGGATAAAGATAAGGCCGGATATAGTCCGCTGAACCGGACGCTTTCTTCGGCAGCAGTGCCGGAATGCGAACCGAGAACCATCCCTCGGCCGTAAATCCGACCTCGACAGGGATCGTATCGGATATGATTGCATCCGTCTGGACCGTTGCCCCGGCTGCTCCGGTGTAGGCCGGAAGGACTCGGGTAAGAAGGACCGTCTGCTCGGACAGTTCCTCAAGCCGAAGCGCCCGGTTATAGCTTTCCGGGAGGTTTCCGTTTTCGTAAAACCAACGGACAGCAGCGGCCTGCTCCTTCATGCGGGAAAGCTTGGCTTCTACTTTGCCGAGCGTCTTTATATAAGTTGTTTCAGTCTTCATGCTCGGTCGCCTCCTCACTGTAAAAACGGACTTCCGGTTCGTCCTGGCCGCAAAAATCCACCGTGGCGAACAGACACGGCGCATTCGGCAGCCGAACAGTGCTCACCATATCGATTCGAGGCACCACAACGATATATTTCATATCTTCCTGGGGCTGAAGCAGCTTCAACAGATTCTGCTCGCCGTCATAGAGCACCACGATTTCATAGCCGACATTTTCTTTCAGGAAAAATAGCTGCGACGGGTAGACCGCTGGATAATGCGCCATCGGCTCCACCTTGTCAATGAACCGGAGCAGCACCCATATCGCCAGAATCATCCGCTGATCCGGCTGACACATCGGGTCAAGTCCGATATAATAACCGCCGGAAACATCCGCAATGCGCATTTGCCTTTTCAGATTCCGCAGGATCTTTTCTGCCGTCTGCGGCGGCTTTTGCAGCATTTTTATGATTTGCGCACGGGGCAAGGCTCCATATTGCGAAAGCCATTTGACCACATACTGTTCATCGGTCAACAGCACGATAACCACCTCCTTTTTGTACTCATTTGCACCCAAATGCGTATTCTGTGCCAAATACGCATCGTTAATCTGCCTCTTGCTGCCGTTCCTTGAGGATAGCTTCCAGCTCGGCACGGTCGGTCGTGATCATTTCCTGTTCCTCTTTGGATGCCTTGATGATGACAGGCACCTTGCTGTTGTTGGAGCAGATCAGCGCCTCGCCGCGTTCAAAGCGGGTAATGGAACGGATCTCGGTTTTTGTGAGCTTCAGCGTATCCCGTACAAACTCCGCTTCGTCCGGCTCCAGGTTCAGAATGATCTTGTTTTTGGAATTGTTGATAATTGCCCGACCGTAGCGCCCATCTTCCAATCCGAAGAAATCGGACAGGTCCTGCGTTGCGGAAATCGCCGCACCGCCGAAGCCGCGGATGACCTTGAAAATTTCTAGGCAGAACTCTGCCGCCATTCTGTTGGAACCGGCACCGATCAACTGCCAGATCTCATCGATCATAATGGCCTTCTTTTTCGTGCGGTCGCTTTTGATTTTGTCCCAGACATAATCAAGGGCGATCATCATGCCCACAGGCAGCAGCTTGCCCTTCAGCTCCGACAGGTCGAGAACAATATACTTATTGGACAGGTCCACATTCGTCTGCTGATTGAAGGACTGCGCCGAGCCGGTAACAAAACGGCTGACAATGACTGCAATACGCTTGGTCATTTCATTCTTTTGCAGTTCCTCATGCAGATCTCCGAGGATCGGCATGGTCTTCATCTTCGGCGGAACGGCATTGCGGTCCGCATAGACCGAATCGTTATCATGCGTGATGCCGAACTTGCCGTAGGTGCGGATCAGCGCCTCATCCAGCATCTGCTCTTCTTCGTTGGTCATATCCGGAATCAGCAGTGAAAAGAAGATCATCAGCTGCTGAATTTTCTGCGCCAGAAGGGAGTCCATCTCACTATAATCCAGCTCATCAATCAGTTCCATTTCGGGGCTGATGGTGTGCCGGATCTCCATAATATTGATGCAGTGTGGTGAACCCGGCGCAATCTTGATAAACTGACCGCCGATGCGGTTGCACGCTCGCCGGAACTCATGTCCCTTGATAGGAGCAATGATATAGCACTGAATTCCGCGCATACGCATACGCAGCGCCAGCAACTGCATGGTAAAAGTCTTTCCGGCACCGCTGGTACCGAGCAGGTTCAAGTTGGCATTTTTATTTTTCTTCGTATCAAACAGATCGACGATGCACAGCGAGTTGTTATGGCGGTTGATTCCGAGCAGCACGCCGGTATCGTCCGACATCTCAAAGGATGTGAACATATAGGTAGAGGCCGCACCGCTGGTCAGCACATTCCGCTTGGACTTCTTTTCAAGCTTCGGGGATATCTGCAGAAACGGCATCACCGTGCGCAGGGCGTCCTCCTGCTGAAAGCTGCAGTCGCTGACATACATATCCATAGACTTGAGCATATCAGTCATCTGCTGCTTGCGCCACATCAGTTCTTCGTAGGTCCGTGCGGACACGGTCACGAACACCGACATGTAAAAAAGGTCCTCGTTGTAATTGGCGATCCCTTGCTTGATGAAATATCCGGCCTGAATGGAACCGGCAAGCTCCTCATAGTCGGTCGAGGTGTCCTGCATACTTTTAAGCTTCGTGCGGTTCAGGCGGATGCGCTGGGCAACCTTGTCGATGGTCTTGCTGCGGTTTTCCCGTCTTAAAAACACATCGACATCAATGCCTTCACCGGCATTGATGAGGGATGACATCCATCCGGCGCGGACCTTATTCGGGTATCCATTTCCTTTGATATACAGGAAGGAGTAGTAGAGGCCGTCCATAATGATGTAATTGCGGTGCGTCAGGTCAATGCCGCGCGGTGCGATAAAATGCGCCATACGGATATGTGGAATCGGATCGATGCCGATGACCTTGTTTTTCGCCGCCATCGTGTCTAAGACGATACGGTCGACGCGGGAATGAAACGGCTCCTCTACACAGGAACGGCGATTGAAAAACATATATAAAATCTCCGCCGTTGCTTCGTCGGGATCCTTCGGCTGAAGGATATTGTTGCCGCACTGCATGAAGTAGGCCCGGGCGTTCTGCTCGGCGGTTAGCAGTGTGCTGCAGATCTGTCCGTAGTCGCTGTTTTCGTTACGCCGCAGTTCTTCATACCGGAAAATCAAAAAGAAGCGCCTCGTCAGCGCTTCACGGCTTCCCACATCCTTAATGAGTCGGATATATCCCTCGCTGAGCTTCTTACACTGCTCACTTTCTTCGGTTGCCATTTCCTTTCGGAGCATAGCTATGTGCTTATCGGAATCAGCTTTGCGGGTGATGCTCTTGAACTGCAGATGCACCGGCGAAATTTTCAGCCAGCTTGCAAAGGAGCAGATGATCTCATACTGTTCTTCCTCCGAACGCAGCATAAAGTTGACGGGCTCAATTTCGAGGATCTTGATATAGCGCCCGTCGGTCGTCTCGATAATGCCGTGCTCCAGATTTTTGATTGGAATGAAATCCTGGGTAAAGCTCAGCTTTTCAGGCTTTCTTTTTCCTGTTTTTCTTTTTGCGGAGCTGTCTTTGGTCATATTTGTATCCCACCCTTCTCAAATGCAGTTTTCTTCTGTGCGCCAGATAGCAGATAATGTGACCCGCATACTGGAACAGCGAATCGCCGTCAATGCCCATAGCGGCGAGAATTCCAATCGGAATCAGCGTAACGGTCATTACCACGATGCGTATTGTGGTTGCCATCGGGATCAGCATCAGCTCCGGATATCCGACGGCCAATATCAAAATCAGTGCCTCGATCGCATTCCGCGGTTCCAGCATTCCGCCAAATATCTTTCCAGAATCGGTATAGTTTGCAGGAATGGCAAAGGTTGTATTGAATTCTTTTTCTTCCATGATTCCTCCGTTCTTTTTTATCCCGGTGTATCACCGAAATCTACATTCTTTGGTCGGCGCAGTGCCAGCCCGGCCTCATAGCTCGGCGTATTGAAGATTACGCCCTCACCACCGGAGGAATGGACCCACATCCGCTCACCGTTCTCACCGTATCCGGCAAAAATCAGCACATGATTCCATCCGCCTCCGTCGTCATCCATCAGAAATCCAAGATCGCCGGGCAAAAGTTCTTCGGCGGTAATGGCGTAGGATTCGTCCCATTGACTCCAGGAGGCACCGTTCAGGCTGATGCCGACAGCCGTTTTATAGGTCCAATCCGAAAAGCCGGAGCAATCCAGACCGAATGGGCGGATCGTGCCGGTCGTTGTGGAACCGGCGGCTGTAACGAGCTTCGGCGTATTCCATTCATCATTCCATCCGGCGGCAGATTTTCCGCCCCAGAAGTACGGCACCTTGCCGACAAGGGATAGCCCGGTTTTGACGATGTGCTTTCGAGTTTCGCTGCAATTCTGACGGGCGAGGAAGGCAATCAGTTCAACATCGGTAAGCGGAACGGTACTGCCGTTTCCGGCTGTTCCGTAGAGCGTTTTCTTCAGCGCCAAGGCACGGGAGTGGATCACATCGCCGTATGTGGTTTCCAGGCCGTTATAGGAGGCGTTGAGATCCAGCCCAAACGCTGTGGAAATCACCGTATTGTCAAAGGGATGAATGGTGCATTCCAGATATTTAACGGTTTTCTTTTCCGGTGTAAGCGTTTCCTTGCCTGTGTACTGATAATAGGTTGCCTTGCGTGTGCCTGTGATATTGCTGCCGCTGTAAACGGGAAGCGTCAGGGTAACGGCTGCGTATGCATCCACCTCGATTTGTGTATCTGATGACAACTGCTGATCCTGCAGATAATAGGTCGCTTCTGCCGTCTCATAGCGGTATTGCGGGACGCCGTTGATCACTCCGGTCTTTATCGTTTTCGTAACCACGGGTATCGTGACCGGTTTATAAGTATAGTAAGTGACGGGTGTGATTACCTCGTTTTCCCGTTCCACTGAGGTTACGGGAAACATGTTGGCCGCTACGCCGTCCAGCTTCTTTTTCATATCCTCCGAGTCGTTGCTGAGCTGTTCCATCGAAGTGGAATATGCCGACAGAATATAGGCGGTGTCATACCCGGCCGAACTCTGCGCATAATTGATCAGCGCATTCATTGAAAGCTCCCGGTCATAGCCGCCGTCTGAAATCAGGCGTTCCACCTCAGCCATCGAAGCGTCATACCCAGCCTGGACAATATCCGAAACCGTCTCAGAGAGATTTTCATATATCTCCGTGATGGATACCGTCGGCTCATTGCCATCGAGACCAAGGGCTTTATTGATGATGATCCCGGGCAGCTCCACGATCATAACAATGAGAAAAACCACCGAAAGGCACAAACAGACGAGAATCTTAAACAGGGTATGCCGCATGGCCCATGCGGCGGAGATGATCGCACCCCAAGGACCTCCGGCGGCTGTACCGGCTGCGATTTCTGCCACGGCCTTGCCGCCCTCCACACCGGCTTTTACGGTTGCCGCAGCGGCATTGGCTGCTGCTTCCGCACCTTTTTTTGCCGCCTGCTTTGCGGCTTGCTTTCCGGCGTTTTTGGCGGCTTTTGCGGCTTGACCGGCCGCTTGACCGATATTATCCGAACCGTCTCCCATTTGCTGCTTTTGCGGCTCTGCCATTCTTTCACCTCCGTATTCAAACTGCCAAAAGCAGGCTTATTTTCTCTTTTATAATAGGAAGACAGCCGAACCGAATCCATTGCTCCGGTCCGGCTGCCCGCCGTTTATCGTCTCCGTCTTGGCGACTTGATCTCCGTTTGATTACGAGATTTTGGCTCACCATAACGGGACGGTGTGCTTTTGTACCGCACGGTTTCCGTAGAGACGGTGCGTACATTATCGCCGTCATAGACCGGTTTTCCGTTCTCATAAACCGGCTTGCGTTCCACTGCAGCCTCACCGTGTACTGCGTACCACTGGCTGCCGTGAACATCTTCATATACCTGATAGTCACCGCGGGGAGGTGCATACTGCGCTGTATCGTAGAACATCGTGCCGGATCCGTTTTCATGCCGGACCTCAAAATGCCCATCCATACGACCGGATCCATCCACGCTTGTGACCGGCTGTTCATAGCCCGGCATAAAGCTTTGGAACTGTGCCCGATTATATCCATCCGCTGCGTCGCCCGCCTCAAAGGGAGGCGTTTCTGCGTGCTGCCGCATGGCGTACCACTCTACGCCGTTGGCCGCCTGAATTGTGGAATGCGGTGCATCCGGCTCATCGTAATATGCACTGTTGTACCATCTGCTCACGCCGCCGTCCGAAGATGCCTCAATGACACCGTCTCCGACCGTTCTGAGCGTTGCACCGTCCGCATCCGGGAATGCGGCTGCAACCTGCGCCGCCTCAGCGGAATTGCCGCTGAATACGGGCGCATCATAAAATGCTCCGGCTCCGGAACCGCTGGCCATCTGATACCACTGACTGCCGTCCGAGGCATTGACAACGGCGTGCGGGCCATCCGGCTTTTCAAACTGGGAAGCGTTGAACATCTCGACAGCCGTTTCTTTCCCGTCGGCGCCGATCGCCTTGGTGGAGATATGTCCGCCGGTGATCTGTGTATCCGAGAGATTCATGCCTTTCATATGCGGCATATAATTGCCGAGACTGCGGTTGGCAATATCGCCGCCGATAGAACCGGACACATTCGGTGTTCTGGACGCTACGGAAGAGATGGACTCTCCGGTCAGTGTGGCGCCGTTGCGGGCCGCCATACCGCCGAAAGCCCGACCGACAAAGCCGATCGTTCCACCGGCACCCATTCTTGTACCGCCGTCCACGACTGCATCACGGACATACGAATTGCCCTTGAAACGGTTGGCAAAGCCTGCGGCGAACCCACTTGCCGCTGCACCTGTACCGGTTGCGGCACTGCCTCCGCGGAACACGCTGCCGGCACTTCTTGCGCCTCCGGCCACGCCGGTGATCACTCGTGCAGCCATCAGCAGTTCCATGCCCATACCGGAGCCGGTCTGGGCTACATTCAGTCCCATTGCCGCAAGATAGCTGTCAAATTTCTGTGCTGTCTTTAAGAAAGCAACTGCACAGAATAGCCACAGGAACACGTTGCCGTTCCCGTTGGACAAGGCGCCACCTGTGCCGATATACTGGCCTACCGAGGTTGAAAAGCCACGCAGGAACCAGACATTCATCACAAGGAGCAATAGCTGCGACCCGACCATCCGGCACCACGACCGGAATACCGGCGTTGTTGCTTTGGATGCGCCCATAGAAAAGGCGAGTGGTGAGGTATAGCACAGCACACCGACAACGATATACCGTTCCACCGTTTCAAGCAGCAGCTTGAAGTAGTTCCAGCCCAGTGCAATTTCCAGTATGGTGAGCAGCAACAGCCCAACCACCGAGATGGTAGCGATAAGACTGGTCAGTCCGTTTTGAAGGGCCTGCTCGATTCCGGCAAAGGTGAAGTCCTCCGCCGTCATCTGAATGTCCATGAGTGCTGTATATGGCGCTGTTGCGATTTTCAATGTCAACAGGAAAATCGGCTTTGCATATCCGATCAGAAAGGCGAATAGCGCACTTCTGCCAAGCAGTACCCACGGGTTTTCCGCTTCCGTTACAGGGCCGCCGAATACACGGAACAACTGCCAGACTGTGATCAGGAATAGCAGCGCCCATGCGGTGTACTGCATTACGGTAAAGGCTTTAGACACAAACGGGAAGTATTCTTCCATTGCCGTCATATCCGTGCCGAGCGCCTGAAGGAACAGCCCGGACACGGCATCCATCATGTCTGACACAACACTGCTGATCCAGGTGACGATTCCTTCAAAAATCCAGTCAAGCATAGGTGTTCACCTCCTTTCCGCTTGACCGGGTCTTTTACGGGTTGTAGTTTCCGCCGCTGATGAGGGGCTGCAGATAGGCAACGATAAAGCCGAGAGAATTCAGAACGATCCAAGTGATCACAATTCTCTTGAGCCAACTCGTCGCTTCATCGACGGCTCGCGGATTGGGCGGGTGATTGCGCGAGATCATGCGCACCAGCAGAGCAATAGCGGCCACGGTGACTGCCACGATGGTGCTGATCGCCACAAGCTCTCCGTAGATATCCTTCATGATCATCGAAAAACGATCCCACATATCTGCGGCAAATACCGCCTGCGTCGAGACAAGCAGTGCTGCCACAACGCCCACAAGCGACCAGTATGCGGTCTTGATCTTCCCATCGCTCAGCCGAAGCTGTCTGTTCATGCTTTTAGCCCTCCTTTCTTCGGTATTGGGCAACAAAAAACGCCGTCTCTTAAAAGCTTTTCAGCTCAAGAAACGGCGTCGGTTTTGCCCGATCCCAGTTTGGGACGATATTATTTTAGCACACTCGCGTTCCCGTGTCATCGGCAATCGTGTGCCAACTTTTCGCCTTTTTATGGGCATATTCATTTCAGTCCTTCCAGAAGCGTCACCATCTCCAACCAAAAGTCCACATCCGGCGCAGCTGTTGCCCACAAACGAATGGAAAGAACGGAAATGGCCTGCTGACGATAGCGATAAAAATTCCGTGAAGACAGGTTCAACCGATACAAGACTTCCTGATGATTGAGCACCTCCGGCGCTATGTAGGTCGTGTAGATGAGATTATACAGCCGTTCACCGTTATCCGGCTTCTTTCGGAGCACGGTCAGTGCCTCGTTGAGCCGATCCATCAACAGGCGGGATTTCTGCATACCCTGCATCCGGCTTTCGATTTTCTTGTTGCCCAGCGCCACCTCGACATCCACATCCTCGATCAGCTTATCCACGCCTTCAAACGGCCGATCAAGCTCGGCAGCAACCGTTTCAGGGAAGCATTCCAGCATCCACACCAGCG
>ERZ791718.908-NODE-908-length-13058-cov-4.047374_pt1 | contig 13058 bp, 5 predicted proteins | sample MGYA00510349_ERZ791718 | MGnify/ENA primary metagenome ERZ791718 (study PRJEB30046, sample SAMN00715136) | human gut metagenome | study: EMG produced TPA metagenomics assembly of the A metagenome-wide association study of gut microbiota in type 2... | reverse complement strand
AGTAGTTGCCTTAAATTTTATTATTTTAGGAATATCCCTAATTCTCATCGTAATGAGAAAAGTTTCTCACCGCAATGAGATTTTTTTCTCATCACGGTGAGAATGTTTGAGAATTACTTCATCTTATACACCAGTGTACCACCTTTTACAATATCTTCATGCGAGATCGTTTTCTTTGTATATGGTTCGCCATTCAATGTAATACTATCTACATATTTATGTTCTTTCGACAAATTCTCCGCAATAATTGTGAAAGTCTTGCCATCAGCCAAATGCAAGGTCATTTTGGGTAATTGTGGAGCACCGAATACATATTCTGCACTCACCGGATCTACCGGATAGAATCCCATTGCCGAGAATACATACCAGGCAGAAGTCTGGCCGTTGTCCTCATCACCGCAATAGCCGTCGGGAGTCGCGAAATAGAGCTTGTCCATCACTTCACGCACCCAATACTGTGCTTTCCAGGGTTCGCCGGAATAGTTGTATAGGTAGATCATGTGCTGGATCGGCTGGTTGCCATGCGCATAATTACCCATATTCATAATCTGCATTTCGCGGATTTCATGGATCACGCCACCGTAATAACTGTCATCGAACAAAGGCGGGACATTGAATACGGAATCCATCATGGCATTGAAACCTGTCTTTCCTCCCATCAAGTCGATCAGTCCCTGCGGATCATGGAAGACCGACCAGGTATAATGCCAACTGTTACCTTCCGTAAAAGCGTCTCCCCATTTCAGCGGATTGAAAGGAGACTGGAACGAACCGTCCTCGTTACGGCCACGCATCAACTTGGTTTCAGGATCGAATAGGTTCTTATAATTCATAGCATGTTTCGCGAAAACGGCAATTTCGGATTCAGGTTTGCCCAAAGCCTTACCTAGTTTATAGATAGCCCAGTCATCATAAGCATATTCCAACGTACGAGCGGCACTTTCGTTGATTTTCACGTTATAAGGCACATAGCCCAATTTATTGTAATATTCATATCCCAGACGTCCGGTCGATTTCACCTTCGGATGTACACTGTTAGCCCCATGCACGACAGCCTCCCAAAGCGTCTCGATATCATATCCGCGAAGCCCTTTCAGGTAAGCATCCGCCACAACAGAAGCCGAGTTATTACCGACCATGCAGCCACGATGTCCCGGACTTGCCCATTCCGGCAGGAAGCCGCTCTCCTTATAGGTATTGGCAAGCCCCTCCTGCATCTTCGTATTCATATCCGGATACATCAGGTTCAAGAAGGGGAACAGGCAACGGAACGTATCCCAAAAACCGGTATCGGTAAACATATACCCCGGCAGCACTTCTCCGTTATACGGACTGTAATGTACAACTTTTCCGTTTGCATCAAGTTCGTAGAAACTGCGCGGGAAAAGTAGCGAACGGTACAGGCAGGAATAGAATGTGCGTAGTTTGTCCACATCGTCGTCTTCCACGGCGATACGTCCTAAAGTTTCATTCCACACTTGGCGACCAGCCTCGGCTATTTCGTCAAACGAACGATCGCCCAATTCTTTCAGGTTCAGTTCAGCCTGTTCAGGGCTGATAAAAGAAGAAGCTACGCGAGCATGGACAATCTCGCCCTTGCGGGTGGAAAAACCGACAATGGCACCGGTATGGTTCTCTTTCGCTTCAGTCTCGCCTTTGCGGATCTCATCATCACCGACAGTCGCCTTATAAGTAAAAGGCTTGTCAAACACGACGACGAAATAGTTGCGGAAGTTCTGAGGCACCCCTCCGCTGTTACGAGTCGTATAGCCAATGATCTTGTTTTCTTCGGGTATGATCTTGACATAAGAACCACGGTCGAAAGCATCGACAATCACATACGAGTTGTCCGATTCGGGGAAAGTGAAGCGAAACATGGCGGCACGTTCCGTCGGCGTGATTTCCGTCACAACGTCATGGTCAGCCAGATACACCCGGTAATAATTCGGTTTTGCCACTTCCGCCTTATGGGAAAACCAGCTGGCACGTTTATCTTGGTTAAACACCACTTTACCGGTAACGGGCATAATGGCAAACTGTCCGTAATCGTTGATCCAAGGGCTGGGTTGGTGAGTCTGCTTGAAACCACGGATCTTGTCCGCGTCGTATGTGTACGCCCAGCCGTCTCCCATCTTTCCGGTCTGTGGCATCCAGAAATTCATACCCCAGGGCATGGCAATTGCCGGATAAGTATTACCTGTCGAGAGAGAAATTTTCGACTGGCTCCCGACCAGCGGATTCACGTAATCCACCAGGTCCTTTTTGTCAGCCGCATCCACCGTAAAGAGGCTGCTGCAAAGCGTAATCGCTAAAATTAATAATTTCTTCATGGATAGAATATGTTTAATTAATTTGAAGACAAAGAATAGGGTCTGTCTGTCCCGTTAAAAACACGTTTTTTATTAGGAGAAGAGGTCATTTCGAACGTCAGCGTACCACCATCCATAATGTCCTGCTGAGTAATGAACCCTTTCGTATAGGGCTTGCCATTCAACTTGACCGACTTGACATAACGGTTTTTGTCGCTCACCTTGTCGGCCTTTACCTCAAAAGTCTTTCCGTTTTCCAGCATAACCTTCATATAAGGCAAGTAAGGAGCTCCCAGCACATACTGGTCCGTACCCGGACAAACCGGATAGAACCCCATCGAAGACAGGATATACCAGGCAGACATCTGGCCGCAATCGTCGTTACCGCACAGGCCGTCGATATTATTGCGGTACATTTTATTCATGATTTCACGCTGCCAATATTGCGTTTTCCAAGGTTGCGAGGTCCAGGCATACAGGAACGGGATATGATGGCTCGGTTCGTTGCCATGCACATAGCCGCCCAGCAAGCCTTCCTCCGTCACATCCTCGGTCTGGGCGAAAAACTCGGCAGGCAGGTGCATCGTAAACAGGGAATCGAGCTTGGAGACAAAGGACTTGTCGCCTCCCATCAGGCGGATCATATTGTCCACATCCTGCGGCACATAGAAAGAATAGTTCAAGGCATTTCCTTCGATAAAACCTTCACCATGCGTGTTCAGCAAGTTGAAATTCTCTTTCCAGCGTCCGTCGGCATAACGAGGACGGGCATAGCCCATATTCGTATCAAAAACATTCGTATAATTGGCCGCCCGTTTTTTATACGTATCGGCAACAGAACGGTTGCCGGCCAAAAGCGCCGTGTGGTAGATGGTCCAGTCGTCATAGGCATATTCCAACGTCAGGGAAGCGGCGCTACCGTTATGGTCAAGTGCGACATACCCTTTTTCCATATATTCGCCGGTCCCGTCCAGGTAAGGGATCGTGGAACTGCTCACCATCGCTTTCAAAACCTCTTCCTTGTCTAACGGAAGACCTTTCGCCACGGCATCGGCCAAAACGGAAACGGAATGATATCCGATCATGCACCAGTTTTCATTTGCCATATGGCTCCAGATAGGCAAAGCCTTATGCACGCTTTGCTCGCAATGCTTCAGCATGGAGCGGGCGATATCCGTATTTACCCGGCGGTTGATGATGTTGAACAGCGGATGCAGGGCACGATAGGTGTCCCAAACGGAAAAGACCGTGTAGTTCGTGAAATCGTCCGCCTTGTGGATATTATGATCCAACCCGCGATACTGTCCGTCCACATCCGTATAGACACAAGGATTGATCATGGTGTGATACAAAGAGGTGTACAGCATCGCCAACTGGTCGTCCGTACCATTGGCTTCGATAACGGACAATTCCTTATTCCAGGTTTCACCGGCACGAGCCGCCAACCGGTCGAAACTATAGCCGGAGGCTTCAGCCCGCAGATTTTTCAAAGCGCCATCCGTGCTGACTCCCGAAAGCGCCACTTTCACTTCCAATTCCTCGGAAACCGCCGGATCGAAATCGAAATAAGCAACGATCTTGCGTCCGCCTATATCCGGAAAGTTTTCTTTCATATTGAATTTGCCGTATCCGCCCCGGTAATTAACTTTTGCTTTTTCCTCGCATCCGTAATGAACGACCGGTTTGGAGAAAGACATGGCAAAATAAGTATAGTTGGTACGCGCCCATCCGTTCGTGATACGATAGCCTGTGACCAGCGTATCATTTTCGACCCGGATATTCGTCCAAAGGACTTTTCCGTCGTAATTGTAGATACCATGAATCATATCCAAAATGATTCGCTGGTTCTTCGCTTCTTTCGGGAACGTATATTTATGCACACCCACCCGCTTGGTTGCCGTCAGTTGTGCTTTCACGCCGTAGTCGGCCAGCATCACTTCATAGTAGCCGGGACGGGATACCTCCGTATCGTGTGAGAAACGCGAACGGTAGCCGCCATCCGGGTCGGTTGCCGTTCCGGGATTCAGTATCAATTCGCCGGTAGCCGGCATAATCAGGATATCGCCGAGGTCGGAATGTCCGGTTCCGCTGAAATGCGTATGGCTGAACCCGACGATACTGCTGTCCTTATGTTGATAGCCGGCACAATATTCATAGGCACGCGGCTGATACTTGCCATCCACGTTATGAGGGATCGTGTCCGTGTCCGGGCTCAACTGGACCAGTCCGAAAGGCACGCAAGCCCCCGGAAACGTATGTCCCATCCCGTTTGTCCCGATAATCGGATTCACCAATGCTGCCTTATCTTGGGCGGACAAGTTCCCAAAGATCAGCAAAGCTGAAAATAAAAGAATTGTCTTCTTCATGATATCTTGTTTCTATATTTATTTTGATAAAAAGGCTTGATACTCATTCCACAGCCCTTCAATGCTGGCATCATCGCCGAACATACGCTTCATCGCCTTGTCGAAACTCCATTCGTCGAGGTCGCGGACCGTCTCATGGAACTTGCGGATGGCATCCGGGTCTTTGGTCGTCAGCCATTGGATAAAAAAGCCGGTCGTACGATAACCGTCCATCCAGTTACCGCCCGGTTTACGGGTACTCATATCGAAATATCCTGCTTGGGCACGGACTGCATCCGCCAGCCCTTCGATACAAGCCCAGAATGTTTTGTTGGTTGAATAGGAACCGATTCCTTTCGGTTCGAACTGATAGGCGTGTACCAATTCATGAAACAGGACACCACGTGTTTCAAAGTCGAGCTTATAGAGGGATTCGTTCGCTGATTTCTCAATATGCTGAGTGCTGTAAACAATCGAGGTATTGGCCGGATTACCACTCTTGGCTGAAACTCCGTCATAATCTTTCAACGTATAATGAACCTTTTGAACATCATTCATCGTATCTTTTGCCGAATAGAAAAGAATTTCGGCTACCTTTCGAGCGTGATAACGTATGTATTCGTCCGGATTCTGGACAAGATCCGCATAAATGGCAGCCCCCTTAGTTTCCGGATCAATCACTTCGTAATCGATTTCCGGATATTTGAAATCCTCCCAGCCGGCATTCAGATTCTCATCGAACAACACCACATCTCCCAACACCAATGTATCACCAACTGCCGTAGCAGCTTCCAGCATATACTGTTTATAATTGGAAGGTTTGGTTATCGAACAAAGAATTTCCTGATAGCGGGAACAGAACGTCTGGTCTTTCCGTTCATCCACAACCACCCAGTTCTTCCCGTCATAGGAACCTTTCAATGTCCAGGCAGACGGATCGTGAACAGGCGTCTCGCCGGACGAATAGATTTTATAACTTTGGATGGGAACAGTATATTGTTCATCAAAAATCACTTTATTTACCCCTTCCGTTCCCACGAAACAGGTTGTCGGATTCCCATCTGACAATTCAGGAACATTCACCGGTAATTTTGCCTGACAAGAACACAATAATAAACTTATCGATACTAATATATAACTCTTCATGCTTTCAAAAATATTTCAGTTTTTACTTATTCGACAACTTAATGAAAATACTCCGCTGGAAATACTAAATCATCTCCAGCGGAGATTAAAACTAAAAACACAAACTCCCCATTATTTTTTACATCAGTGAAAAATTCTTTACTTTACCAAATTCATCACAATATTAAAAATTCTCCTCTATACAAGAGTAACACTCAAATGCCAAAAGAATACCACAATTGACATTGATCAATTATGATACTATTTAGGAAATCTACGACACCTTCTATACTTTGTAAAGACAAACCAGAGCACCAAAATCATAAAGCATCCATCTGTTTTCGTCACCGATACGGACTAATTACATAACTGTTTTGCAAAACCAACCATCATACTACCATATCCGTCTATATACAACTTTAAACCAATAAGTTACAGCATGACAGTTGCCGTTTTTTACTATCATTCATCTGTCATAACCATCATGGCGAAAAAACGATAACATCCAGTGTATCAATTATACGACAATAACAGAGACCGTCCGGGAACAGGTACAAAACATGTTAAAACAGCTTCATTTTTCATCAAGACCGGCTTTTCTTTTGTCAAAAACGGCTTGCAGAGCCGCTTGAGACCCGGGTGTAAGAGCCACGGAGACCCGGGTGTGGGAGAGGTGCAGACCCGGGTCTGTGCAAGGCCTTTCCGTGGATGCGTGGATGTTTATCCGCCATGCCGTGGGTGTTTTTATGTCTCATTTTTGCATCTTGTTCGGCAAACAAGGTCGTTTTAACACAAAAACGATCTCGTTTTATCGATGACCATTTGGGCTTATATAAATGCAAACATCCCATTATCAACCATATAAATAAACCGACATGTAAAAATCATGATAGATGCATGATGGTAGAATGATAGTGAAAAACAGCAACTATCATACTTTAACATACTGTAAAGCAACAGTTAACAACCAGAAATGACAGTATGATGGTTGGTATGCGAAATTTTCATAAGGGAAAAGAGATGATCCCGGATAGTAATTTTGATTGCCCTAAAAACAAACAAGCCTGCCAAGAAAAACTCAGCAGACTCGTTATATTATTCTGAAAAAATAGCCTATTATAATTAAGTGCTACATTAATATTCAAAATAGCCATTCTTTCAGTCAGCCATGCACCATTATTCCCAACCCGGAGTTGTCTGTTTCAGGATCGGACTTGCATTCAGTTGGTTTTGAGGAATAGGGAAATAGCTATATTCTTTGTCTGTAGCATCTTTTCCCTTATTCCACCATTCTTCATGGAATTTATTCCAACGAATCAAATCAATACGGCGGCGGCGTTCACCGATGAACTCACGTCCCCACTCATCTAAAAATTCAGAATCCGTCAACTTATCCAGATTTGCCACATAGCTATATTTCGACCATTCTTCCGCAGGGTAATTTCTTACCCGTACATAATCCAATAGTTCAGCTGCTTTTGCCTTATTTCCTTCCCTGTAATAGCATTCTGCCAATGAGTAATACATTTCAGACAAGCGCATCTCAGGAGTAGACTGAGAACGGAACAAACCATCATGATCCGGTAAATAAGGGAATTTATTGAAACGGAAACCGGAATTTTCTTCACCGGTAGTCACCTGAGAACCTTTCGCGATCACATCAGCATCATTACAAATGAAATATCCCCCACGGGCAGCAGCATCCAACAAGGCTTGTTTCTTGTTTTCGGCGTTCAACGACTTATCTTCTGAAAAACGCCCTACCTGGTCGACAAACACCAACGGGAAACCCATCCATTCTTCGGAGCCATTCACATTTTCATCTGTAAAACCATATTGCTTCGACTCGTCATATTTCATCTGTGCCCCTTGCAAGAAGAAACCTTCATAACCACCTTTCGCATCTGTCGTATGGAAAGGAATTACACGATAGTCACACTTCGCATATTTTTCAAATGGATTTCCGAGTCCGCTGGCAAACTGATACACATTTCCTTGGAAGTCACGAGAAGGCTGCAAATGGATACCGTTGTTGCCACCACCATCGCTACCAATCGTCTGGGCTGCAGAATAGTGCATACCATCTGCCCACATCGTCTGTTGTTCCAAACGACCGCGTTCGTGCCAAAACTCGAACATATTCTCAGGAGACTGATATTTATTGATACCAGAACGGAACGGATCACGATAATCTTGTTGGTTTATGCTGTATGTACCATATTTACCGGCAATAATATCTTCCGCCCATTGCTTACAATCAGCATAATGATCCTCACCAATCCACACCTTGGCATTCAAATAAAGACGAACCAACAAACCGGCTGCCGGTCCCTGTGTCCAACGTCCGAGACGTTTTTCTTTCGGCAATGTAGGGATACATTCTTTCAATTCCGACTCAATGAAATCATAAACCTCTTTTGCTGTACTCTGAGGCACGATTTCATCAGAAGCCTGTTGTTCCGTAGCGATTGGAACCTGACGGTAAAAATCCAACAAAAACATGTAGTACCAAGCCCGCAATACACGTAAGTCACTATAATAAGCAGCCTTCTCTTCATCAGTAACACCGATCGCACTAAAATCAACCGTATTGAAATCACGCAACACCGTGTTTACCTGACTGATACACTGGTAAGATGCCACCCAAGCACCGTTGATCTGTCCTTGAATATAGTTCCATTTATGTTCGTGCAGGCGAATCCATTGGCCATCGTCATATCCATGCCGTCCTTTCTGTGTCCAGACAAAATGGTCACCTGTCAATTCCTGCAACTTCCAGATATCACCACGCCACGTAACATTGTCACTATGTTCGAAACAACGAACCACGGCAGCTTCAACAGACAATTTATCCGTATAATAATTGTCTCTCACTAAATCTGAATATACTTTTTCTGTCAGATCCGTACAAGATGTCATGGCAAGAGCACCCAACAAACCTGCAGCACATAATAATTTAATTTTTTTCATGTTCTGTCTCTTAATTTAATTAATAAGTGATTTGTACGCCAAATGTCAGATTCCTTGCAGTCGGATAGACCTCCATTCCACCGATTCCCGGCCACAAGCCTGTAGTCGTCACCGTCGTCGGATCTACCCCCGAATACTTAGTCAATGTAAACACGTTCTTCAACGTACCATACACACGTAAATTAGAAATCCACTTCGTATTCAATTTCGGAGTCCAACCCAATGTGATATTGTCCAAACGTAAATAATTACCATTCTGCAAGAAATAGTCACAAATCACTTTCGGACCTTTGATATGAGCATTTTCTTCATAAGCGGAAGATAACTTGTTATCGCCGGAAACCACTTGCAGACCATAATACATTTCATACTGGTTCATCACTTTATAGCGAAAACGTCCACGGAAGAACAATGACAAATCAAAGTCTTTATATCTGAACGTATTTCCCCAAGACAACTCCCACTTGGGAACACCTGTTCCATCCAGATAAACCTTATCCTGTTCATTACCATCGGCTCCCAACTTCGTTACTCCACCTTCTTCACCTTTTTCCCAAATCAGGATATTACCTGCATCATCGACACCTGCATAACGGAATCCATAAAAAGAACCAATCTCGATTCCGTCTTCTAGACGCTGAGCCGAACCAGGATTACCCGGAGAGGGGAATCCATCACCTTCTATATACCCCAACTGATACTTTTCGTTAGAGAATGATTTCAGTTTGGATTTTGTATAAGCCAAATTCAAATTTGTAGAATAAGAAAAATCTTTTGTTTGTACTGCATCCCAATTCACTTGGAACTCAAAACCTTTAGATGTAGTTGTACCCACATTTGCATAAATTTTATCATGCAGATACGGTGGCAAAGGAACAGGATATTCACCGATTACATCACGACCTTCACGAATGAATGCATCAAAGCTACCCGACAGACGAGAGTTAAATAAAGTATAATCAATACCTAAGTTGTAAGAAATCTGTTTTTCCCAAGCCAAATCATAATTGGGGTTATTACCTGGTCCATACCCCATGATAAATTTACCATAAGTATCACTATAGTACTGTCCGAATCCAGAATATTTGGCCTGTGCCGTATAACGGTCGAACCCGGAACGTCCGGTTACACCATACGAAAAACGAAGTTTTAAATCGTCAACGGCAGAACTGTTTTCAAACACCGGCAATTTGGACACACGCCAAGCAGCCGATGCTGCCGGGAAAAGTCCCCATTTATGATCTTCACCAAACTTAGAGTTACCTTCATGGCGTAAAGATCCTGTAAACAAGAATACGTCATTCCAGTTATAATTAATACGCCCCAAAAACGCGATTGTTTTTTCTTCTTCTTTATGGGATTCCATACCCAAGCGGCCATTCACTTTTTCGTACTCACCGCCTTGAAGATAGTTATATAAGAATGCATCGGAAGGAAAATCACGGTTCGATGCTGAGAACCATTCGTAATCGAATTGCTGATAGGAATAACCGCCCATAATTTTGAAATCATGTTCATCATTGATTTTGAACGAATAATTTCCCAACCATTCCAATGTCCAATCTGTCCAAGCTTCCTGCTTCAAGAGTGCATAACCATTATAATTTCCATTAATACAATCTTTATGTGTCTTGAACTTATACTGAGACTGTTTCTTGTTATGTCCTTGGCGACCAAGCTTTAATTCTGTATTCAGATTTTTCAGAATGTTCAGTTTCAAGTTCAAATCGATTGTGGAATATTCCTGTTTTGCACCATTCTCCTGCTCCGTCAAATTTTTGACAGGATTAAAGGAATAACTATTACCTTTGAATGCATCCATCTCATCCACACTGAACGTCGGATTCAACTGAACAGCCTGCTTGAACGAAGCATAATCCGTATAATCTTCGTCAGCTATACGATAAGAGAAATTACCGCCTACTTCCAACAACCCCTCCAAAGTCGTATGCTTAAAGTTTCCACGTAAACCGTATTCTTTACGATCAGAAGCGATATCCAATCCTTCCTTACCTTTAAAATTAGCAGACATACGGAAAATAGTTGTTTCGCTACCACCGGACAATGAAATATTGTGATTATGACCAAAATTATTTTTATTGATCAACTCATCATACCAATTGGTTCGATGCCCGTAATCAACAGCACCTGTAACCTTGTCCAAATAGGCTTCTGCATCCAAAACATCCGGTTTGCTTGCCACAAAATCATGTTCGACATAGCCATCATACGTAATGGTCGTCTTACCCGCCTTTCCCTGTTTGGTCGTTACTAAGATTACACCATTTGCACCACGAGAACCATAGATAGCTGCGGCAGAACCATCTTTCAATACGGTAATAGACTCGATATCCGACTGTGCCAAATTACGCAAATCTCCTCCCGGCATACCATCAATCACAATCAACGGACTGTTACCAGCCTTCAAAGAAGAAGCTCCACGCACTTGAATACTACCACTCTTATTCGGGTCAGCAGCGGCAACACTATTAACCACGACTCCGGCTACTTTTCCATCCACCATCTGCATCGGATCATTCACGGCACCAGCCAAAAAATCTTTGCTACTTACACTCGTAACTGCCGTAGTCAAATCCTTCTTCACAGAAGAACCATAACCGACCACCACTACTTCTTGCAAGTTCTCTGTGTCTTCTTGCAATGTAATATTAAAGGTTGTCTGACCTTTTACCGGCACTTCCAATGTCTTAAAACCGATATAAGAGATTTGCAATACAGCATCATCCGGTACATTTTCAACAGTAAATGTACCGTTCACATCGGTAATGTTACCGATCGTTGTTCCTTTGACGATCACATTGGCACCAATAACAGGGTCTCCAAAATTATCGACCACAGTACCCGTCAAAGTCCGACCTTGTTGTATAACCATCACTTCACGATCCAATACCGGAACAGCAAATGCGGCATTAACAGAAAAAGCAGACATTAATAAGCATAAGGCTGAGGCCTTCACTATCCCATTTGGGGATAATAGCTTAGATTCATTCATCATTTTTTTGCTTTTAATTTAACATGAACACATTAAAATTCAGAAAATTGAAAGAACTATCTTCCAATCTATATTTTTTAATTTTATTTTTTGTAATTCAATGACAATATTAGCCGATCTTAACACAATTACAGTAACACAGGGCAGCAAAAAGAGTATCATATTCAACCTATGACCGATTATGACACTCTTTTGTACAATCAGGACACTACACAAAAAACAATAAAAGATTATTCCGCATTTGTAAAGTCTGTCGACAGATCAACCCCTGCATCCAAATGACACGCCAAACACTTGACATGTAATGACACTCCAAAATCGGAAAGACAAGAAAAACGACAATTCAAGACGAACCGATATTTCAACAGAAATAGAAATATGACCAAAAAGGGGTTATTGTCTGCTTTATCCAATTATATCGGATAAACCGAATTAAAGACTACGAATAAAAATCAGTTACATTTGGAAACGCCCTATTGCATCCGTCGATACTCTCCCGGTGTAACTCCGTATTTGGCTGAAAACTCACGATAAAAATAGGACTTGTTGGAGATTCCGACCTGATAGATGATTTCTTGCACACTCAGGTTCGTCGTGACTAAAAGCCGGGCAGCATGCATCATGCGGTAGTCCTTGATAAAATCACTCGGTGTCAACAGTGAAATTTTTTTAAAACGGCGATACAAAGCACGGGTATTCATGCCTAATTTGTCGGCTATAAGTTCAGGACGCAACGTATCCTGAGCAAGGTTTTCCTTAATTATAGCTGTCACGGAATCCATAAACTCCTTATCTTCCTGATGGATCAACTGGCCGCCGGACTGCTCATAAGCGCTTTCCGGAGAATAATAATAGTCTTTCAGTTCTTTTTTATTCGCCATCAATCTGTTCACAACGGAATGGAGCACTACGGATGAGAATGGCTTGGTCAGGTATACATCGGCACCCAGATCCAATCCTTCCGCCTGTTCGCTTTCCGAGACTTTTGCCGATACTACGATTAAAGGTATATGCCGGGTGAACTTATCAGACTTGATACGGCTGATCAACGCAAACCCATCCATACTCGGCATCATGATATCCGTAATAATCAAATCAGGAGTTTGCTGGTCCATCAAGGCCAAAGCCTCTTCTGCATTAAATGCCTCCCGAACGGCATATTCGGACGATAAAGTTTCCTTAATCAGCCAAACGATATCCCGGTTATCATCAACCACCAAGATAACCGGATTACCGATATTCCCAGTGGCACTCAGGCACGGGTAAACCTGGCGGAGCGTACTGCGCTGGTGATGG
>ERZ791718.888-NODE-888-length-13381-cov-2.068888_pt1 | contig 13381 bp, 8 predicted proteins | sample MGYA00510349_ERZ791718 | MGnify/ENA primary metagenome ERZ791718 (study PRJEB30046, sample SAMN00715136) | human gut metagenome | study: EMG produced TPA metagenomics assembly of the A metagenome-wide association study of gut microbiota in type 2... | reverse complement strand
ATACATACTTCCGGGAATTATGAATGAGATGAATCGGCAGATTGGCACGTTTGCAGGAGCTTCTTTCCCTTGTTTGCAGATGGAGGTGTTCAATCTGTCCGAAAAAGAGGCATTTGATAAATTTCTGGAAGAAAAAGACAAGATGGTGAAAATACCATTTTCGGAGAGAGAGGTACATTATGCCTGTCACAAGAAAATAGGCATTGCTGTTTCTACATTAGAGCAAGCAGAGCCGTTGCTTTAGGGGCTTATTCCTTTGCTTTGTCCCAACTTAATATCTTATAATATATGATAACTCTTCTATTAATTCAAATATAAAATGTTATGAAACAATCTAATCTATTGAACGCGCAATTTGCCCGCCGGCTTTTCAGAACGGCATTTTCGAGTTGGCAATTATTGGCTGTTATGTTGATTGTTTGTATGAATGTGGCTGTTGGTTCCAAACTGTATGCGCAATCTAATACAATCGCAGTGAAAGGTAAAGTAATGGCAGACGGGGAACCCGTGATTGGGGCTACCGTGCTGGTGAAAGGTGTATCTACGGGTACGGCTACGGATATGGATGGAAATTTTTCACTGAATGTTGCTTCGAAAGCGGTATTGGTAGTTTCCTCAATAGGATATGAAACACAGGAAGTTCCGGTGAACGGCCGCCAGTTTATCAATGTGGTGTTGAAGTCGGATGTGGTTGCTTTGAAAGATGTGGTAGTGGTAGGCTACGGTGTGCAGAAGAAAGTCAACCTGACAGGAGCTGTGTCTTCTGTTTCTACGGATGAATTGGAAGGAAAGCCGATTTCCAATGTATTGGAAGCGATGCAGGGAACGACTCCCGGTTTGGTAATTCAGCAGGGAAGTTCTACTCCGGGTAGTGTACCTTCTATTAATATCCGTGGTTTGAATACGATGAACAACAATGATCCGTTGGTGATTATTGATGGGGTTTTTGCCGATCTTAATTTACTTAGCTCGATCTATCCGGCGGATATCGAGAACTTCACGATCTTGAAAGATGCCTCTGAGACTGCTCAATATGGTTCTCGTGGTGCTTCCGGTGTTATCGAGGTAACGACAAAGAAAGGGCGGCAGGGAGCTTTTAGTATCAGTTATGATGGGAGTTTCGGTGTGGAGGCGGCTTATAAAAGTTTGGATATGTTATCGGCGAATGGTTTCCGGAAACTGGCGGAGGAACGTAATATCGGTATTTTAGATTTAGGGAATAATACGGACTTTCAGGATGAGATTACCCGGTTGGGGTTGGTGCAGAATCATCATATCGCTTTTGGGGGTGGTTCGGAGACTTCCAGTTATCGTGCCTCCTTGGGATTTGTGGAAAGGGAAGGGGTTATCCGAAATACGAACTCACGTAATTTTACGACCAAGTTGAATATTACGCAGCATGCGTTCAATGATCTTCTGGTCTTTGATTTAGGCATATTTGGTTCCTTGCTAAAAAATGCTTATTTAAATGATGTACAGAAGATGTTCTATTCCGCCGCTACTTTCAACCCGACATTTCCGAATCATAAGAATATGGAGACGGGTAGCTGGGATCAAATAACCAACGCTAGCCAGATCACGAACCCTTTGGCCTGGTTGGAGGTGAAGGATGATGATTCGAATGCTCATATAAATACGCACTTAAAACTGGTTTTTAACTTGAGTAAGCATTTAATGTTTACGGCTTTCGGTTCGTATACCTATAATGTAATAGATAACGCCCAATACCTCCCTACTTCGGTTTGGGCGCATGGGCAGGCTTATCGGGGGGAGCGGAAAACAGAATCTTTATTAGGAGATTTCATGTTGGCCTATAGAAAAGACTTTGGTTTGCATCAGCTAAATGTATTGGGATTGGCGGAAGCTCAGAAAATGATAACGAGAGGTTTTTATACGACTGCGACGAATTTCAGTACCGATCGTTTTGGTTATGATAATTTACAGGCAGGTGCGGTACGTTTATGGGAGGGGACCGGTTCTTACTATGAGGCTCCTCATCTGGCTTCTTTCCTTGGACGTGTGAATTATATTTATGATGGAAAGTATATCGCTACCGTGAATGCCCGTGCGGATGCCTCTTCGAAAGTGGGGGCCAATAATAAATGGGGTTTTTTCCCTTCGGCTTCTGTCGCTTGGGTGTTGACCGAAGAGGAGTTTATGGAAGGTGTCTCGTGGGTAAGGAATTTAAAGATTCGTTCGGGATATGGCCTATCCGGTAATCAAGACGCGATCGATTCTTACAATTCTTTGCGATTGATGAAGCCTAATGGGGTTGTTTCCGTAAATGGTGCGCCCACCGTTACCTTGGGTACGATCCGTAATGCGAATCCGGACTTGAAATGGGAGGTGAAACGTACGTTCAATGCCGGTATCGATGCCGGGTTTTTCGACAATCGTTTTATTCTTGCCGTAGATTATTATAATTCCAAGACGGATGATATGTTGTATTTATACGATGTAAGCGTTCCGCCTTTCGCTTATAATAAAATGTTGGCGAATCTGGGATCGATGCGAAATAGTGGCGTGGAATTGGGTATTGGCGTCACGCCCTTGCGTACGAAAGATATGGAATTGAATATAAACGTAAACGTAACTTTCCAACGGAATAAATTGCTCTCCTTGAGCGGTTACTATAAAGGGGAATATATGTCCGCCCCGGAATATACTAGCATCTCGGATTTAAATGGGGCTGGTTTCCATGGAGGGTATAATCATATCGTTTATCAAATGGTCGGACAGCCTTTGGGTGTTTTTTATTTACCGAAATGTACAGGTTTGGTTTCCGATGGGAACGGTGGCTATAAGTATGAGATTGAAGACTTGAATGGAAACGGGGTGAGTTTGGAGGATGGTGAGGATCGTTATATTGCGGGACAAGCTATGCCGAAAACACTTTTAGGCTCTAATATCAGTTTCCGGTATAAACAATTCGATCTATCAGTACAGATTAACGGAGCCTTTGGGCATAAGATTTATAATGGAACATCGCTAACTTATATGAATATGGATATATTCCCGGATTATAACGTGTTGCGAGAAGCCCCATCCCGGAATATCCAAGATCAGACGGCTACGGATTATTGGTTGGAGAAAGGGGATTATATCAATTTTGATTATTTGACGTTGGGTTGGAACGTGTCTCTTGGTAATTTAAGGAAATATGTAAGAAACGTACGGCTTTCGGTTTCCGTAAATAATTTGGCGACAATTACAGGTTATTCGGGATTGACTCCGATGATAAATAGCTCTATCGTAAATAATACCTTAGGTATAGACGATAAGCGATCTTATCCGGTGGTTCGTTCCTATACGATGGGGTTGAGTTTTAATTTTTAAAAAGGTGTTCGTATGAGAAAGCTTTCTATTTTATCCTATATATTTGCGGGTTTGATGTTATCGTCGTGCGATGGCTATCTGAAAGAGGACCCTCGTGATCAGCTTTATCCGGAGGATGCGTACGATACCCCTCAGAATGGCTATCTGAATACGGTTGCTTCCTTATATAATTATATCGGAGGTTATAGCGATAGCCAAGGATTGCAGGGAACGTACCGGGGTGTCTACGACTTGAATACCTTTACGACTGACGAGGCCATGCTCCCGACTCGTGGCGGCGACTGGTATGACGGCGGTTTCTGGCAAGGTCTCTTCTTGCATAAGTGGGGAACGAATAGTGACGCTATCCAAGCTACTTGGGAATATCTGTATAAAGTAATCGTATTAAGCAATCAATCTTTAGAGATATTAGGCGAGTTGCGGCAAAAAACGGATTATAACGATTTAGATCGGTATGAGGCGGAGGTTCGTGCTTTTCGTGCGATGTATTATTATTATTTAGTCGATATGTTTGGCCGTGTCCCTCTTATCGTTTCTTCTTCCATTCCGGTGAAAGACGTGCGGCAGAGTGACCGGAAAGAGGTCTTTGATTTTGTTGTAAAAGAATTACAAGAATCCCTTTTGTTATTGAGTACGGCGCATAGTAATTCGCCCGGCGATTATTATGGAAGAATTACGAGACCGGTTGTTTATTTCTTATTGGCGAAGTTGGCCTTAAACGCAGAAGTGTTTACGGATAACGACTGGACAGATGGTCTGCGTCCGAATGGACGGGAAATCTATTTTAGAGTAGGCGAGAGGAAGTTGAACGCTTGGCAAACGGTTGTGGCGTACTGTGATTCAATAACAGACTTAAACTATAGCTTATCTCCGAACTATGCGGATAATTTTTCTGTATTTAATGAATCGTCAGGAGAGAATATTTTCACGATTCCGATGGATAAGAACTTATATACGAACCAAATGCAATATCTTTTCCGCTCCCGTCACTATAATCATGCCAAAGCATATGGATTGGGGGGAGAGAACGGCTCTTGCGCTACGATAGAGACCCTTCGGGTATTTGCGTATGGGACGGACTCGGTCGATACCCGATTTTATGAGAATTATTACGCCGATACGATGTTTGACCTCAATGGTGATACGATTCGGTTAGATAATGGGACTCCTTTGGTGTATTTACCTCTAGAGGTTAGGTTGGATTTGTCTAGGTTGCCTGCCGAGAAAACGGCGGGTGCCCGCATGAAGAAATACGAGATCGATAAGATGGGGACGAAAGATGGAAAGCTATCGGATAATGATATCGTATTATTCCGTTATGCGGATGTCTTGTTAATGAGATCGGAAGCGAAAGTTCGTAATGGAGAGAATGGGGATGAAGAGTTGAATGCCGTTCGTTTCCGTGTGGGAATGTTACCTCGTAAGGCGACATTAGAAAATATTTTGGCTGAGCGTCAACTGGAATTGGCTTGGGAAGGCTGGAGGAGGCAGGATTTGGTGCGTTTTGGAAAGTTTACCCGCCCTTATACGGATCGCCCTCAATTGCCCCATGAATCGAATGGCTATACCACTGTTTTCCCCATTCCCGATAAAGTCCGTTCCTTGAATCCGAACTTGACACAGAATCCGGGGTATTAACTTGAATTTTGGGTGAAAACTAATTCTTTGTTTTCACCCAAAGAGCATATCTTATTCTACATACAATACTAAACCTTTCAGATATTCCCCTTCCGGATGGTAGATATTCACCGGATGATCTGCGGGTTGGGTTAATTGATGTAAGATTCGGACACTACGGCCGGATTGGGCGGCAGCACTAAATACGGCTAAACGGAAATTCTCTTTACTAACTACTTGAGAACAAGAGAAAGTAAACAAGATTCCTCCCGGCTTGATCTTCTCGAAAGCGATCGCATTTAATTTGCGATACCCTTGTAAGGCGTTACGTAGTACATTCTTATGTTTAGCGAACGCAGGAGGGTCCAATATGATTAAATCATAATTACTTCCCATTTTTTCCAAATACTTAAACGCATCTTCCGCATATGCCTCATGACGGGGATCTCCCGGGAAATTCAACTCGACATTCTTTTTCGTCAAAGAAATCGCTTTCGCCGAACTGTCTACGGAATGAACTACCTTAGCGCCTCCTCTCATCGCATAGAAAGAGAAACCGCCCGTATAACAGAACATATTCAATACGGAGCGATCCTTTGCGTAATGCTCCAACAAAGAGCGATTCTCCCGTTGATCCACGAAGAAACCTGTCTTTTGGCCTTTCTGCCAGTCTACACAGAATTTCAGTCCGTTTTCTATAGCGATATCTTCCACTTCGCCTCCGAATAAGTAACCATCTTCGCTACCTAAATTCGCTTTATAAGGTAAAGTCGCTTCCGATTTATAGTAGATGTTTTGTAAAGTATCGCCCAATACCGCTTTCAAAGCCTCCGCGATCTGATGACGGGCATAATGCATTCCTACCGAATGTGCTTGCATAACCGCCGTATGCGCATACATATCGATCACCAATCCCGGTAAATTATCGCCTTCGCCGTGAATCAGGCGGAACGTATTATTATTTTCTACCCCAGCCAGCCGCAAGGTCTTTCTGAGTTCGTAAGCAATACGGATACGTTCGATCCAAAAAGCATCGTCGATGGCGATTGGGGTGAAAGATAACACACGTACGGCGATACTGCCGATTTGGTAATGGCCGATTGCCAAAAAACGCTGGTTCGCTCCGTATACCTCTACCAAGTCACCCTCTTCCGGGTCGCCTTCAACAGATTGGATCGCCCCGGAAAATACCCATGGATGGAAACGCAATAGCGATTCTTCTTTCTTAGGCTTGAGAAAAACTTTACAATACTTCATTTATGCTTGATTCAATAAATTATATATTCTTAGGCAAGCCCAAGCATCGAGGGCCGCATATTTCTTTTGTGAGTCTGTCAATACATCCGCCTCCCAATTCGTGAGGCGTTGTCCTTTTGATATTTTTTTTTGGAAAAGTATCGCATATATCTTTTGCAGGCTGGCATCCTCGATGCCGAACTGGCCTACGTAATTCTGTAAATCAAGGAAATTGGCGGGTTCTATATCCGAACGCTTCCGTATCGCCCCGAAATCATCCCGTAAAGATAACCCGATCTTTAAGGTCGAACTGCTTTTCAGGAATTTCTCCAGAGATTCCGGTATACCGATATGATTCAAGCGGAACAAGAAACAAGTATCATCCGTTGATATCTGCATCAATGAGATCTTGTAACGCTGTCCTTTCTTAAAGCTGGGACGGGTCTCCGTATCAAAACCGACGATCGGAAAACGCAGCAAGTACTCTACGGCCTTGTCTGCCTCCTCTTTACTAAGGATCGTAATGATACGTCCCTTGAATTCCTCTACGGTAAGTTTCGCTATTTCCTCTTTAGCAATTGTATGTATAAATTGTTGTATCATTCTTCCTCTTCATTCTTTTCCAAATCCTCATCACCACTGTAACGCACAGCGTGCAACGCTTTCAAGGCATTCAATAATTGCTGTCCCCAGTATTCTTGGAAGTTCGTGCGGCACAAAGCGATAGCCTCTTGCATAACTTCCTCGTTTCCTTGACGGAATAAAGATACGAAATTTCCTGTATCTTGATAGACATCTGCCAAATTCTCGGAAATAAACGCTGCGATAGGAGTATCGCTATACCGCATATCCGCATGAAATGTTTCCAGATAGGAATCTCGTTCGCCAAGCAAACCGGCTATCCGTGAACGAACCGACTCGTACATGTCTTCTGAAACGGAAAGCTCAAGCTCGGTTTCCTCTTCAGATTCCACTTCGGGCAACAGGCTGGCCTTTAAATATAAAAGAGGCAAAAGTTTTGTTGCCTTATCTACGAAGTCGAAAAGCCCGGTATTTCTGGCGGCCTCAACAAAGGTACAATATTCCAGTGCTACCGTAACAAATTCTAGCGTGTTGCGCTCGTATATCGGATTTTCTTCTTTTTCCATGTGCCTGTTCGTCTAATCATTCTTGATAACAATTCGCAAAAATACAACAAAAATCCGTTTTTTTCGTGATAAAGCCCCGAATATTCTTTTTGCTCTTGAGTTCAAAACATCGTTTATGTTAATTTGCTTTTTTTGTGATAAAAACGAACGTATTATTTATGTAAACAGAAAAATGATCTTATATGTTACGTAAAATTAGATTAACACTCGCTGTCATTATCTTTACTATGACCACTCTTTTGTTCCTTGACTTTACGGGGGTAACGCATTGCTGGTTGGGATGGATAGCAAAAATGCAATTCCTGCCGGCCTTATTGGCGGTGAATGTTGGGGTTGTATCGGTATTATTGGTATTAACCTTACTCTTTGGACGTGTCTATTGTTCGGTTATTTGTCCGTTAGGCGTATTTCAAGATGTTGTTTCTTGGATAGCCGGAAAACGCAAAAAGAATCGTTTCTCTTATTCCCCGGCAGTCTCATGGTTACGTTATGGAATGTTAGGAATTTTTATTATCGCTTTTTTAGCGGGTATCGGTTCTCTGGTGGCTCTATTAGATCCGTATGGAGCCTATGGACGAATAGCCTCGAATCTTTTTGCTCCTTTATATCAATGGGGAAATAATCTCTTGGCTTATTGGGTGGAGCGTGCGGATAGTTATGTCTTTTATTCTGTAGATGTGTGGATAAAAAGTGTGGCTACGTTTGGGGTAGCGCTCGTTACGTTTGTGGTTCTTTTCCTATTGGCTTGGCGTAATGGACGTACGTATTGTAATACGATCTGTCCGGTGGGTACGGTCTTGGGATTTGTCGCCCGTTTTTCTTTTTTAAGACCGGTGATCGATGTAGAGAAATGCAACGGATGTGGCTTATGTGCCCGTAATTGCAAGGCTGCCTGTATAGATTCGAAAAATCATTCGATTGATTATAGTCGTTGCGTTACTTGCTTGGACTGCATCGATAAATGTAAAAGAGGAGCTTTGACATATGTGCCTCGTAAACGAAAAACAGAATCGGAGAGAGAGGCTGATCGACCTGAAGAAAACACCCGCCGTAATTTCTTAACCTTTACGGGATTGCTGGCGACATCGGTATTGAAAGCCCAGTCGGGGGTAAATGCGGATGGAGGGTTGGCGGATATTGCGGATAAGTTAACCCCGGATCGTATGACCCCGATAGTTCCGCCCGGGGCTTTGAGTTTACGAAACTTCACCGGACATTGTACGGCTTGTCAACTCTGTGTCTCGGTATGTTCGAATCAAGTTTTGCGTCCTTCTACAGATCTAAAGAAGTTTATGCAACCGGAAATGTCGTATGAGCGAGGATATTGTCGTCCGGAATGTACGAAATGCTCCGAGGTTTGTCCGACCGGTGCGATCCAATTGATTACGAAAGCGGACAAATCCGCCACGCAGATTGGACATGCGGTATGGATCAAGGAAAATTGTGTGGTGAATACCGATGAGGTAAATTGTGGCAACTGTGAGCGGCATTGTCCGACGAAAGCTATTCAGATGGTGGCGAAAGACCCCAATGATCCTAAATCATTGAAAGTACCGGTTATCGATACGGAACTTTGTATCGGTTGTGGCGCATGTGAATATTATTGTCCGTCTCGTCCGTTAAGCGCAATCTATGTTGAGGGACATGAGAGACATCGTACGGTTTAATAATCTCAAAAAATGTATGGTAATGAGTAATAATAATATAGATCGCAGGAATTTCTTAAAAGTATTGAGCACCGGTACGGCCGCTGCCTCGACAGGGCTTTTATATGGATGTGGTGGAGATCCTAAGCGGCAAGGTGTGTCGCAGACCGGAAGCTATTTGGGTGAAGTCCCGACAGATAAGATGACATACCGGACGAATCCGCATACGGGCGATAAGGTCTCCTTGTTAGGATATGGATGTATGCGCTGGCCGTTGCGTCAGAAAGCGGATGGATCGGGGGAAGAGATCGATCAAGAAGCGGTGAATGCATTGGTGGATTATGCGATTGCTCATGGCGTGAACTACTTTGATGTGGCACCGGTTTACGTGCGCGGTCTTTCCGAACAGGCAACAGGGCTAGCTCTTAGTCGCCATTCCCGGGATAAATATTTTATCGCCACGAAGCTTTCAACCCATCGTCCTGTACCGGAATGGCGTACTCTTGAGGGCTCCAAGGGCTTGTTCGAACAGTCGCTAAAGAATCTGCGAGTGGATTATATCGATTATTATCTGATTCATGGCGTAGGTCTGGGGGGCATGGACGATTTGAGGAAGCGCCTTTACGATAACGGTGTCTTGGATTTCTTGTTAAAGGAGCGGAAAGCCGGTCGTATCCGCAATTTGGGCTGGTCGTTTCATGGAGACGTCAAGGTCTTCGATTATTTGTTATCCTTGGATATCCCTTGGGACTTCGTTCAGATCCAGTTGAATTACGTGGATTGGAAAAATGCTTCTGGTTGGAACGTGAATGCGGAGTATTTGTATGGGGAATTGGAGAAGCGTAATATTCCCGTCGTTATCATGGAGCCTCTTTTAGGCGGGCGTTTATCTCGGCTGAATGCCCTTTCGTTGGCTAAATTGAAACAGATGCGTCCGGATGACAGCCCGGCCTCGTGGGCTTTTCGGTATGCGGGCTCTCCAAAAGGAGTACTGACCGTGCTGAGTGGTATGGTGTATATGGAGCATTTACAAGAGAACATCCGAACCTTCTCGCCTTTGGAACCGATTACGGAACAAGAAAATAAGGCTTTGGAAGAGGTGACGGAGAGGATGCTACATTCGGATTTCGTACCTTGTACGGAATGTCAGTATTGTATGCCTTGTCCGTATGGCTTGGATATTCCGGGAACGTTCGCTCATTATAACCGTTGCGTGAATGACGAGCTGGTTGCGAAGAGTTCACAGGATGCGAATTATCGGGAGGCTCGCCGGGCGTTCTTAGTCGGTTATGATCGTAAGGTTCCTAAACTTCGTCAAGCCGGACACTGTATAGGATGCGATAAATGCGTACCGAAATGTCCGCAAGGCATTAAGATACCGGAGCAAATGCGAAAGATCGATCAATACGTGGAGCAATTGAAGCAAGAGACTTTATAGTCTTATTTAAAATACCTGCTTTATTCGTGATAAATCCCCGATTATTCTTTTTAGTCGGGGATTGTTCTCTATTATTACCTGTTTTACTATTTTTGTCGAAATAATAGAAGGAATGTTAATGATAGACTAATGTTGGATATACTAATAGGATAAAAAACCGATCGAGTTATGAGTTCATGTGGAAAGAATGAGAACCCTCAAGAGATGAATCGCCGTAAATTCTTGAAGGTATTTGGGGGTGGGGCTGTCGCCTCTTCGGCGGCGCTTTACGGTTGCGCTCCCAAGAATGAGCCGGGGGCGGCTGTGGCGTTAGGTGAGGTTCCTACCGATAAAATGACCTATCGCCAACATCCTACGAATGGCGATAAGGTTTCTATTTTAGGATATGGTTGTATGCGTTGGCCCTTGAAACAAGGATCGGACGGTAAAGACCAGATTGATCAAGAAGCCGTGAATCGTTTAGTGGATTATGCGATAGAGCATGGGGTGAATTACTTTGATACTTCTCCTGTTTATGTACAAGGTATGTCCGAGAAAGCGACCGGTATCGCATTGGCACGCCATCCTAGGAACTCCTATTATTTGGCCACTAAACTGTCAAACTTCCAGAACTATACGAGAGAAAACTCGTTGGCGATGTATCGGCAGTCGTTCCGTGATTTGCAAACCGATTATTTGGATTATTATTTGCTTCACTCTATCGGTGGGGGGAATGGTATCGAGCTTTTCAATGACCGCTATATAAATAATGGAATGCTTGATTTCTTGGTGAAAGAACGGGAAGCGGGACGTATCCGTAACCTAGGTTGGTCTTTTCATGGGGATGTAAAAGTGTTTGATTATGTGTTGGATATGGGCGTGAAATGGGATTTCGTTCAGATCCAGCTGAATTATCTGGACTGGAAACATGCCTCGGGGCGTAACGTAAACGCTGATTATCTGTATGGCGAATTAGAGAAGCGAGGTATTCCGGCGGTTATCATGGAACCGCTATTAGGAGGTCGCTTATCGAATGTTCCGGATCATATCGTTGCTCGTTTGAAACAGCAACGGCCTGAGAATAGCGTGGCTTCATGGGCTTTTCGTTTCGCCGGCTCTCCGGATGGGGTCTTGACGGTGTTAAGCGGCATGACTTATATGGAGCATTTGCAAGATAATATCCGTACCTATTCCCCGCTTATCCCGGTAACGGACGAGGAGAAAGACTTTTTGGAAGAGACGGCCCAGCTTATGATGAAATATCCGACAATACCTTGCAATGATTGCAAATATTGTATGCCTTGTCCATATGCGTTGGATATTCCGGGTATTCTCTTACATTATAATAAATGTGTGAACGAAGGAAATGTTCCGAAAAGCGCACAAGACGAAAATTACGCGAAAGCTCGTCGTGCCTTCTTAGTCGGTTATGACCGGAGTGTCCCAAAGTTGCGTCAAGCGAACCATTGTACAGGGTGTGAGCAATGTAATCCTCATTGTCCGCAGGGTATCGATATCCCCAAAGAGATGCAGCGTATCGATAAATTCGTGGAAGAGTTGAAAGTGAATGGTTAACCTTTAAACAAACGGAAAATTATGTTACGAAAAATAAGAATATTCGCCGCCACCTTTTGCTTTGTGCTGATAACCCTGTTATTTCTTGATTTCACGGGTACGATTCACGCTTGGTTCGGATGGTTGGCAAAGATACAGTTTTGGCCTGCGTTGTTGGCTTTGAATGTCGGTGTTGTGGTAGGGTTGATAATCTTGACTCTTTTATTGGGGCGTGTATATTGTTCCGTTATCTGCCCTTTAGGGGTATTGCAAGATATCATTTCGTGGTTTGCTAGTAAACGGAAGAAATACCGCTTTTCCTATTCTCCCGCATTGAAGTGGGTACGTTATGGTACCTTGGTTATTTTTATATTGGCTTGTATCGCTGGTATCGGTTCCTTGGTAGCGTTGATTTCGCCTTATAGCGCTTATGGGCGTATCGCTTCTAATTTATTTGCGCCAATCTATCAAGAGGGCAACAATCTATTGGCCTATTTCGCAGAACGTATGGATAGTTACGCATTCTATTCGGTGGACGTATGGGTGCGTAGCCTGGCTACGATGGGAATCGCTATTCTGAGCTTTGTCATATTGGCGATTTTAGCTTGGAGAAATGGACGTACATATTGTAATACGATCTGTCCGGTAGGTACGGTTCTCGGTTTTTTGTCGAAGTATGCTTTACTTAAACCTCGTATTGATACCGATAAATGTAATGGTTGCGGATTATGCGCACGTAAATGCAAGGCTTCTTGCATCGACTCTAAGAATCATGCGATCGATTATAGCCGTTGCGTGACTTGTATGGACTGTTTGGATAATTGCCGTCAAGGCGCGATTTCGTATACGAGGGCACACAAGGCTGATAAAGCTACTTCGGTAAAAGAATCCTCAACGAAGGACACTACGGATGTTTCCCGCCGTCGAGCCTTGTCAGCTACGGCATTGGTAGCCATGTCTTCTGTTTTGCATGCTCAGCAGAAAAAGCTGGAGGATTATGTGGAGATGAAGAAAGACGGAGGCTTTGCGCCGATTAAAGAACGTAAAGAGCCGAATCGTTTGGCACCATTGGTTCCTCCCGGAGCCTTGAGTATTGGGAATCTGGCCCAACATTGCACGGGGTGCCAGCTTTGTGTATCTGTCTGCGAGAATCATGTCTTGCGTCCGTCTACGGATCTGATGAAACTGATGCAGCCGGAGATGGCTTTCGATAGAGGGTATTGCCGTCCGGAATGTGTGAAATGTTCGGAGGTTTGCCCGACGGGAGCGATCAAACCGATTACGAAAGAAGACAAATCTGCTATACAGATCGGTCATGCCGTATGGGTAAAAGATCTTTGTATTGTCAATACGGACGGTATGAGTTGTGGTAATTGTGAACGCCATTGCCCGACAAAATCGATCCAGATGGTGGCGAAAGATCCTGC
>ERZ791718.874-NODE-874-length-13507-cov-3.466696_pt1 | contig 13507 bp, 12 predicted proteins | sample MGYA00510349_ERZ791718 | MGnify/ENA primary metagenome ERZ791718 (study PRJEB30046, sample SAMN00715136) | human gut metagenome | study: EMG produced TPA metagenomics assembly of the A metagenome-wide association study of gut microbiota in type 2... | reverse complement strand
CACGGACAATCCGCAGCAGAACCACGAGCTGGCAGATTACAACAACGAACGCCTCGGCGTGACGCAGGAGCAGCGCCTTGCCATGGAATGCGGCAGCATGCACGGCTGGAACACTCCTGGCGCTGACCCCGGTTACTATGAGCAGAAGATGGGAGGAATGAAGTTTGGCTAAGAAAGTGTTTGCCGTTTATCTGGCAAAAGAGGACGTTCCAAACAGCGAAGCCTACGCAACGCTGGAACTGCCCGCCTCCCCGTGGGAGCTGTGGGACGCGATGGAAAAGGTGCGGCTGAAGGATGGCGAAGCACTGTACATGGAGATCGACGATTACTATGCTTTCGAATATCTTGCCCCGCATTTAGAGGAGCTGGACATCAGCCTCAACGAGCTCAACGACCTTGCCGCAAGGCTTGCGACGTTGAATGAGGTACAGGGGATCGCCTTTGAGGGACTGTTCTCCATGGAGGTGCAGAAAAAAGTAAACACCAACGGCGGCGTCATCACGCTGCAGGATCTGCGGGATCTGGCGGTCAGCGCAAAAACCGACTGTTACCATGTGGTGGATGCCGCGGATGACGCCCAGCTTGGCCGCTTCTACGCGGAAAACGACTTTGTGCCGGAACTGGAGGGCATATCCAACGAGGTGTTTGAAATGCTGGACTTCGCCGGCATCGGAAGAATGATGCGATGCAGTGAAAACGGCGTTTTTGTGGGTGGCCTGTATGTACTGCGGGATGGCGAGCTGACAACCGCGCCGCCCTGCGCCAAGGACTTGCCGGAAAAGCCGGGATACCTCTTCCGGCTCACGCTCGGATTGCATCCCGATATTGGCGATGACCGCACGGTGACGTTGATCCTTCCCGCGGCAGAGGTGGAGCTGCTGGACGCACAGGCGCAGCTCGGCGCGGAGGGCTGGGAGGGTGTCACGGTCATTGATTATGACGGGATCATCCCCTATGCGGCAGAATTCACCGACCTGCCCATGGAGCTGGAGAAATTCAACGTACTCGCCGCAGCGGTGCGGGATATGCCCTCGCCTGAAAAGCAGCTTCCAAAGCTGAAGGCTCTGCTGAAGCAGTTTGAGGTGCAGGACATCGAAACCGCCATGGGCTTGACAGAGCATCTGGATGACTACGTCCTCACACCGGAGATCAGCTCGCCGCAGGAAACGGCCATCGACCAGCTTCACTTCATGACGGATGACCACTCGGTGGAATTGCTGATTTCCCATGTAAACCTCTACGCCTACGGCTGCGACATCATCAGAGAGGACAACGCAGTGCTCTCGCCCTACGGTCTGCTGCACCGTGCGGACTATCAGCCCATGCTGACGCCAGTGCAGGAATCTCAGGAAATGAAGATAAAAATGAAGTAATACCACCTTGGCTCGCAGAAGCCATTAAAAATCATTTTAGGGGTCGATTTTCCGAAAGGGGATCGGCCCCTTCTTTTTTATCTTCTTTTCGGGAAATGCAGGCCCCGGAAAGGAGAAAACATGCGCGATGAACAACTGTTGGCTTACCTCAAAGGCTCCTGCTCCGGCAGGAAAAACCGCGTCGGTGGGACGGAACTGGAGCGAACACTCCATGTCAGCGGGACCGACCTGCGAAAGCTGGTGAATCAGCTGCGGCGCAAGACCCATCCCATCGCCAGCGACCGCAGTGGCTACTTTTACGCCACAACTGCCGGTGAGGTCTACGACACCATCCGCCAGCTGAAACGGATGGCGGCAGGACTGGAAGCGGCCATCAACGGTCTGGAACGGTCTATGGATCGGTTTCGTGAGGACGAGGAGGCCGGACATGGCTAAGCCGCCCTTTCCCTGGATCGGCAGCAAGGAGAAGATCGCACCGTACATCCTGCAGCTTTTCCCGCCCAAGCTGACGCAGTATGTGGAACCGTTCGGCGGCAGCGGCGCGGTGCTGCTGGCTCTGCCGCCGGACCCAAACCGATTGGACATTTATAACGACTTGGATGCCGAGCTGGTGAACCTGTTCTCTTGCATCAAGGAATGCTCCAATGTTTTGCTGCGGGAACTGAAATTCCTGCCCATCCACGGCCGCAAGCTCTTCGAGTATTACCGGGACTTTGTCGCCCACAAGGAGGTCTACTTTCAAAATGTGCAGACGGAGATCGAGTGTCTGGGAGATCGCTCCTGCTTTACGGAGGAGCAGGCCGGAGAACTGCTCCCCATTTTTCAGGAGCGGCTGGCGCTTTACGATGTAAAGCGAGCAGCGGCGTATTACCTTGCCATCCGCGGCAGCTTCAGCGGGACGATCAACTCTTTCGGTGTCAAAGGGTTGGATGTCGAACGCTTCCTAAAGCTGTTTCCACCGGTGTCCGCACGACTGAAGGACGTGCCGCTGGAGAACAAAAACGCCTTGCAGCTCATTCGGGAACGAGATAAAAAAGGCAGTCTTATCTATGCCGATCCGCCCTATGTCAAAACGGAGCGGCTCTACCGTGTCGCTGGGAAGCTGGGACGTTTCCGCAGATTCCATGTCCGGCTCTGGCAGGTACTAACTGGCCGTGACAGTTATGTGATACTGTCCTACAACGACTGTCCCTTTATCCGCAAGCTCTATCAGGATTGGTACATTTCATCTTTCCAGCGCAGCAACCCGCTCTCCCAGAAAAAGGGCTCGTCCTTTGGCGAACTCATCATCACCAACTACGATCCCCGCCCCTATATGACCAGCCAGCTAAACCTCTTCGACGAGCCGTTGGGCGAATGGGAGCTGAAGCTGGTCCATATCCCAAAATATCCACCAAGGAGGAAAACAGCATGAAATTCAATTTGCACCATGATCCTAACAATAAAACTCTTGCCATCCCCCGCGCCGCTTTGCAGCTCTCCGGCCTTGCAGGCGTCAGCGACCTGATCCTCCATACCGACAGCGGCTGTATTCTGCTGCTGCCGGGAGATCCTACCGTAGCGGAACTGCTGAAAACCATTTCTCTCATCTCCGCCGTTACGCCGCAGCTGATCTCCCGTCTGGCGGAGAGAAGCCAGATGGCAATGGAGGCCGGAATGACGGAAACGGCGTGCGGTGCCTGTGAACACGAACCCCACTGCTCCGGCCTTGAAATTCCGCCCTGCCAGCTGGCGGAGGCAGGGATCTCGCCCAACACCGCGCTGGAGTCTTTCGTGGAGGATGGCAAAGTCATCGTGCAGGCAGCGGAGAAAACCGCCGCAGATGTGCTCATCGACGAGCTGGACGATGATGTTCGCACCATGCTGGAGGATTCCGGTGTGCAACTGGAGGGCGTATGCCGTCTGTTGGAAAAGGAGGATATCTCGGGATGAACAATACTTATCCCTACCCGTATTCCGCTGCTGAAGCCCGTAAGCGGAATGAACTTTCCCTTTGGCGGGAGAGCCACAAGGCAAACATCGCCTGCCGTAACGCTATCGAGGAAGCCATTCGCCAGAATTTCGATGGGATGCATCTGGACAAGAACTGTATCACGCCCGTGCTGGACGAATACGGCTTCAAGCGCACCGCATGGGTGCTTGCCAACACCCTGCATGAACTCAAGTGGGACGGTCGCTTCAGCTACGCCAACAAGCATTGGGCAGAGAAGATATATATTCCCACAGATTTCATCCACAACAGCGATTTTGTTGTCCGAAGCCATCCGGCCGTGCTGGATGGCTTCGTCAGTTTCTACCGCAAGGCGGTGCAGGCGTTAAATCTCTTTGGCGCGGAGCACTGCGTCGGTGACCGCGCCGAGCAGGACTATACCGGAAAGGTGCTGGTACTCAGCCCCGACACGCTGAAAGAATCCTGCTGGAGTCAGGAAAACCAGCTCTGGTATGCCCATGACGGCTTTGGCTGTTCGCCTCACGCCATTGGCCGCTCGGTGCGCTGCACCTGCCTTAGCGACGGGGAGATGACACGCTGGAACCGCAGCGAGTTTATCGGTGTGCTGGATGACAAGTTCCTTCCGGAATGGGCAAAGCCGAAGCTGGCAGAGCTTCAAGTGCAGGAGCAGACCGACGCGCCCACGATGGGCGGCATGGATATGAAGTGAGGAGGACATCTGAATGTGCATGACCTATTACACCGTGGACGTTCTCCGCCCCGGAAGACCCGGCTGGGATGTGAGACAGTTCTCCGCGCTGGCGGAGGCCATCGACCATTACCGGACGCTCCCTATGGACGGGGTCCGCGTGCTCGGCATGGCGGATGACGCCCACGCTTATGAACTCATCCGCTGTGTGCGCCTTTTCCCCGGCGATGCCCAGGGCGAGGACGTTCTGTCGGCAGATTACCGGCGCAGCGGCTTGACGAAAAAAGATGCCGCCCTGAAAGTTGCGCTGGACGGTTGCTTAGAAACCCTGCGGCCCCGCTTTTTGTTGGAGCCGGAGCGTCTGGTTCCCGTTCCCAAAAGCAGAAAGCTGCGGGAAGAGCTACAGGAGACACTTCTCTGGCAGGGGTACGAAGAAAACTATGAGTCTGCCATCCGCTCCGTCTTTGTGGGCGGTGTTGGCTGGATCTCACCCCAGGACGTGAAAAAGCAGCGGCAGCTTCCCCTGGTGTTGCGCTACCGGGTAGACGGTATGACAAGGGACGGGGCCTACCTCTCCTTAGAACTTGAGCCTTGGGAATATGACCTTCTGCTGGAGCAGACGAAAAATCACTATAAAAATAAAGAAAAGAGGAACACAAAATGAAACGAATGCTATCCCTCTGCGCTGCGACGCTGTGCCTGACTTTGGCACTGACACCCACTGCGCTGGCGGCGGACTTTGAACCCGCGGTACCGGACGCCAAGGTCTGCTATCCCACTTCCATCGTCCGAAACGACGATGGCACAGAACTGAAGAAAATCTATGACCTGAGTCCGGAAGATGATCCCGCAGGCATTCCCCGCTCGGATTTCCGGCAGGATGGCTTCCAGTACACTCTGACGGATCTTTTGAAGCAGGAGCTTCCGGAAAATGAGAGCCGCCAGCATACGGAGCATGTTTCTATCGAGAGCGCCAAAAAGGATATGGAATCCGTGTTGGCGCTGCTGCCGCAGGAGCGCGAGTTCATCACGGATGATGGGCTTATGGGCACGCTCACGCTGAAGCTCGACACCGTGCAGGTCGAGCCGTCCGGCTACGGCAGTTCTACAAAGCAGCTTTCCGTCAAGCGCAGCTATCCCAATCTTGCCGAGCAGGATACACAGTACATCCCCAAGACCATTGAGGACGGCGGCAGGACCCTGACGCTCTCCGACATTCAGTGGCAGACCGACAATACCGCAAACATGGATGGATATGCTGTGGGTGACCGCTTTACAGCCGTTGCCGTCTATATCGGCAGCGCCACCAGCAGCTACGTGAAAGGCTATACGGTTACAGCGGATTATACCGGCACGGTGAGCCGCATCGCATTAAATCGCGTTCGCTATGTTGCCATTTTCGAAGGCGTGCCTATCCAGCCCGCAGAGGCTGCAAAAACTGCCGGTGCAATGTCCTCGCTCCGCTGGTCCTATGTGCTCATCCCCATCGGTGTCGTGGCTGCGGCAGGAGCCGGTGTCGGCGGTGCGCTGCTGGTGAAGCACAGAAAAGAAAACGCAGATGAGGAGGAAACGGCAGAATGAAAAAAATCATTACCCTTTGCCTGAGCCTTTGCATGACAGCGACTCTGGCGGCTCCGGCGTATGCGCTGGAATACAGTATCGATGCGCCGAATGATTACGACTTCGGTAAGGACACCTCTATTGAGGTCATCCACACGGCAGATGGCGGTGCCATGCGCAACGAGGATGTGAGCAAGAACGCAGCACTCATTCCGCCCGTCTTTGGCTCGGAGAGCATGAATGCGCTCCATACCGGCGAATACCTGACGCCAAATCTTGCGCCGCGCACCCTTCCCACGGCTGGTGCCGTGATCAGCGGCAGCGGCGATGTGGTTACCCCAGGGAGTACGGTGAATGGCGGCAGCGGCTATCAGCCCGCTGTGCTGTTCACAGAGGTAACGAGCGACCTCTACTACAAAAACGGTTCCCTCGGCAAGATCGAGATCCCCGCGTTGGATCTGAGTGTCCGTATTTATCAGGGAACGGACAGCAAGACGCTTGCCAAAGGCGTTGGGCATTTTGAAGATACCTCCATCTGGGAGGGCAATGTCTGCCTCGCCGCCCATAACCGCGGTGCCAACAGCTACTTTGGGCAGATCCACACGCTGAACATCGGCGATAAGATCACCCTGACGACCAAGCTGGGTACCCGCACCTACAAGGTGACGGATGTCAGCAAGGTCAGCGAGACAGACCGCAGCGGTCTTACGGACTCCGGCGAGAATATGCTCACGCTTTACACCTGCGTCCGCAACCAGCGGGATCAGCGCTGGTGCGTGACCGCAGTGGAAACTTGATTTTTTCTCCGTTTTGCCGGATCGGTTCTGTTCGACTTCTCAGCCTTGCCTGTGATATGTTCGTGCTGCAAAGATTTCCACATACACATTCAGAATGGAGGCAGAACGATGAACAGATTGAAGAATACCGGGCTCGTCCTCTGCGGTCTCGTGCTGGGGCTTTCGCTGAGTGCTCCCGCGGCGCAGGCGGTGGAATCGCTGAAAGCAACGCTTTCCACAAACCGCGTCCTTGTAGACGGGCAGGAAGTCCGCCTGACGGCGTACAACATCAACGGCAATAACTATGTTATGCTGCGCGACATCGGCAGAGCGGTCGGCTTCAATGTCTATTGGAACAGCGATGCCAAATGTGTACAGGTCGAATCGGGCAAGCCCTACACCGGCGAAGCGCCGGTAACGTCTGCGGAGGCAAAGCCCGTGGAGCAGCCCGCGCAGACAGATGTCGCCGCTGCAAAGCAGGACATCGTTGACCGCACCAACGCCTTGCGCAAAGAAAATGTCGTTGTCGCGCTGTGCGTCAACGACAGGCTCATGCAGGCGGCACAGGTTCGCGCGGATGAGATGGCTGCGAGCGGCATCTATTCTCACACCCGTCCGGATGGACGCAAAAGCAACACCGTCACCGACAGCAGATACACTGGAGAAAATATTCACAGTATATCGGAGCTGTACCTCGAACAACAGCACAAAACGCTCTCCGAGGCAGTGGTCAATCTGTGGTCCAATTCCAAGGCTCACACGGACAACATGACAAGCTCCCGCTACGGCGAGATTGGTGTCGGACTGGCGCGGGGCGTTAACCAAAGCGGTCTTGACTGCTGGTACTGCGTGCAGGTCTTCCTGCTGGACGGCTGTGAAGTCACCTGGGTGGATACTCCCGCAAGCAAGTAAATCATCAACTCTCACGCAAGAGCAGATCGGCAAGGTCTGCTCTTTTTATTACGCATTTTTAGAAAGGAGAACCCTATGAAACCTATGAAAAAACGCCTACTGTCTCTGCTTTTGACACTGGTGACGATCTTGAGCCTGCTGCCGACTGCGGCTTTCGCTGCGTCGAACACGGGTTCTGGCCTCAAAATTACCACTAACCAGGCATATTGGAGCACGCGCCTGCTCGCCAACGGTACCCCGTACAGCTACCGCCCGCCGCTGGCAGACGGCAAGCTCGTGTACTGCATGGATAGCGGCCTCGGCTATCATTACGCAACGCCTTCGTACCTGAATTCCTTCACCTGGACGTCCGGCACCGGTGCAGATGCAGATGCCGTATTGCAGTCGGCTGTCACGAACAGCGGCCTCAGTGAAATGGACGCCGCAACCGTCGAGAACGTCAAATGGATGATGACCTACCTCAACGACTGCAAGGCATCCAATGTTGGTCAGCTTTTTATGGCCGTGCAGACGTATGTGTGGGATCACCAAAGCTATAAAGGCGAGCCCGGTGGAGACGGCGATGCGGGCGGCTATGCCAACGCCGACACCTATGATCTGTATCTGAGCCTCATCGACTGGCTTCTGGAGCAGAAAGCACAGGAGGACGCCGAGTTCCAGCGCCAGATTGAAGAGTACACTGCACAGGGTAAATCTGCATCCATTGTGGAGGACCAGAGTGCAAAATGGGCGGTATACGCAATTTCCAGTAACCGCAAAAATCAGTCATTCTTCAATTATTATGGTCCCCGCAAACTGGTCACTCAGGATAAGCCCGGAGGCGGCGGAGAAGAACCTGCACCGCCTGCAGGCGTTGGCAAGATCGTGCTGAAAAAAACTGCTGGTGGAACCACAACCGGTCTCGCCGGTGCACGTTTCAGCATCTATTTCAACGGGCAGATCGTCGGCAGCGACATCACCAATGCGCAGGGTGAGATCTATGTTGAGGATGCCGCCACCGGCCTTTGGAGCTTTGTCGAGACCTCCGCACCGGACGGCTATTGCGTCGATCCCACGCCGAAGAGCGTGTACGTAGATGTAACTGAGGGTGACCGCGAATACAGCGTTGCGGCGACTAATTATGAGTTGCCCGATATGAAGATCATCAAGCGCGACGCCATGAGCGGCAAACCTATCGCCGGCACGGTGTTTTCCATTAAGTCCGTTACCGGCAGCTATTCCACCTCCGTCACGACTGGCACGGACGGTTCCGCAACGCTCTCGGCCATTCCTGCCGGTGTCTATGTTGTGCGTGAGGAATCCGTTCCCGAACCGTACATCGTGAGCAATACGGAGCAGACCGTGGCGCTGCGCCCCGGCAAGACCAGCGAGGTCACCTTTGTTGACTACGAAAAACCTGGTCTTGAGATCATCAAGAAAAACATCGCCACCGGAGAGCCTATCGAGGGCGTCACTTATCTCATTGAGCAGATCGACGGCAGCTACTCCACCAGCGCCACGACGGACAGCGCGGGGCGCATCTTCCTCGATTCCATCCCCGTGGGCAGCTATCGCATCACGGAGAAAAATGTGCCTTCCAATGTTATTCTCTCTGAGATCCCCCAGGAACTCTATCTGGAAGCAGGCTGCACCAGAACGGTGACCTTTTTCAACGCGGTCAAGCCCTCCCTGACGATCCTAAAGCGAAACAGCGTCACCGGTGATCCTCTTTCTAATGCCAAATTCCACATCTATTATGGCTCGGACAATACCACCACCGGCGAGATCAACGACCTTGGCGTGTTCACAACGGACGAGAGCGGAAAAATCACCCTCACCGATGTAAACCGTGGCTGGTACAAGCTGGTAGAGGAGTCCTCTCCCAAGGGCTTCGGCATTCAGGGCAGCGGCGTGACCGAGTTCTATCTGGAAGCCAATACCTCTAAGACCGTGACCGTGGACAATGTTCCTCACAGTGCCCTCGTCGTGTACAAATATGACGCCAAAACCGGAAAGGGACTGGAGGGCTGCCGCTTTGAACTGCGTTATCTCAGCGGCAATACCAGCGGAACAGGCGGTACGGTCATCGGGACTTATGTGACCGGCCCCAACGGGGCATTCACCGTGACAAACCTTAAAAAAGGCACTTATGTCTGTCAGGAACTCGAAGGTGACGGAAATCACATCATCGACCGCGAACCCCAGACGGTGTGGATCTCCGGCGAGGATCAGGATGTGGTGACGCTCCGCTTCGGCAATGCTCCTCTGGGATCGCTCTTAATTACCAAACTGAGCGACGACAGCAAGCACGAACCGCTCTCCGGGGTAGAGTTCCTGTTGACCGACAGCAGCGGCCATTATCTCGGCAATGACAACGGCCGCTTCACCACCAATGCCGCAGGCGAAATTCTGGTGGACGGCCTGGAACCCGGCATGACGGTCATTGCCCATGAAGTCAGAGCAAAAACGGGCTACCTGTTGGATGACAGCCCCCAGCACGCACTCATCAAGAGCGGCGAAACGGCGCATCTGCAGTTTCTGAACCAGCCTGCCGGTAATCTCATCATCCGCAAGGTCAGCTCCGGCCCCAACGGGGAGCCGCTGGAGGGTGTCGAGTTTAAGATCACCTATGCGGATGGCAGCTTCGTTCCCGACGCCAACGGCGAACTGTCCAGCAACGGCATTTATTTCACCAATAAATCCGGTGAGATCCGCATCTCCGGCGTTGTCGGCACCGTGGTAGCAACGGAAACCAAGACGATTCCGGGCTTCACCATTGACGAAGCTACCCGCACACAGACGGTGGTCGTCAACCCCAATGACACGCAGACGCTGACCTTTTACAACAAACCCACTACAACATTGATTCTCCAGAAATACATTTCCGGCACAAAAAATGAACCGCTTGCCGGGGTACAGTTCCTTGTGACGGACTCCTCCGGTGCGGTATTCGGCCCCAACAACGGCTACTATACCACCGACGCTGCAGGCCAGATCGTCATTGAGGGTCTGACCGACGGCATGACCGTTACCGCAAAAGAGGTCAAATCTGTGGATGGATTCGTGTTGGACGGGACACCGCAGAGCATTAAGATTGACCAGAGCCAGTCTCCCCAGCGCATGACTTTCTGGAATGAGCGACAGGGCGCGCTCATCATCAACAAGCTGTCCTCTCTGGACCGCAAGACGCCGCTGGAGGGCGTTACCTTCAAAATCACTACGGCTACCGGCGAGTTTGTCCCCGACGAAAACGGAAAAATCAGCTCCAACGGTCTGTACGATACCGACGAAAACGGGCAGATCATTCTCAAGGGCGTCACCGGCACACTGGTGGTGACAGAGGAAAAATCCATCTCCGGTTATACCATCGACGAGAACACCCGCACGCAGACCGTGGTGGTCAACCCCAACGACACGCAGTCCCTCTATTTTTATAATGCTCCCATCGGTGGGCTGGAGCTGGTGAAAGTGAATGCGGCGGACAAAACCCAGCGTATCCCCAACACCACCTTCGAGATCCGCCGTGTCAGCGATGGCGGTCTGGTGGAGACCGTCACCACCGGAACGGACGGCCGCGTGTATGTGCCGCTGGAAAGCGGCAGCTACTATGCCGTGGAAACGTTGGCGGGCAAGGGCTTCCAGCTCGACAGTACGCCCATCTATTTCGCCGTGGAGGATGGTAGAACCACGACCAAAACGGTGACCAACAAAGCCATCTCCGGTATCCTGATCCACAAGGTCGATTCGGCCACCGGCGAGGGCATCTACGGCGTTTCCTTCATTCTGTACGATGCCAGCGACAATCCCATCGCGCAGGAAACCAGCGATGACCGAGGGTATGTCCGTTTTGAAAATCTGACAGCTGGCCGCTACTATCTGCGTGAATTGGAAAATGAGGGATATATTCCCGACACGCAGAAAAAGACGGTTTATGTCCGCAGCGGCGAAACCACGGAAGTTGAGTGGAAGAACACCCCCATCACCGGTCAGATCCAGATCGTCAAGACCTCGGCGGACTATAATTCCATGAACGGCTGGCCCGCCGGAACGCCGATTCCCAACACCGTCTTTGAAGTTTACAACGCCCGAACCAACCGTCTGGTGGATACCATCAAGACGAATAAAAACGGCTTGGCGGTCAGCAAGCCCCTGCCTTTGGCGCGGTACAAAATCGTAGAATCCAAGGCGGCGGAGTTTTACGGGCTGGATAAGACACCCATTGAGGTGGAGATCGAACACGCCGGTCAGATCGTCAAGGCAGCCATGACCAATAAGAGCCTGTCTACCAACGTTTCCATCAAGAAAACCGGCTATGTGGAGGTCATGCCGGGGCAGCTCGTCCGCTACAATTTTGCCGACATTGCCAACAATTCCACCACGGCGCTGGAATCTTTTTATTGGCGTGACACCCTGCCCGTCAAGGCGGTGCGCCTTGAAAAGATTTACACCGGCACGTGGAATACCCCCAGCAACTATAAAATCGTCTACCGAACCAATCTCAGCGGCGATACCTGGCGCACACTGGCGGATAACCTGAGCACAGCCAAAAACTACGTCTTGGACGCTTCGCCCGCGGCGCTTGGGCTTGCATCCAATGAGTATGTAACGGAGTTTATGGCGGCGTTCGGCATCGTACCTTCAAACTTCCGTCAGGTGGAGGCGCCCCGCGTAGATTGCAAGGTGCTTTCAAAGCTCACTGGTGGTACGCAGTTCGTCAACACGTCGGATGCAGGCGGCGTCTACAACGGGCAGTGGATCATGGCGACCTCCCGCTGGGTCACCAGAGTTTACGCCCCCAGCAAGCCCCTGCCTCGCACCGGCTATTAAGGACTAACAACGGATGCCGCTCCGCAAGGGGCGGCATCCCCATTTTAAGGAGGTTGAGATTTCTTGAAATACAGAAAAATGATTATTCTGACATTGACGCTTTTGCTTCTGACCTCTCTCTGCTGCACCTCGGCGCTTGCGGCGGGCGGGGATGTTGCGGGAGCGGTGGAGCAGACATGGACGGAGGCGGCCAAACAGATCAAGAGCGTGGTGGAGAAGGTGGTGTTCCCTGCGCTGGATATGATCCTCGCCATCGCATTCTTTGTGAAACTTGGTGGCGCGTACTTTGATTATCGCCAGAGAGGACAGTTTGAATGGACCGGCCCCGCCATCCTCTTTGCCTGCCTGATTTTCAGCCTGGTTGCGCCGAAATACATCTGGAATATCATCGGGATCTGAGCCAAGAAGAGAGAACAATTAAAAGCCGGATCAGGACCCTCCTGCTGGATATAACCGATGAGGCAATGGTTGCATGGATAGTGTATGTGGATGAAGTAGGCAGACATGGTTGCTTCACAAAGATACTCTTGCGTTAAAAGCACAATCCTGCTATAAATACCATTTGAGAGATAGGTACCAGAGAATCTTAATGAGAATGGAGGAATTGTTCTGTGTCTACCAAGAATACTATGAAGCATAATGCTGTCATTACAACGATGCTCTTGCTTGTATTATTTACGTTTTCCGCTTGTGCATCTGTAACTCCTGATGACCAAACATCAAAGGATTCCAATATTACGAAGAATGGTGCATCAACGGGCTGTTCAGACTATGATAATACAAGCACGCCTGAGTTTTTCAATGACCTCGGGAAAACGCTTGATGAATTGAAAAACGAACATCCGGAAGGCAACGTGATTGTAAGGCCGGACGGATTTCCAGACAGTGCTGCTATATGCTTTGGAGCCTCAGAGTCGGAATATCTTTACTGCTTTTTCGGCGCACAGAGTGGCGATGCTGAAAAGGCTATGAACGAATATGAAGACCAGCTGGAATGTTCCGGTTTTGTCACCACCGCATGCATACTCTTTCCGGACATGGAAGATGAAATGTCCTTTGAAGATTTCTTCTCCTTGATTGGTGTTGACGATTATGAGTATTTAGGAGAAGATACGACTGCAGCAGGTTGGTTAAGATTCATGTATAACGGTATGGAGGTCATGGTGAATACAAACGAGGCTGCTTCTGGTGGTGGATGGAATTTCACAGGAGCGGAAATTGTGAAGCATAATGCTCCCGTGTCAATCGTGGACACGGAAATATTCAATACCAATCAGGACTTAGCGGATGCGGTCATGTTCGATTGATCTACATTATAATGGTCTAAAGCAAAATATTCTATAAGGAAAGCCGTCGCCCCGCCTGGGCGGCGGCTTTCTGCATTTTCGGAGGTGAATGAACAATATTTATTTGGGACTTTGTTGCCGCGACAGTCCTGGAT
>ERZ791718.864-NODE-864-length-13630-cov-2.492449_pt1 | contig 13630 bp, 12 predicted proteins | sample MGYA00510349_ERZ791718 | MGnify/ENA primary metagenome ERZ791718 (study PRJEB30046, sample SAMN00715136) | human gut metagenome | study: EMG produced TPA metagenomics assembly of the A metagenome-wide association study of gut microbiota in type 2... | reverse complement strand
TGGGGACAGTCAGATGCTGTCGGAATCAAGGCTGTATTTCTTATATTGGAGAAAGAAATTCTGGAGGATATTAAAAAGTGGAGTCAGCTTGTCAGCAGGAAAGCACATCATTACTGTGTCCGGTGGAGTGCCTGGAGTGTTTTTTTATGGCTTTCGGGTATGTTCGGATTTTTCACAGAAAGCGACTGCCGGGGAAGTGTACTATGGATTGAAGCCAAGAAAATTCATGGATGTGACCGGAGAAATGGTACAGCCTGACAGGGCATTTAAGGTTACTGCAGAGGTGCTTCGCAGAAAGCCGGAAAGTGCGCTTGTATGGTATGAAGATTTCTGTGATTATTCAGAAATCCCTACCAACTATTTTACAGTACTTGACGGTTCGTGGAAGATTTGGAAGGATGAAAGTTCTGACCGTATCCGTAAGTATTCGCAGCTGGAAGGCAGTGGAAAACTGGCACTGGATTACACCGGATTTTCTGAAATCCATGTGAGGGCGAGATTTGCCTTTAAATCATCGGGAGGCGGTAAGGCAGGAGTGTTTCTTGGAAGCATTTTCTGCTGTATAAATTACGATACCCAGTGTGTGGAGTTGTATCAGGGAAGTAAGAAACTTGGCAGCTATGCATCTTCTTTCAGTAAGACCACAAATGCAGATTTACGGAGTGATCCAAGCCTATATACCGTGGAAATGAGAATCCGTGGAAATAAGGTAAGGGTATATTCCGGTGCAGCCTACACACTAAGGTTTACAGCAACCATTACTGCAGAAACCGGATATGTGGGATTCATGGCGGAGAAGGGAGTGGTGTGTGACCTCTTGCGACTTGGGGATGCATGGTATTATGAACCTTATGAGTGTTTTGATATTACCTTCCCGGATGGAAAGCAGACCACCTTCGGAAGATGTACTCGTACCGGAATTTCATGGGATAATGAATTTGAATTGTTCCGTGTTAATTCTGATGTGGAGGAAATCAGCACAAGAAGCCAGGATATTTCTATGGATTACGATTTTTTTCATTCCCATGAAATGTCACTGGAATGTGGCAACGATTATGAAATGAAGGTAGTACCACATGATTTGAATGTCTGGCTTTCGAGGATGTATCTCGGAGATGCGGATGGTTTTTCTATTATGTATTACTCTGATGTGGACAGCATTGTCTATTGGGCAAATGAAGCAGCATACACCTATGGCGTGTCAGGGATTGCAATATGGAGTCTTGGTCAGGAAGATATGAGGTTATGGGACAGTATGCCGGATCAGATATAGTTTTGGAATCAAACAGCCTTTTGCGGGCTGTTTTTTTCATACCAAAAAACAAAGAAAGGCAGGTAACAGTTATGAGACAGGCAGTAACAACAATGCAGTATGTATTTGCAGGAATAGGAGGCTTTATGGGTTGGTTTCTTGGAGGACTGGATGGTTTTCTGTATGCACTCCTTATGTTCGTAGTCATCGATTATGCCACCGGGCTTATGGCAGCATTCGTACAGAAAAAGGTATCCAGCGAGGTTGGTTTTAAAGGCATCTGCAAAAAGGTGGCAATCTTCTGTCTGGTAGGTATCGGCCATGTGCTTGATACACAGGTCATTCAGAATGGAAGTGTACTCCGCACAGCAGTCATTTTCTTTTACTTATCCAATGAGGGAATTTCCATTATTGAGAATGTTGCCCTTATCGGACTTCCGGTTCCAAAGAAGCTGAAAGAGGTATTGGAACAGCTGCATGAAGAAGCAGATGAGAAAAAGGAGGATGAGTAACATGGCAGTAAAGGTATGTCTGGACGCAGGGCATTATGGTAAATACAACCGCAGTCCTGCGGTTTCGTCTTATTATGAGTCGGACATGACTTGGAAACTCCATAATTATCTTAAGAAGGAGTTGGAGTCATTTGGTATCGTTGTGGTAACCACAAGGACAAATCAGAATACGGACAGAGCATTGTATGAAAGAGGTGCGGCTTCCAAGGGCTGTAACCTCTTTATTTCTGTCCATTCCAACGCTGTGGGCAATGGTGTAAACGAAAATGTGGATTATCCGGTGGCATATGTCCTTTTAAATGGAAGCAGCACGGATATTGGTCTGAAGCTGGCAAAGGTTGTGGAAGCAGTGATGGGGACTGCCCAGAGTGGAAGAACCGCAACACGTCAGGGGACAAACGGAGAATACTATGGTGTGCTTCGTGGTGCGAATGCAGTAGGAACACCGGGTATTATTCTGGAGCATTCATTCCATACAAACACCAGAGCAACAAAATGGCTTTCTATTGACAGTAATTTGCAGAAACTTGCCAAAGCGGAAGCAGAATGTATTGCTTCCTATTATGGAGTAAAGAAAAAGGGAGAAAACACATTTACAGAGATTATGGGTAACGCAGTGGCAACGATGGAGCAGATGACAGCTTATATTAAAGCAAAGAATCCTGATGTTGCACAGTCGGTTATCGACATGATTCCGCTTTACCTTTCGGAAGGAAAGGCAGAGGGTGTCCGTGGTGATATTGCATTTGCACAGTCTTGTCTGGAAACAGGTAATTTTGGATTCTTTGGTTCTGCAGTTACGCTCGACCAGAACAACTTCTGTGGCATGGGAGTGACTTCCAATGGAATGAGAGGAAATTCCTTTGATACACCACAGCTTGGTATCAGGGCGCAGGTTCAGCATTTGAAAGCCTATGCTTCTACAGTGGATTTGAAGAATGAATGCGTTGATCCACGATTTAAGTATGTCACAAGAGGCTGTGCGGAATATGTGGAGTGGCTTGGACAGAAAGAAAATCCAGCCGGAAAAGGATGGGCAGCAGGAGCCGGATATGGTGCAAAGATTATTACAATATTAAATGCTATGATTGGAATTAAGAGCGAGGCAGCAGAACCGGAGGAAGTCTGGTACCGTGTGCGTAAGACATGGGCAGATTTTGACACGCAGAAAGGTGCATTCCATAGTTTGGAAAATGCCAAGAGGTGTGCAGATGAAAATGAAGGATATTCCGTATTTGATGAATCCGGTAAAGTGATTTATTCCAATGATACATTTACACCGTATCTTGTGAGAGTATCCATCGAAGATTTGAACATCCGCAGGGGTCCGGGAACAGACTACGACAAAACAGGTAAATACACCGGAAAAGGTGCTTTCACTATTGTGGAAGAAGCAGAAGGCAAGGGTGCGAGCCTTTGGAGGCTTCTGAAATCTTATCAGAAAAATCGTGATGGATGGATTTCACTGGATTATGTTCACAGGATTTAGTTATTAACATTGGAATATACAAATTAAAAAGGAAACGAAGTACCACTTGACAAAAATAATATTTTATGTAAAAATTAAAAACAAAATAAAGTCAGGAGGTAATTTCGTTGGACGTGAATAGAAATACTCAAATTGTAATCAATGATGATTTACTCAGAAAAATTGTTTATTGCATAGAGAAAGCTATCAGGGATGATTTGCAACAATATTTAAGAGAAAATCATCGGGAAACTAATAATGCGATTATACTTCTAAGAGGGGACAATATCAATACAAACTTAAGAACACATGTGGTGAAAGATGATATTGATCTTGTTCCTTTCCAGAGGTATGGTTGGTCTGGAAGAATGGTCATTGATCGAAAAGAGCATATTACCTATTCGATAATGACAGAAGGTACATTGTCTGGCGTTCCCAAAAAGAAAAATCGTGAAAATCCACACTATTTACAATCAGTTCTTTATGTCGAAAATAAGGATTGTATTGCGAAAGAAAGACAAATGACATTAGAAGATTTTGGAATCACGATTTTTGATACAGATGTGTTGGAACAGGATTTTGAAAAAATTAGTCAGGGAATGATTAATGTAGAAGAAGATTATAAACATTATATTATTGCATATAAAGCGGAGAATGGGGAAATCAAAGATATTAAACTGAGGTTTTTAGATAAAGATTTTAATATTGTAGATGAAGCGTCTCTTATGCAATATATTAAACCAGACTTTGCACGGCTTACAGATATTGGGCCTTCAGAAGATACAGACGAAGATGCGAAGCCGGATAAGAAGGGCTTAGTTGCTATAAAGAGTGGTATAAAGCCAAAACTTCGGGAAATCGAGAAAAAGGCCTGAAAATAAATTCAGGAGATATTGATTATGATAGAAAAAAAGTTTTACGGTGAGAGATTAAGAAGTGCAAGAATGTATAGAGGGTTGACGCTTACTGAATTAGCGAAGCGGACCGAAATCAGTAAGCAGTCAATTTCCTTATATGAGAATGATAATAACACACCAGATTATATGAAAGTTAGGCTCTTGGCATCAGAGCTTAACTTTCCGTATGATTACTTTTTTCAAAAGGATAGTTATGCTGCAAAAACAGAAACAACCTATTTTCGTTCATTGGCAAGTGCTACAAAGAAAGATAGAACAGCGCAGAGTATTAAGTTGGAATATGTAGCAAAAATGTATGAGATACTTCTGGAATTCATTTCATTTCCTGAAATGAATTTACCAAGTGTTGATTTTGTAGGATGTGATGATGTATTTGAGTGTGAGAACGAGGATGCAATTCAAGAAATAGAGGATATTGCTGCTCAGGTAAGAAAATATTGGGATATTGGTACTGGACCAATAAAGGATTTACAGTATCTTTTAGAAAAAAATGGAATAATTGTAACGGGATTTGATACCAACGAAGATAAAATAGATGCGTTTAGTCAGCGAACTATAGTGGCGGGAAATGATATTTATTTTATTGCAGTTGCATTAGGAAACAGACCAGAAGGCAGAATTCGCTTTGACATGGCTCATGAGTTGGGACACATATTATTGCATCCATGGAGTGAGGATCTGGAAGCTATAACAAAAGATGAGTTTAAAGCAAGAGAACGTCAGGCGAACATGTTTGCGAGTGCATTTTTGTTACCTAGAGACAGCTTTGGTAAAGACATTGCTTCATATCCTACAGATTTAAAATATTATCAGTTCTTAAAAAATAAGTGGAAGGTATCTATTCAGGCAATGATTTACCGGACACACCAGTTGGGCATTATGTCTGATAACCAGTATCAGTATTTAATGCGTCAAGTTTCAAAAAATGGGTGGAGAATTAAAGAACCTGGCGATGTACCATATTCCTTGAATGAAAATATATTTCAAGGAGCCATTGATTTACTGATAGAGCAAAATGTACTTACGGCGAAAGAAATATTGGATTTATTCAAAAAAAATGGAGTGACTTTATATCCAGAAGATATGGAGGAACTTCTTCATTTGCGTCCAGATACCTTAAAGGTAGAGGAAAAAGTTGTACCAATATTGCAGTTGCGAAAAAAATAAGTGATTAGTATGAAAAGATCAGGCGAAATGTCTGGTCTTTTTTTATTGAATAAGTTTGGACAGAGTGGAAAAAGAGTGGGTGGAAACCGCAGAATTGCTTGACTTTACAGGGGTTTAGAGTGATTTATACACTACCAAAAACGAGGAGTACTTATTTATATGGTGATTGCAGGAAAGATAAATAGGGTGGCTTTTTACTGCAGAGTCAACCATCGTGACAGAGACTATGAAAAATATCTGGACGATGTAATGAGGCGGTTGGAAGAAGAATATGGAAAACAGAAATGGGGTTTGCAGATATTCTTTGAGGAAGCTTCAGGAGCCGACCCGAACAGAAAAGAATTTAATCGTCTGAAAGGGGAAATCGCAGCAAAGAAGATAGATGTGGTGGTTACCATGAGGGCTGCCACGATTGCCCGTAACTGGGGACAGTTTATGGAGTTCATGCTGATTTGCAGTAAGAAAAATGTGGATGTGGTGTGCATTGACAAGGTAGAGGATGCACAAGCCATTTTCCGAAGGATTCAGGAGTTCCAGAAAAGGTTTTTTGAAGGAAGTGATGTAACGTGCGAGTAAAAGTGATTAATAAACGACCAGCATCGGTCTTACAAAAAGCATCGGTCTTACAAAAGAAAAGGGTTTGTGCTTATGCCAGAGTTTCCACAGACAGCAGAAGACAGGAAGACTCTCTTGAAAACCAGATGGAAACCTATGAGAGACTGATTACCGGAAATCCGGAATATGAATTTATCGGAGTATTTGCTGATCAGGGCATATCCGGCTATTGTGAGAGCCGCCCACAGTTCCAGAGAATGATGGAGAAGGCAAGGGCAGGAGAAATCGATTTAATTATTACAAAATCCATATCGAGGTTTGCAAGAAATACCGTCACCGTTCTAAAGTTCGCAAGAGAATTGAAAGAACTGGGTGTCGGTATTTTTTTTGAAGAACAGAACATTAACACTCTATCAGGGGACGGTGAGATGATGCTTGCCGTCCTCGCTTCTTTTGCACAGGAAGAAAGCAGAAGCATGAGTGAAAACAATAAATGATCCATTCGGAAGAAGTTTGAGAGAGGAGAAGTGATGATTACCACATCCCGCTTCCTCGGTTATGACAAAAACGAATATGGAGATTTGATTGTGAACCGAAAGGAAGCGGAAATTGTCAGTTTGACTTTTGACCTTTATTTGCTGAATGTCGGCTCGTCAAGGATTGGGGAGCTGCTTGATTACCTGGGCGTGAAAACGGTGACGGGAACAACATGGGAAAGCGGGACCATCAATGGGATGCTTTGCAATGAAAAGTACAAAGGGGATTTTCATCTGCAGAAGTATTACACCCCTGAAAACAAAAGAAACCATACAAGGAAAAACAATGGGGAAGTACAGAGTTATTACATTTCGGAAAATCACGAACCAATTGTATCGCCGGAGGTATGGGAAAAGGTGCAGGAAGTCAGGGAACAGAGAAAACGTGACAGGAATATCGGACAGGACAGCACAATGAAGTTCCAAAACCGCTATCCCTTAAGCGGAATGCTGTTTTGCCCTTACTGCGGAAAAACGCTCCGGCACAGACAGGTTTACAAGAAGAAAATCCAATGGCTTTGCAGCACCTACATTGAAAAGGGAGTCAAGGCATGTAAAGGGATAAGGATTGATGATGCCGAATTGCAAGGCTTGAACATTGCGGAACAGACAGTGATTGAGGAGGTGGTTAAAAATGGCAAGAAGCATTACTGTTATACCAGCAAAGCAGATTTCGACTGCGGAATCAGGAACAGCACAGTCAGTGCAGAAATTGAAGATGGCAGCGTACTGCCGAGTGTCAACCGACCAAGAAGAACAGTTATTAAGCTATGAGAATCAGGTCAATTATTACACAAATTATATCAGTGAGAATCCACTTTATGAATATGCAGGGACTTATGCGGATAAAGGTATTTCGGGAACCAATACCAAAAAGAGAGATGAATTCAACCGTATGATTGCTGATTGCAGGGCGGGGAAAATAGACATGATTATTACTAAGTCTATTTCCCGATTTGCAAGAAATACGCTAGATTGCTTGAATTATGTGCGAGAGTTGAAAGATTTGGGGATAGGGATTATTTTTGAAAAGGAAAATATCAATACCCTCGATGCAAAGGGAGAAGTGCTGCTTACCATTCTTTCCTCACTGGCACAGGATGAGAGCCGGTCCATTTCAGAGAACTGCACATGGGGAATCCGCAGAAGATTTGAGACAGGAAAACACAAAATGAGTACAAAGCGTTTTCTTGGCTACGATACGGATGAAACGGGGAAGCTGGTAATCAACAGGACGCAGGAGCCGATTGTGGTTCGGCTGTATCAGGAATTCCTGGACGGAAAAACAACCGATTACATCAAGCGGATTTTTGAACGGGAAGGTGTGAAAAACTGGGATGGCGGTACGAAGTGGCAGTCCACAACCTTAATGAGTATGTTGGAGAATGAAAAATACAAGGGTGATGCCTTGCTGCAGAAAAGTTATACGGTGGATTTCCTCACCAAGAAACGTACACAGAACAAAGGGGAAATTCAGATGTTTTATGTGGAGGATGATCATGATGCCATCATTTCAAAGCGGATTTGGGAATGTGTACAGCTTGAAATAAAACGCAGAAAAAAGTACCTAGAGGAGCATGGAACAAACTCCTATTCCCACCGGCCGGAAAGCAATCCATTTGCATCTAAGATAATTTGCGGAGACTGTAATAAGGTATTTGCACGGAAAGGCTGGCGGAGCAGCACGGGCGTTGACCGTAAGGTATGGCAGTGCAGTGAACGCTACAAGGTCAAAGGAGTTATGGGATGCGCCAACCGCCACGTAGAGGAAGAAACGCTGATAAAGGCTTATCTGATGGCTTGGAATGCATTGGTGGAGAACCGAGAGGATTTCATGGAGCAGTGGACGGAACAGCTGCAGAGCGAGAACCTATTGGAAGGTTATCGGGCAGAGAAGTTCATAGAATACACCGATGGAGCAGAACCTCTGATAGAGATGGATACGGACTTCATGCTGAAAACACTGGACCACATCAAGGTTTTTGAGGATGGAACATTGTTGGTGGTCTTCCTGGACGGAACGGAGATTGAATGTAAAAATAAAGAGGAGTAAGAAAAGATGCCGATAGGGATTATATAGTCCTAATTGGCATTTGTAACAATTAAGTCATAGATTAGAATAAGGATGAATCATGTTTGCATGAATAAGCATGTATGTTAAGCTATGAACTGAGTGCAGAATATGTGTGGATTTCGTTATAAACTACTAGATTTTTGCCATGAGTCGATGTACAATAACAATATCTAGTAGTTTTTACGATATCTTTAATTTAGATTGGTTCATAAGTATTGATTAAGATTGAAGGAGGATGTTGTTATGGCAGTTAAAGGTATTTACAGACATTTTAAAGGAAATTATTACGAAGTGGTTGGGCTTGCGGTTGATGTAGATTCTAAAGAAAAATTTATTCTTTATCGTCAGATGTACGATGTATTTGGCTATTGGATGAGACCAGTGGATATGTTTTTGGGCGAACGAATGACTGAAGTTGGTCCTGTAAAGAGATTTGCTAAAATCGGAGTCAGCTATGAAAATATTTTAGAGAAAGAAGATATTTTCGAGATTTCTATTGGAAATTCCGAAAATGATAATCGCTATAAGGTAGTTGATTCGTATCAAAAAGACGAAGATACTGTATTTGAAGTAAAGATTTTAGAATAAAATAATGTAATATATTTAATGGAAAGGAGGAGTATACATGTCATATAATATTTTTTATGAGCAATACGCCTCCGTGTTAAATTCAGAAAATGACGATGTAGTAAAAAATGCTCTTCAGGAAATATTTGAATTATTAGTTGCTGGAAAACGAATGGCAAGAAGCAAAAAAGCCATTTTTACTCAAGTAATAGAGCAGCAGGTAAATTCTAAATCACAAAAGGTACGAAAGTGGGCATATCATTGTGCGTGTTTTTATCAAAGCAGGTCGGTTTGTCAGTCAATAAAAACACAGTTAATGATCGAAAAAAATAGTGAAAATATTATTTGGGCGTTAACAGCTTTATCTGTGGTTTATGATGATATAATTAAGTTAAAACAATGTGTTGGTCGAAGGCATGATGAATTTATTGAAACAATATCTGAAAATTATTTGACAGATGCATTAGTTTTGTTTGGAGGTATGGTTAAAATTAATCCGAAGACAATATTATTAACGAATAATAGTACAGATTTAGCTGCACTTACAAAGATATATGCGTATAGAGGACTAGTATATGATAAATATACAAATGTTACGCAATCCATCATACGGGAAATGGAAAAGAATGATGATCCTTATGTAAGAGAATATGCATATTGGTCTCAAGTTCTAGGCAGAGCAAAAGGAAATTTCTTGGATGTATCAGATGATACTGACATTGGGGTTCGAAAATGGCAAATAGCTCTCCAAATTCAAAATAGTGATGAAGATTTTGTTGTTAGTGCATTAAAACCATTGGCATTGTGTCCAGAAAAGATTCCACGAGACATTAAGAATGGAATAATGCGAGGGCTTAATGAGGTTGCATACAACAATAAATATGTTTTATATATTAATAGTTGGTTTGAAAGAGAGAATGATGATTCTATTGTTATTTTATTAATCGATTATATTATTGCAAACTGTTATATAAATCGACAAGATGGAACATATTTTGATGTGGTAAAGGATTCGTTGAATGATCCATTGCTGGTTCAACATATAGTTAGCAAAATACAAAATAATTCTCAATATGGATTATGTGTAATTCAGTCTGGTGAAGGGTATGCTGTAGATTTTAAAATGAAGGAGGAAAAAGTTATGCAAAGTATAAATGTTTCGGGTACGGGAAATTCAGTAGCTGTTGCAACAGATCATTCTTCTGCAACAGTTTTGTCAGTTGCTAACAAAAACAGTGAATTAGAGAGATTGATTCAAGAAGTTCAAAATCAAGCAAGTGTTGGTTTATCAGAAGAAGATAAGCAGAAGGTTGATGAAGGAATATCATTTGTTGAAGCAGAAGTAAAAACAAATAGTCCTAGAATGACGATAATCAAAGGCATTTTAGAAGGTTTGAAGGCTATTAAAGGTACTGTTCAATTTGCGTCAGCAGTAACAGCTCTTATTAAATTCTTTGAACAATAAACTAATTCGATATTTGCCTTGTACTTAGGACGAAGGGGGCATATGATATATATGAATCCATTGAAAATAATATGGAATATTACCAATAAATGTGGATATGATTGTGAAATATGTGCAACGTATTCGAATCGCAAAGAATTAGATTTCATTGGAAAGAATAAAGTTTTAAATTCTATTTTATCAGTGGGAATTCAAAACATAAAGGAAATTGATTTTGCTGGTGGAGATCCATTATTTGTAGCGGACTCAATTTGTATTGTTCATAATGCTATAAATACATTAGGTAGACGAAAGGTATCAGTTACAACAACGGGAAAAGGTATTAGTAATGCGCTTAAGATAGGTGAAAACCTTTCTGAATTATTATATAATTGTGAAATTACAATTGATTGTCAAAATAGTACTCAAAACTATCTGAGAAATGATATTTCTTATGTTCTTACTAATCAAGAGGTAATACAAAGTGCTAGTAAAAGTATAACAAATTTAACAATCAATGTTCCTATATTAGATGTGGAAGCAGATGATAATAGTATTGGAAGGTTAGTTAATTCAATTGCCCAAGTTGATGTAAGTAGTGTTTCTGTTAATCTTATTAGGTTGATGAATGTTGGACGTATGGGATTACATCCTTATCCAAGTTCGTATTCACCAGAACATTTTGTTAGAACTTTTATAGAATTCGCTAAGAATACTTGTATTAAAAATGTTCATATTCATTGTGCATTGAGAGGCAAAATTTTAGGAACACAATGTAATATGTTAAATGATAAAATTGGTGTTGATTGTAGCGGTAATGTATTTGCCTGTGCTTGGGGAGGCTACGTTGGAGATTATGATCAGTATAATATTTGTGAAAATCCTTTTTATATAGGTAATTTACTAGAAGAATCCTTATTAGAGATATTGAAACACAAACGAGCTGTTCAATTAGCTCAATTAATAAAAAACTCTCCGACAAAACATTGTAGGATTTATTGTTTTGATAGTAATGATACTTGCAGTATTTTTAATGATACTGATCCGCTGTTCAAAAGTAATATTTAATTAAGAAACGAAGATATTGTCAAAAGAAGGAAGAACTTTAAGTTTAATTAGGCATAAATCTTTTATAAATTGTAGTAACAATCATGGATTATAAGTTTTACTTATTTGTAAGGAAGCAAATTGATAAAACTAATGGTTAATTCTTTGTTAATGAGTTGAAAAGATTGAAATTGTTATGTCTAGTGATACTTAGTTCTTCTTTTATTTTTAAAGAGATAGAATTTGGGAATAAAGTTTATGAGCTTTTGTTATCATTAAGATGAAAATCCTAAAAACTTCTGTGACCGTAGGAAAAATATCACTATAGATGCAGAGATTTGACCATTATTGGAGGAAGGTAAATGATTAATATTTTTGAAAATCCAGAAAAATATTTAAAACATTTATGGGAAGTAAAGATTGATGAAGAATTAAGAAAAACATTTGATGGAAAAAGTATGTCTACTGTGTGGCTTACTAAATTGTGTAGTGCTAATTGTAAACATTGTTTTAGTAAACCTGCAAAAAAATATGATAAACGAAAAAAAAATGAGTACCAATTCTCTTTAAGTGGAATAAGAAAATTGATACAGTTTATTAATGAATCTAATTGTGCATATTTGATGATTTCAGGTGGTGGAGAGCCTATGTTTTATAAGGAAGCTGTTTATGAAATTATTGAAAAAGCTGAGGTTGAAAAAATTGTTATAGTAACTAATGGTATATGGGGAGGTGATTATTATTCGGCAAAAGAAATGATTGACAGTTTATATCAGAAATTTACTAAACGAACTAAACCATGTGAATTAGTAATTAGGGTTAGTGTTGATAGCTTTCATGAAGAATCTTTAGGAATTGACATGATACTTAATATTTTCAATGTGTTTAAAAACTGTTATTCTACTGAAAAGTTTTTTTATTTAATGTTCCACAGTATTATAGGTGATATTACTATGGAAAAAGTTGTATCAAAAATATCAAATGCATATTTAGAGAATGAAATAATTTTAAATTCTTCAGACAGTGCAAAAATAAGTAAAGTAATACCTCAAAAAAAATATTTGAAATCAGAGCATTATAGGGTTCAAGTGGGATATGCTAAGTTGTTTTATCCTAATTTTTTAGTAGATATTCATAATTCTGATATAGAAAGTTTATCTAAAATTTTTGATGAAGATATTATTATAAGTGAACATGGAAATCCTGCAATAACATTTAATAGTGACGGAACAGTCGGGTTGGATTTTTGGATAAAATATAATGGAAATGTTACAACTTGGGGAAATCAGTTAAGTGAAGAAAATTATAATATTTATTTAGATACTTATGAGAAAGTAAAAATACGAACATTGGATAATATATTGAGCTATTCTTTTTTAGACAAAGGATACTTTTATAGAGAAAATATTGTTAAAGAGGTAAATCCAAAGGCAGTAATGCGTTCAAAAGCTGTTCAACTTAGAAATTACTCATCTGCTTTACTTTTAGAAGAGAATCATACTAAATTGTATTATGGTTTAAGAGTGATTCAAGATTATATTTTAGATGGTATATTAAAAATGGAAGACTTGAAAATATTGCCAAGCGAAATGCAAGAAATGATAATTAAGGGTAAAGAAATAATGATATTATTTTATAATCAAGCGAATTACGATATTATAAAACAATATATGAAATGTGAAGAGAAAAAGAATAAGAAGGAATGGGATATGTTGTTTACATTAATAGAAAAGGGACATTATCATATTTTGAAAAATCACATTCAAATGGCAATAAATTTTTATAATGAACGTTTTGATAAAAAGATAACTTCTATTATGGAAATAGAAAATATAGAATATGATGAATTTCAAGAGAGATTATCATATGTTCGAAAAGAGGTATTAGATAATAACATCATGTGAATAGTAGAAAGATATAGTTAATGTGTTATGAAGTTGTAAGGGAATAACAGATAGTCTTATTAAATGTTTAGATAATATTTAGCAAAGGGTTCGGTTTCGCTATTTAGTATAAGAAGTAACTTTCACCGCATGTGGAGACGGTTGTACTGCTTTCCCACAAAAAGCCAGACGGACATATCAACGTACG
>ERZ791718.851-NODE-851-length-13800-cov-4.596144_pt1 | contig 13800 bp, 16 predicted proteins | sample MGYA00510349_ERZ791718 | MGnify/ENA primary metagenome ERZ791718 (study PRJEB30046, sample SAMN00715136) | human gut metagenome | study: EMG produced TPA metagenomics assembly of the A metagenome-wide association study of gut microbiota in type 2... | reverse complement strand
CGGATCGAACAGAAAAGCGAGGTGCGGAGCGGCAGAACCATTCTCGTGATCACCCACGACAGGGAGCTGATCGAGAGCTGCTGCGATAACATTGTGGAGATTGCTGCATACCCCAACAGTGTTTCGCACGGATATTTCCCTTCTTCATCTGCTTGATGAAGTTGTAGAAAAAGAGAGGTTCATCATTGAAGAAAGCGCATTATAAAAAATCTATAATTGCACTGCTTGTCGTGTTGATGTATTTGCTAATAGCGGTTGCGTTTGCCAAAATCTTACCATTAGCGGTATTGCAAGATCTCACAAATTCAAATATAAAAAGACGCATATTGCATGATGCTATTCAGGCTGCTGCTGTAATTCCTTTTGCGGCAACATACTTTCGCAGTGCAGATTTCAGGGGAAAAGAGACATATTCCAAATGGATACCGTGGGGGCTTATTGGCGTTTGTGCCATATTGGTAACAATAATTCTGCCTGAGAGGGTATACGCCTTTTGGTTTTACTTAATTATTGTTGGATGCGGAGAAGAATTTGTTTTTCGAGGTTATTTGCATCGAGAGTTGCGAAAAGCATTTAATTTCAAAGTATCCGTCATCTTGGGCGGATTAGTGTTTGGATTTGCACATGGATATTCACATTTTATGGTTCTGGGTGGACCAATTACCGGTATTCTTAGTGAGCTCGGTGGTGGCATTGTTGGAGCACTGGTGTTCTCCGCGATATACGAAAAGAGCAACTCAATAGGCTGGCCAATTTTGATTCATACTTGTTTGGATTTTGTGGGGTATTTGATATAGGTTGATTTTCGCAGATGAAATACTTTTCATTTGCCATCGTCTGATCTATATGTGGTGCGGTACAGCAGCAAATGTTTCTTTAGATTGTTAGGCGGATATCGATACAACCATCGCAGAGATGACCGGTTGTCAGCTCCGCCGGCATCGGATCATTATAGAAAGACTCTGCCCCATATATCAGGAAAGAAAGAGGAACCAGATGGAAGATTAAAATCGGCTAAACTCAGATACCGTCGCCATGCTTCGGGCCGACCTGTATGAGATCCGGCTGATGCAAAATCCATATGATGCGGCGGTTGGGTGAGCCAAAGAAACAGGATTGGGAGTGATTACACGGAAAATGCGCCATACCACATTGCGCAACAGTGGTACGGCGCATTTTTTTAGTTATCGGGCTGCATGACTGTCAGCCGAGTCCGTAGGTCAGCAATGAAATACCACAGGCAAGCAGACTGACTGCCGAGCCAATCAGGAGCTGCGGCAGGGTGTGGCGTGACAGCTTCGAAGAGGATCGATAGACCGCTGCGATCAGCAGCACGGGCGGTATAATAAAAAGCGGATGCAGCTTCCACGTCAGCAGAAACACAGGTGCCGTCGTGCTGCAGGCATGGCCGCTTGCGTGCAGCCTGAAAACGGCGTTGAGAATCAGCAGTGCTGCGATGGAAATGACATAGGAGAGGAATAGAATGTGGACGAGCCAGGAGCACGGGGTCAGTATTGACCAGAGAAACCCGCACAGGTATCCGATGGCACTGCATACCAGCGCCGTGCTGCGCTGTCCCTTTCTCCGATCCTTTCCAATGTGAAATATCTCCCGTATAGGATATGCAGCCATGGGGATGAGCAGCAAAAACAACTCGCACAGGAGCAGCTCCCGCAGTGTCAAAAGATTTGCCGGGACATACATCAGGAGCACTGTTATGCCAATGACGATGGGTGGTAGGGTTAGAATGCGCACGATCAGATGAAAGATTCCGGCACATCTTCCCTTTTCGTTGGTTGCGTCTGCTCTCATGACTCAAAGCCCAGCATAATCCCGCCGCGCTCGGCGTAATAGCTGCACAGTCCCCGCAGTGGATAGCTTCTCACGTCTGCCTCTGGGAATCGCTGCCGGATCTCGGCGCAAAGCTCCAGCGCAAGCGCCGCATTCTGACAATGCCCGATCCGAACCTTCCCGCCCTTGTAGCCAAGCTCCACCATTTCGTCCAGCATAAACTGCCGCACTTTACGAACCCCACGGCATTTTCCAAGCATCTCAAGCATACCTTCAGCGCTGGCCTGCCCGATGGCGCGGATCCCGAGGACGCTTGCCATCGTTGCGGCGAGCTTGCTGACACGGCCGTTCTGTGCAAGGTTGTGCATGGATTCCAGTGCAAAAAGCAGGTGCGTGTGGGGCTGATATGTATTCAATGCTTCGCACGCTTTATCAAAGTCCGCATGAGAACGCAGCTCATATAAAGCCCTTTCAATGAGAAGGGCGATTTCGGGCCCGGCGGAGAGAGAGTCCACAACATAGATGCGCCGGGCCGGGTTGCGTTCCTCACAATTTTTCTTTGCCACGCAGGCAGCATTATAACTGCCTGAAAGAGCGCTGGTAATGGTAAAGGCAATCACATTGCCGCTCTCACCGAATGCGCTTTCCCAGTCTGCAATGTTTGGACACGCACTGTAGGAACGCCCTTTGGTGTCGCGGAGCGTACTGACCATCGCGTCAACATCAAGATTGGCGTCATCGTAAAACTCCTCGGCGTCAGTGCGTATTGAGAGCGGGACACTGACGAAGTCCGCTCCATCCAGTGTGAGAAGGTCGCAGCTGGAGTCTGCAACGATACGAAACTGATTCATGGTGTGTCCTCCGAATAACAAGAAACATTTCAACCGACTTTGAAGGCCGACACCGAAATTCTATCAGGTTTTTATCATTCCGTCAACGGTTTTCAGAAAACCGACAAAAAGATTTTAAAAACCGTTGAAAGATTGAAGATACCCGTGTATAATGGCCGCATGGAAAAGGGAGTGAATAATATGATAGAGGCTATTGAGGGCTTTCGCTTACCGCGGTATACACAGATTCCGGATGTCGGGCTTTATCTGGAGCAGGTGGTACGCTATGTCAACACACACCTTGCGCCGTTGGGGGAGCCGGAGCTGACAAGCTCCATGGTGAGCAATTACGTGAAGCAGGGGCTGATCTCATCCCCCATAAAGAAGTCATACACAGCGGAGCACCTTGCGCGGCTCCTGTTCATCGCCGTAGTCAAGCCCATTGTCCCGTTGGAAGGGCTTCGAATGATGTTCAGCATACAGGGGGACAACTATACCCTCCCGACCGCATATGACTATTTTTGTGACGAGTTTGAGAATATGCTCGGCGCAGCGTTCGGCTTAGCTCCCGCAAGAGAGGGCCTCGGCGAGACACAATCCGACGCAAAGGATCTTCTCCGCAACACGATCGTGGCCACCGTCAACAAGGTCTATCTGGATCGTTATTTGGAAGAATATCAAAAGCAGAGGGAAAAAGCCCCAGATGAACAGCAAACATGATCGAAAATGTTTCACTATCTCGTTCCGCCAAAGGAGCTACACTCCCTTGCGATGCTTGCGTGCCTATCCCTTGTGGACTTGCCGTTCGCAAACAGCATAAAACGCTGTTCGCCACCAGCAAGCTTGAATGCGAGTAATATGAAGCAAACAAATCGGAATTTATGGAGGAGACAATGATGGATAAAAAGACACAAAAAATAGGAGTGATTTGTTCAATTGTACAGATTATATTAAGCATAATATGCTTGATTTATAGTGCGATAAATCAAGAAAATATTATAATGTGGGTATTATTTTTATGCTCTGGAATTTTATCGTTAAGCTCGAATATTAGTAGAAACAATAAAAAAGAAGACGAGTGAGGAAGTGCAAATTCCAGTTTGTCAAGCTGAACACAAAAACCGAACACCGAAAAACTGACCGTTGACCCGCGCCGTGTGCGTACAGTCAGCGGTCTTTTTTATCCCCAAAATCAAAAAAGTCTATCGCAATGACAAAAGAGAAAGCCATTTTCTCCGTCCAGTGATATTGTGCATTGATTTGAGGGAGACTTTTTGAGAAAACAGGAGGATCGTTGCAGTTCAAAGGATGTGAGCTGTTTGCCATACTTCAGAATTCTCTTTTCCGAGTCTCCTATCTGCCCTATTTGAAACTGCAACGACTGTTTGCTGTAATTCAGCCCTCTCCTCCGTGTAATTAGGTATCTGAAAAGGTCTACCTTTTCGGCGCTACCAACAGGCGTACAATCGGGATATGATTTTGTATCCGAAAAAGTTATTTTGTCATTTTGGGATATGTCCGAAAAAGGCATGAGCTTTTGAAACGGAAAAGGAGATGAAAACAAGTTGAAAAAGACATACGGTTATGCCCGTGTATCTACGAGAGAACAACATCTGGATCGGCAACTCAAGGCCCTCATGGATGCCGGCGTGGAGGAGCGGGATATCATTACGGACAAGGTAAGCGGCAAGGATTTGGAGCGTGAGGGGTACCGGTCGCTGAAGAATCACTTTCTCCGCGACGGAGATACCCTGATTGTTAAATCGCTGGATCGACTCAGTCGGAGAAAGATTGACATCAAGAAAGAACTGGAATACTTCCGGGAGCACCACATTCGGATCAAAATCCTTGACATCCCGACTAACATGGTGGAACTTCCTGAGGAGCAGGACTGGATTTTTGAGATGATAAACAACATTCTGATTGAAGTACTTGCGAGTATTGCTGAACAGGAGCGTATCACAACGAAGCGGCGACAGTCTGAGGGGATCGCTATTGCAAAAGAGGCGGGGAAGCATTTGGGGCGTCCAATCATAGACTTTCCGCCAAACTGGAATCAATTCTATTCAGACTGGAAGGCCGGTACGATTACGGCAGTTGCTGCAATGCGCCAGCTCGGCCTAAAGAGGAGCACATTTTACCGATTAGTGAAGCAGCAGGAGGAAAAACATGAAACTGAAGAATAAATTGTTATTAGGCAGCCTCACAGCCGTTCTTCTCGCAGTCATGTCGTTTTCTGCATGGAAGATATGGGTGATTAGATCTGAGTATCACGCTGGTGAAGCTGCTTACGAGGATATCAGTCACATGATTTCGCTTCCACAGAAAACTGCCGAACCACAGCCACCTGTCATCAACAAGCCAGCCGGGGCAGAAACACTTCCTGATGAGGACGACACGATTTGGCCTGAGGTGGATTTTTCTGTACTGCGTGAGATCAACCCTGACATCGTTGCTTGGATCTACATTGAAGGAACGAAGATCAACTATCCGATTGTACAGGGAGGAGATAACAGCTATTATTTGAAGCACCTGTTCAGCGGCGAGTGGAATGGGTCTGGCTGTATATTCCTGGACTTCCGAAACGATACAAGCTTTGCCGACCGGCACTCCATAATTTATGGACATCATATGAAGAACGGCACAATGTTTACAGACATTGATAAATATAAAAAGCAGGATTTCTTTGACGAGCATCCAGTCGCGCTGCTGATAACACCGGACAAAAACTATAAAGTGGAGTTCTTCGCGGGGTATGTTGCCGCGCCACGGGACGATGCGTGGGAAATTGGTTTTACGGAAGCGGAATTTGAAGTCTGGCTTCAGAATGCGGCTGACCGTTCCTGCTTCACCAGCGAGATTGCGCCTGATATCTCTGATCACATTCTAACGCTCTCTACCTGTAGCTATGAGTTTGATGGTGCCCGTTTTGTGCTGGCAGGAGTGCTTCGATGAAAAACCATTAGCTCGTGTGAGTTAAAAAAGCAATAGAAGTGATAGAATTTTCCATTCCCATCCGGAACCCATAGGCTGTACCAGACATGTCGGTCATTATTCGGGCAAGTCCACCTCGCCGACGAAAGAATATGTCCACAAGGAGCTCCAGCGCAGCGGTGTTACGCTGAACCTGCTGTGACTGGAATACTGCGACCAGTGCCGGGCGGCGGGCGAGATTCCATACCAATCAACCCAGTTCAACAAGTACTATGCCGACTATCTGGCAAAGGTCAACGCCACCATGCACCTGAACCACAAACCCGGTGAGGTTATGCAGGTGGACTGGGCCGGCGATACTGCCGCTGTTATTGACACAGACACCGGTGAAATTATCCCGGCCTATGTGTTCGTGGCAACCCTGCCGTACAGCGGCTACAGCTATGTAGAAGCCTTTTTCTCCATGAACCAGAAGGCTTGGACCACTGCCCATGTGAATGCCTACAAATACTTCGGCGGTGTCACCCGGATCATCCAGTGCGACAACCTGAAAACCGGCGTGCAAAAGCATGGGAAGGGTGAGGTCGTTCTCAACAAATCGTATGAGAAAGATTTGATTGCCGTTGCAGAACGGCTCAATAAAATCATGGAGGACATAGATAATGTCAGCGAAGAATCTTGATAAAAAGAACATATGGCGCAGTGTTACGGTTGCTTTCAGAGTTTCACCAGAAGAAGCGTACCGCCTTAACATGGTGGCAAAAACTTCTGGACTTACGAAGCAGGATTACATTTTGAAGCAGCTGCTCAAAGAAGAAGTCATTGTTCATCCGAATTGCAGAGTGCAAAAAAATCCTCAGTCAATATCTTACAGAACTGACCGAGGAACTAAAGCGAATACAGCGGATTGAACAGGATGATGACATTTTGAAAAATATAATTTACCTTGTCGAGTTGATAGCTCACATGGGAATATCTTGATTGGAGGTCAATAAATGATGTGCAGATTTGAAGATGAAAAATATTGTGTGTGGAAGTTACCACAAGATGAGCGTTACTGCTATAACTGCTCGCTTTGCAACTTCGGTTTGGACTGCCGCAACAATCCGATTCATTACTCAGACACCGGGGCTGATGAAGAATAAAGGAAATGCTCTGACGATTGGTTTCGTCAGAAAAAGAAATGCTCTGGATTTTTGTTTCCGTAGGGGCATTTTTGCTTTCGTTGAAAATAAGTTGCGTCAAATTCGCGTCAAAAGGCGATTTTGATAGCATCGAAATCCGCAAAAGCCTTGTATTGCAAGACTTTTCTGGCTTCTGCAATTATTCCCACTCGCCCTCTACAAAATCATCTTAAACAAGTTTGATTAGGTGATTTGGCAGGGACTATCTTTATTATTTGAATTATCGGATGCATATCGGCTATCCGTTTTTTTGTTGCCATGGTGTTGCCATGATTGAGCTATAATAGACGCAAGACACTTCCAATCAATTATTGAGTTGTACGGTATACTCTTTACCAACACCGGGAATTTTCATCAGTTGCCCCTCGTTTTCCTGAATAATTTTCTTAGTATGGTCACCGATAGATTCCTCAAGATTGCCAGTTGCCGTATTAATTCCGAGCGAAATGATTTCCTCAGCCGTGACAAAACGATACATCTCGGACGGTTGTGTCATCAATCGCTGTAAATCCTGCTCTTGCTTAGGAGTTGGAATCAATTCAACCACATCAGCAAGAAGAAGTTCATGAATTTGAAAGTGCTCTCCGAATTTCAGTTCTGTCATATGTCTACCGCAAAAGCGGTATGTAATCTGTTTCCAGTCGACAATACCTGTTTTTATGAGTTCTTCCTCGAACTCTCGACTTAAGTCATCAACCCGTTCTCGTTCCGCTTTCTTGTTGAACCGTTTAACAAATCTTCGTAGGTATTGGTTCTCCATTCGAAGCCGATAATCATCACGAGAGGACTCGTCAATCGGCACCTTATTGTCATCTTTTATAATGAAACGATTTTTTAGTTCAGTTTTTTCATTTCCTTTTAGTTTATAAACGCCGCCCACCGGCTGATACTTCCCGGTTCCACGTTCATTTTTAACTAAGAGATATTTACCGCTTATCTTGATTCGATAGAGGTAGGCGAATGAAATACGGATGATGGTGTCATCAGTGATAAAACCACCTCGTTTCAATTTTCTCTGAGACTCTTTCCAATTTGTCGTGTCCAGAAGATCTTGAATCGAGTGGCAGAGTCCCGGAAGAGAGAAACCGAGTACAATGCCTGAGAGGCTACTTCCAACCGGCCAATCCTTTATTTCAAAAAGAAACATAATCGTGATAGAAACAGCAGATACAAAAACAAGTCCAATGAACTTTCCAATTTTCATGAAGTGATCACCTACCAATCGGAATATCAACCCTCGTTTTTGCAACACATATTCCGTTCTTAATAATAAAACATTCTATATAATGGTTACCGAAAAATCTGCTGTGTTCAACTATGTCCTTCCCCTTTTCAGCAATTTGCCCTCTGAGCTGATTCCGTCTTTCAGCTTCGGGGCCCACGTTTTTTACTTTCCACAAAATACTGTATGGCTGCGGACAATTTGTGTATTCCATCGTACAACGAATTTCAAAATTGTGCGGTAGGTAATGCCTTAGCATTGTTAGAAGCTCAGACAATGGCTTAGGTCTCCAACCGTTTCCACTAACGTGGCAAGACATTCTACAGCTGTAGCAAAGATTGACTGGGTACAAGTCCTCAATAAATTGCTCTGTGTCGGTAAAGGAACACACCGACTTAAAAATCGGCGTTGACGATTGACAATAATCAGACAGCTCAGCTGCCTGCTCATTCCAAAAATCATGGTTAAAAAAACCGTACCATGCTTGAAGTGCATCTTGCTTTGTGCAGTCATCCTTAAACAAAACATCCAGATCTTCCAGTTTGCTTTTAAGCCGGTTTCTCCAGTTAGTCATTTTCTGCGTGTCGCTTTGCCTTGATGTTAAAACTCTACTGTTATCTACGGGAGCAACAACAGATGTATCTGATTCAAGGCGGTCTACAATCTCTTTCATTGTATAATAGAATAGTTCGTCGATACGATCATAGGAATGTTGTAATTTTTCATCACATAGGACAGTCTGAAGCAATCCACTCGGCATATTCTTCCATGTATCTCGTGATTTACAGAACATTTTAGAGAGGCGGACTACTTTTCTAAGTTTTCCGTCGGAAGCATCGTTCTGTGTTTTAAACCATTCGGTCAGGCCCTTAAGTTCGCGTTCTGTCCAGTCTGCCCCTGCGTGTTCATAAATCCAACAATCATTCTCGGAATCATAATACCGCCTATAAACAGCAAAATCGATATGATAACCATCCGCGTATTTTATCCGAACGCAACTGGTTTTAACTTCTGGCTCTGCATTAAATTGTTTTGTTTTTTTCCGAAGAGCATTTGCCACCATGTTTCTGGTAGCTTGAGCACCCTTATCACCAAGAGCGGTTTTACTAAAAACGACAGCAACATCTATGTCATAGTCACTGTCTTCATTTTGAACGACTGTAGACATTGCTACACTTCCCTGAACACAAGTCTCTACCACTGAATATGAAGTGCCGTTTTCCTCGTTATATTCTTTTAATCCGTCCTTAAGGCGTTGAATATTTAGATTCTTCTTATTATACAGTTCATCTTGAACAGCTTGAGGTAAAACAACATTAGAACTGTAGAATGTGTTGAATTTTGAGGATAGGTCGTACATTTTTTTGTTTTTTCTCTCCTATAGTTTCTTTGCATTCTGCTTCGTATAGCAATAATTTTGAAGTATATCTGTTTCTCAGCGTAACATTTCTATTCACTCAGCTCTTTTACAATAAATTTCACTGTTTGATCAAAACTTTGCCTAATCTGACATTCCCACAGCACAATGACTTTCCAGCCGTCAGTCTCAAGTGCCTGAATATGCTCCTGATCTCGTTGCTTTGTTCGCTCTATCTTGGGTCCCCAATATGCTTTATTGGATTGACTGGCATGAGCATAATGACTGCCGCAATCATGCCCGTGCCAATAGCATCCATGAATGAAGATAGCAATTTTCTTTCTGGTGAATACAATATCCGGTTTTCCGGGCAGCGCCTTGTAATTCACACGGTAGCGGTATCCCATAGAAAATAGCTTGCGGCGCACCAAAAGTTCAATACTGGTATCTTTGCTTTTGATGTGCGACATAATCTCGCTACGGCGGGAAGAGGAAACGGAATCAGCCATTACACGGACAAATCCAGCGGCAGATCGGAAATATCCTTCAGCCGCTTGCCCTGCACCAAGGTTTCCAGCGTTTCTACCGCATCCTCAGAACCCGCCTCTTTAACTGCTCGAATCAGTTCATAGAGTGCAAAGTGATATACGCAGTCAATATCGCCAGTGCCGAGCGCAAGAGATGCCAAGCGATTCGGCATAGGCTCAGCCGTCACAACAACGATGTGCGGCAAATGTCCCTTTCGGTTGCGGATCAGGTTCAATGCCTCTGTGCGGCTGTTCTGTGCGCGGTCGCTGCGCATCGTGTACTTTGCAGAAACACTCGCATGAAGAATGGGCTTGCCGCCGTTAGACTTCCGAATATCAGCCATCTTGCAGATTTCGTCATCAACAATGGGCTGAGCGGCATTGATCTCGCTGTCTTCATAGAGATCGCGGTAAACAACAACGTCAGGTGCAACGAGGTAATCATTCCCGAGTGCAGCGGCCAACTGTGCGTTCTGTGTCGTAAGCGCATTTAAGTAAGCAAGATGCTCGTACTGCGCAAAATCGCTCGTTTTCAGTTTGTTGTTATTGCCGAGCTGAAGAATTGTCCAATTTCCGGGACGGAGGTTCTGCAAATAGGGGAAGGTTTCACGCAGGAACTCCATTGTCAGCGTTTCAAATTGCTTTCCGAGAGTCTGCCCGGAAATTTTGTCAACCGTGGAGACAGCATGATGCTGCTCCTCTACAAGAATGTCAACGATCCTCCGCGCAATCGCCTTTGAGCCGCGGCTGCTGGTGTCTGCATTGGATGCGACACCTGCCGTGGTCAACGTCAGTGTGTTGGTTTCAAACAACTGCTTGTGAAAGTGGAATCTCGCGTTTGCTATCAATGCATCCATGCTCCAAACACTCCTTTATTTTTCCTCCAACTGCCCGGGCAACCGGGGGCGGGAATGCATTTCCAATCATTCTACAGGCTACGGTTTTCCGATTTCCAAACGTCCACGTGTCGGGGAAACCTTGAATCCGTGCCATCATTCGGCTTGTCAAGCGGGGCATACCCTCAAATCCGGGGGCGGGTGCTTCGTTTGCAATTCCTCGACCATCTACGCCCAACTCTGCCCATGCATTACGGGCGCGTGTGGGACCAAGGTCAGGACCACCGTGCTTTTTGGAGCCGCCTACAAGGGTCGGAGCGATCCGGTTTGCATTAGATGCCCACTGCTTCGCACCTTCCCATCCGTTCTGTGCCATCAAATCACGGAGCGTATCACCAACAGTGGGGGCGCTGTCTGGTTGTTCATCAGGATAGGCAAATGCTCCAATCTGATCCTTCCGAATGCCGATGATAACCACTCTGGGACGTAGCTGCGGAACACCATAATCAGATGCGTTCAAGAGTTTGATATGGGTTACATAGCCGAGCTTTTGAATCGACGTAAAAATGTGGTCGCGGTATTCATCAAAGCCCGGATCAAGAAAGCCACGGACATTTTCAAGCATGACAGCACGCGGTTGAATTTCTTTGATAAGCCGAATGGCCTCCGGGAAAAGGTCCCTTTCGTCTTCCTGACCGAGCTGCTTTCCTGCAACGGAGAAAGGCGGGCAAGGAACGCCGCCAGCCAGCAGATCGACGCCGTGGTATGGGCGTCCGTCAAAATCGTGAACATCTGCGCAAATGACGTTCCACTCCGGGCGATTCTGCTTTAATACCTTGCAATAATCTTCTTCATACTCGACAAGCGCAACATGGACAAAACCCGCCATTGCAAGCCCCAAAGCCTGTCCACCAGCGCCAGCGCATATTTCAACACAAGTCAACGGTTGCTGCATTTTCTTTTCACTCCTGCGTAGTTCGATTGAAATCATGACTGTTCTGTATCTCCTTCATCAATGAACTCCATGATGTCTCCTACATCACATTTGAGCGTCAAGCAAATCTTATGCAGGCTTTCCATAGAGACAAATTCGTTTTTTCCCATTTTGGCAAGCACATTGAAGCTGATACCGGATGCATCTTTCAAATCTGTCCGGTTCATTTTCTTATCGATCAACAGCTTCCAAAGCTTATCGTAGGAAATAGGCATTGCAATTCTCCGTTCCAAATTTAGACTGATTATACTATAGCACAAAACGACGATGTTCGCAAGATAATCTCATCAGAACGTGAGATGTTCTCTGCAAAGAAAAAGCCGCCCACAGGAGCATCCAGACTCCTGCGGACGGCTGCGGCTAATGCGGTCTTATACTCGTCCTTTCAGTCCGTTTCTCTTGGCAAGCTCACTTGCTGCCTGTCGGCGCGTATCCGAATACGGCGCGGTCAGACGGACGGCAAAACGCTTGCGGTCGATCTCGAAGGTCAGACCGCCCTGTTCGTCATCGTCGGTCTGCCTGCACAGATTGGGATATGCCGCCGCATATTGTGTCAGCCGCTTTTTGAGCGCGGTATTGTGCGTTTGAATTTCGACGGTGCTGCTGGCTTCATCAAAATAGATGCAGGTCGTTTTCTGCCGTTTGGTCAGTCCGGTTTTCATATTGCCTCCATTTCTGCCTGTTCTGCAAAAACAGGCACATTTTCAAGATTTTTTCTCAGCTCTACACCTGTAAAAACAGGCTGATTTTTGCATGGGGAGCGCCCAAATGATATGCTGCTTGATTCGGACGCTCCCATTCGATAAAATCCGTTTTTCTCAGCTCAACACGGCATCAGCGGGCATCGTCCCGCATTGCCGCTTTTTCTCTGCGTGGACGGAAGAAATGCCAGAGGTTATTGCGCTGAATTACGTCTTCATAGTGTTGAACTTTCCCGCGAAGCTCTGCGTTTTCGCGTTCCAGATCCGATGTGCGGAGTTTGCTGCGAACGGATTTGTACTCAGAAAGCTCCTGCTTCAAACCGGCAATCTCTTCCTTGAGCCTTGCAATCAGCCTGTTTGCCGCGTCCAGAGCTTTTTGCAGTTTGGATTCCTTTTTCTCGGCTGCAACGTACTTTTTCGCAAGCGTAGACAGGTGTTCAAAATCTTCACGCTCCACGGCAACCTTGGATGAGAAGGGAATAGACATCGCTTCGATTTTTTCGATAGCCCGCATATCGACCTGCTGATTCTGAATTTTCTCAATCTGCCTGCCGAGCGTTGCTGCTTGTTTTTCCTGTTGCCGGTTCTGCTCTGCGAGTTCTGCCAGCCGCGCCTGCTCCTGCTGCACCTTGAACTGCGTCACTGTCAGGTGTTCCTCTGAGCTACCGCGTTCGCCGCGCTCCACGTCATCATATCCGGTGTCGCGCATATAGCGGAAGAAATCGTCCTGTAAAACACTGTAGGATTTCTTGAGAACAGGCTTGCCGTTGGCGTTCAGCAGCGGTTTCCCATGCTCGTCCAGCGCGGGCTTGGAATCCCACTTTTTACTCATACTGACCTGCTGTATCGTTTCCTTGAGCGTACCCACCAGCGATTTATCCTTGCAGCGTTTCGACCACAGGATTTGCTTTTCCACGACGGGAATGTAGACCACATGAAGGTGATAGTGGTACACGTCCTGCCCCAGCGCGTCGGACATGGCGCGGTTGCGCTCGTCGGCGTGCATGACCGCAGAGAGAATGTACTGCTCTCCGCCTACGATTTCTATTGCGGATTTGTATGCGTCGGTGTAGAATTGTTTTGCGAAGTCATAGCCGCCGTGATTATGAAAAAAGGCGGTGTTTACGTCAAAGACCAGTTCGCCGTAGAGAAAGGCGTCCTCTTTCAGTCCGCGGGTGGAGATGATCCCATCCTCTTTCATCTGCTCAAACATCTCCGCATATCCGGCGGCCGGTTTCTTGAAATGGACATTGAGGTGCGTTCTCTCCGGGACAATATCCTGATTGACATAGGATTCCTTTTCCCGTTCGTTGTGCTGCTGCGCGTTGCCGATTTTGGCAGTGGTCAGCCTCATATTTCTTGCGTTGGTACGGTGAATACCGTCGCCTCTTGCCATAGGCAGTTTACCTCCTGATTTCAGATTG
>ERZ791718.831-NODE-831-length-14094-cov-2.252867_pt1 | contig 14094 bp, 8 predicted proteins | sample MGYA00510349_ERZ791718 | MGnify/ENA primary metagenome ERZ791718 (study PRJEB30046, sample SAMN00715136) | human gut metagenome | study: EMG produced TPA metagenomics assembly of the A metagenome-wide association study of gut microbiota in type 2... | reverse complement strand
TCTTCGGTGACGCTAACGCGTCAAAGGGTCGTCGAGTCGCCGACCCCTACAAAAGGACATTGAAATTAAATAAACAGGGAAAAAGCGGCAAGGCCGAACAACAATCCCTCAGCCTCGGCTCCCCTGCTGGGGAACCATAATTGCAACCGCTCCGCAGCGCCCTGTTTGTCAATCTCTTAAATTATCTCATAAGGCTTCACGCTATATACAAGAAAAGTCCCGACAGGTATTACACTGTCGGGACTGAATTTATTTTACGGATACTTGATATTTTATCGGTCTTCTTTTTTGCGCTTTGCGGTGCATCCGATAACGAATGCCGCGCCCGCGAAGGTTATAAGCATAACGGGAGCCGCCGCGCCGGTGTCGGGAACCTTGCTGTCGCTGCCGGGCTTAGAGGTCTCGGGCTTCGTCGAGGGGACTATCGGGCTCGCGGGATCGGAGGGATCGAGCGGCTCGCTCGGATTCGCCGGGTCTGAGGGCTCTTCCGGCTTCTCGGGCTTTCCGGGCCAATGGGGCAGACCGGGGATTTCGGGAAGCTCGGGCAGGTCGGGAAGCTCAGGAAGGTCGGGCAGGTCGGGAAGACCGGGCTTCTCGGGCTTTTCGGGATTCTCGGGAACGTCCTTCTCTGACTTCGAGAGCGCGAAGGAGTCGATTCTCTTTGCGCCGCCGTCCGCTTCGTCGTCGAGCATATATGCGTCGAAGTAGAGCTTGCTGCCGTCAACGGTTATTGCGGAGAACACCGCGCTGTCCGCATCGTAGATAGCCTCGGCTCTCGGGAAGAGCTTGTCGGTATCCTTGACGTGCTTTGTCCGGTAGCTCTTGACGCCCGCGCACGCGCTGATAACATAGACGGTGCCTTCGGGGTTGAGCTTGACGGTGTAATCTCTGCCGCCGAAGCTTATCTTCTGCTCCTCGGCCTTGACGATCTTGTTGTTGTCCATAATGTCGGTACGCAGATATACGTGGTCGTGACCCTGGAGAACGACGTCGATTCCGAGGTCGGGCAGGAGTCCGCACAGCTGCTTGCGCATCGCCTTGACATCCTTGTCGTCATAGTGCGAGCCGTTGGAATAGAGCGCCTTATGGAGGACGACTATCTTCCACTGGGCATTGCTCGCCGCGGCGTCCGCCTTGAGCCATGCGAGCTGATCGTCGCTGAGTGCCTTGGAGTCGCTGAGATTGTTGGTGTTGAGGACGATGAAGTGAGCGTTGTTGTAATCATAGGAATAGAACACGCCGCTCTCTCTGTCCTGATCGACTGTCTTGGGCAGGACAAAGTTCTGGTCGAGCATATATCCGCTCTTCTCGTGGTTGCCCGCTGCGGGCATGATAGCGGTGCTCTTGATGTTCTCGGAGGCATTGAAGAACCACTGCCACTGCTTGAAGTGCTTGGTATAATCTACCTGGTCGCCCGCGCTGGCAAAGAACTTGCCCTCGGGGAAGAGCTTGAGCGCGGTATCGACTACCTTGCCCCATGTGCCGTACTGAATGGCGTTCTGCGACTGCTCGTCGCTGACATGGAAGAAGGTGAAGGAGTCGGAATTGTCCGCCGTCTCGATTATACCCGTGCCGCTCCACCAGCCGCGCTTGGCGTCGCCGACTCTGTAGCAGTATTTGGTGCCGGGCTTGAGACCGGTTATTGTCGCCGTATGGCGGGTGACGTTGAAGCCGAAGGAGATGAAGCCGATAATGCCGAGGTCAACACCGGGATACTCTCTCTTGACGAGCTCGGAGGTCGTATTGACCTTGACGCCCTCGGGGAGCTTATCCGTGAAGGTCGGGGTCTCCGAATATTCGGCTATCTGAATGTCGGAATTTTTAAGGCTGTATTTCGTGTACCAGTTGATGCTTCTCTCGGTCGAAGCGTCGCCGCTGAAGGTCGTGCCGATATTCGAGGGCAGGCGCATATTGTCAACCGTGACCTCGGGCTCGACGGGGCCGTCATAGACGAGCTTTACATTGAGATCGGACTTCACGTCGGGATTGGTGTCCTCAACGAGGCTGCGAAGCATTCTGCCTATAGTGTAGCCGAGGCTGTCATACTGGCTCTGGGTCATATACTCATCCATAACGACGGTGTTGAGTATATTGCGTATGCTGCTGTACTTCTCGGGCAGGAGGTTGAGGACGCTGTAAATAACGTTCTCGTAGCTCGGGTTGCCGCGGAAGATTATATTCATGAAGATGTCGGTCATAACGCCTATGGGGCTTGTGACCGTGCCGGCGGGGAAGAGCTTGCCGGGGTTGAACTTGAGGGTGGAGAGGATCTCTCCCTCGATAACGTCGTCAAGCAGGGTGTCGATAAGGAAGTTCAAAAACTCCTTGGCGCCGTCTCTGTTCTCAAAGTAGTCGAGAACATCGTTCATGAACTTGTCGTCGCTGATATCCTCGTCTGCGTTATAGAGGGTGCTGATGACCGTATAGGCGGCATCCTCAAAGGTGCCCTTCTCGTTCTTGCTCTCCATGCCCATAGCCTCATAGAACTTTGTGCATTTATAGTCAGAGACCTGATAATTGAGAGCCTTTGTGACTACGCCGTCAATGACCTCCATAACACGGTCGGGGTCGTTAATATAGGCCTCGTCTACCTGAGCGCAGAGATCCTTGATGAAGCTCATAATGTTGCTGCTGACCGTAAATATCTCGACGCTGCCTACCTCGAAGCCGTTCGTGCCGAGCGCGTCGATGATTATCTTCTCAAGGTCGATTCCCGAAGCCTCGAGATATGCATAGAGTCCGCCAGCCTCCTGAATGTCCTCGAAGATGCCGGAAAGGGCATTGTCGATCATGGTCATGGCGAAGTTGTGGAGATCGCCGGGGCCATAGGTCTTGAAGAACGAGAAGCTGTTCTTATAGGGCTGGGCATAGGTCTTTGAAGTGCCGTTGGGGAAGTTTACGACAATGGGTCCGTCCTCGTCAATGTCGTGGGACTTGACGTCGCAAACGGTCTTGCCGTCTGTGGTATTGTCAAAGGTGACGGTTCTGAACTTGTTCGGGAAGCCCGAAAGGGATGTGGTCTCGATATCATAGAGAGTCTCGCCGTTGTCGTTGGTGTGGGCGGCGATATCGGGGGTATGAAGATGTCCGCTGAAGGTGAAGTGCATTCCCGCGTCGGCAAGAGCCTCGGTGCGCTCCATCCAATCGTCGAGCACGAAGGCATAGAACAGCTCGTCCTCTATCGTCATGTGCGGGACAAAGTTGTGGTGAGCCATGCCTATGACGGTCTCGCCGTTCTTCTTTGCCTTTTCGCACTGCTTGAGAGCCCACTCCATAAGCTCGGGAGTGAGGCAGCCGGAGGTCTCCTGAACATCGTTGCCCTTTGCGGTGGCATCTGCCGAATATTTGCAGGAATCAAGCACGAGAAGTCTGTAGCCGCCCTTGAGCCTGACTGCGAACGAGAGACTGCCTGCCTTGCCGCTCGAGGGAGTGAAAACATCCTCTTTTTCGTCCGTTACAAGGTCGCGTCCGAGATTCTTGTATATCTCGCGGAAAGCCTCGGGAGTGGTTATCTCCGCGGACTCCTTGACGCCGTTTTTGAATGTAACGCCGTTATAGTTGTTGATGTCGTGGTTGCCGTTTACAACGATGACCTGTATTCCGCTCTCCTTTTCAAAGGCTTCGAGCTTTGCGGCAAGAGCCTTGTGACCCGCCAGCTCACCGTTGAAGGTCAGGTCGCCGGGGATGAATACGTAGTCGCTCTTCTCGGCAACAGCCTTCTTGAGCGCTGCGTCGATAAGGGCGTTGACTTCGTTGTGCTGACGGGAACCTTTGTCGTTCCATTCGTTGTAGGCTTCGCTGAATCCGTTCTTTGTGTCCCCTGTTCCTTTTTCGGAATCAGCAAAATAGTGAATGTCGGAGATCGAGGTGACTCTGAGCGTGCCCTTTTCCTGGGCAAAAGCACCGAGAACTCCGGTAGGGACGGCGGCAAGTATGAGCGTCATGCAGACTATAACCGCGATGATGCGGCTTGCCAGTCTTCCTCTGTTTTTCATTTCGTTTCCTCCTTTTTCTGATTTTATTTAAAATAAAAACGAAACTTCTTAATTTTCCGGACTGTCATTATCTTCGGCTATGCCGAGATATGCGTCCGCTTCGGCAGCGTCCATGCTCTCTATTCCCTTGAGCTTGCCCGTCATAATGCGGTTTCTGTCCTGCGCGGCGACAAGCGTGCGCCCCGCCTCGTCTATCTTTTTCTTCGCCTTGTCGAGCACCTCGCCGAACTTCTCATACTGCGCCTTGGCAACGGAGAGCAGGCGGCGAACCTCGTTCGCCTTCTCGTTTATCGCCACGGCCTTGAAGCCCATGGAGAGGGAGTTGAGAAGCGCGGTTATCGTGGTCGGCCCCGCTATCATGATGTTGTATTCGCGCTGGATGCGCTCGGCTATGCCCTTGGGAGAGGACGCGATTTCCGCATAGAGCCCCTCCGTGGCCAGATACATTATGGCAAAAGGCGTGGTGGTCGGAACGTTTATATATTTTGTGATGAGCTTTGCCTCGCCCAGCACTCTGTCCTCAAGAGCCTTGCGCGCCGCGGCAACCTCGTCGGCGTCCGCGCCGTCGGCTGCGGTGCACAGGCGCACATAGTCCTCCAGGGGGAACTTCGAGTCAACGGGGAGATATGCGTCCGCTCCGCCGTCTCCGGCGGGGATGCGTATGGCAAACTCGACGCGCTCGCTGCTGCCCGGGCGGGAGGAGAAGTTTTTCACATACATATTGGGAATAGTCTGGTCGAGAATGCCCTCGAGCTGAACCTCCGCCCAAGTGCCGCGAGCCTTGACGTTTGTCAGCACTCGGTTGAGATTCGTGACGTTCGTGGTGACGCCGGTCGAGAGCTCCTTCATCTCGCCGAGCGACTTATAGACGTTTTCAAGCTGCTCGGAGACGGTCTTAAACGAGCTGTCGAGGCGGGTCGTGAGAGTCGCAGAGAGCTTTTCATCGACGGTCGCTCGCATTTCGTCGAGCTTTTTCTCGTTGCTCTGCTGCATTTTCTCTATCGACTCTGCAATAATTCTCGACTGCCTGTCGTTTTGTTCTATGTTGTTGCGGCGGATAGTGTCGAGCGATTTCGAGAACATATCCGTCAGCTGCTGCTGATGCTTGAAATTGGCCTCGGTCATCAGCGCAAGGCGCTCGTTCATCTTGTCGAGCGATTCGGTGAGCTCCGAGCGCATATCCTTCTGGTTGCCCGCGCTCTCTCTGCGGCTGCGCTCAAACTCGTCGCGCAGCTGACCCTCGAGGGAGCTTATCTTGCTCTCGAGCTCCTTTATCTGCCCGTCTCCGGCGGAGAGGCGGCCGAGCTTCGTTATGACAATAACGAGCAAAACGGCGCACAGTGCCGCGAGGGCGGCGGCGATATATATAACAGCATTCATAATTTAATTCTCCGAAATCTGTAAGATATGATTAAGAATTGTAACAGATTTTTTAAAAAATTGCAACAATTAGACAGATATATTTAACAATAAAAATTTTTTGAGTAAAATTGAGCCCGCAAAAGATAATCTTTGCAAGAAACGGTTGATAACAGGTGTGATTTTATGCTACTATATAATGTATCGGGCGCGTATGCCAGTCCCGAAAAAATTATGCCTCATACCGCCCGCAAAGTTTGTCCGAATATGCCGACGGAGCTTATATACGGAGGAAAACCATGAAAATTTTCAAGAGAGCCGTTTCGATATTTCTTGCGTTAGCGCTGCTTTTTGCCCTGGCCGCCTGCGGTAATGACGGGTCGGGCGCGGCGCTGAGCCATCCGCTAGAGAGTCCCAGCCCGAGTGCCTTGACCCTCAGATAGCGCAGGGCGCGGAGGCCAAGACCGTTGTGCTCAACTGCTTCGAGGGGCTTGTCCGCAAGGACTCCGAGGGGAAGTTATCCCCCGCCGCGGCGAAGAGCTGGAGCTATGACAGCGCCTCTCTCACTTATACTTTTAAGCTTCGCGAGGACGCCCGCTGGGTCATAATGAAAAAGGCGTATAAGTCGATTCTCGGCGACGATATAGACAATACTTTCGATTCCCGCGTTACGGCGGCGGATTTCGTCTTTGCGCTGAAGCGCGCCGTGAACCCCGCGACGGGTGCGCCCGAGGCGATGAGCCTCGGCGTGATAAAGAACGCGAAGAGCATAATAAACGGCAAGCTCTCCCCCGATAAGCTCGGCGTCAGTGCCGTCGGCGACTTCGAGCTGCGCATAACGCTCGAGCACGCGACCGACGAGGCGGCGTTTCTCGACCTGCTGACAAAGGCCGTGTGTATGCCCTGCAACGAGACGTTCTTCAACGCGACCAAGGGCCGCTACGGGCTCGACTACTCGACCCTTATGTGCAACGGACCGTTCTATCTCTCCTACTGGCTGCACGACTCCGCCCTGACCATAAAAAATAACGACGACTACACGGGGCCTTTCCCGGCAAAGCCAGCGAGCGTGTCGCTTGTAATCGACAGCGACGGCAATCAGAAATTAAAATACCTGCTCGACGGCACCTACTGCGCCGCTCAGCTCGGCACCGTCGCGCCCGATTCGTCCTCTCTCACGGTCACAAAGAACTACGACACCGTCTGGGCGCTGTGCTTCAACTGCTCCGACGCGTCCCTCTCAAACGCGGCGCTGCGCCGCGCACTCTGCACGGCGGTGGACATTTCGTCTCTGACTCTCGGCAGCGAGGATATGCAAAAGACATATTCCGTCATTCCGCCCTCCTGCTCTGTGGGCGAGGGTGCGGATTTAAGCAGCGAGCCCGTGAGCATACTCGGCCACGACATGAACAGAGCCGCCGCATATTGGGAGAACGCAAAGAAAAATATAACGGGCAAAATAAACCTCGAGATAATCTGCCTGCCGGAGCACGAAAACGCCATGCGCCGCATGATCCAGGGCTGGCAGAAAATATTCGGCCTGAGCGTCAATTTCACCGTCGCCGCGCTCGACTCGGCGGAGCTCTCCTCAAGAGTGCAGGACGGCGACTATCAGATAGCCCTCGCCTCCATGTCGTCGGGCATAACCGACGCCGCGGGCTTTCTCTCGACGCTTTCCTCGCAGGGGACGAACAATATTGTCCGTCTCAGGGACTCGCAGTTTGACTCGGCGGTAAAGGAGCTCAAGGCTTTGAGCGGCTCGGAGCTCGTCAAGGCGTGCCGCGGCGCGGAGGGCAGACTCCTCTCGACGGGCGCGGTGCTCCCGCTGTTCATAACCCCGAGCTATTTTGCGACCGCCAAGGGCGTTGAAGGCCTGAGCGTCGACCCCGAAAGCTCGGCGGTGGATTTTGTTTTCGTAACGGCAAAGGACTGACATAAAAATGAAAAAATCAAGCAAGCTCAAATATATTTTACCGAAGAATCGGACGGTGCGCACTGTGCTCGCCGTCTTTTTCTGGTTTTCTGCGGCGATGTGCGCCGCCTGCATATTCTGGCTTTCGAGCAATGACGGCAACCGTTCGCAGGACATGAGCGACAACGTGCTCGGCTTTCTCGGAAAGCTGCTCGGTCCGATTCTCAACAGCTTTATCGTGCGCAAATTCGCGCATTTCTTTGAATATGCCGCGCTCGGATTTGTTTTAGGCTGCGCGCTGTTTTTGACCCGCAGGCGGTTTTCGCCCGTTCCCGCGGTGATTTGCTGCGCCGTCTATTCGGTGAGCGACGAAATCCACCAGTATTTTGTCCCGGGACGCGCCTGCCGCCTTTTCGATGTCGGAGTCGATGTGTTCGGAGCGCTGACGGGTACTCTCGTGCTCGCGCTCATAGTTCTTGTTGTGAACTCCGTCGCTCTGCGCGGAAAGGAAAAATATCCCGCGTAAAAATTTAGCGTTTCTATTGTCGTTTTACTGCAGTATATGATATAATAAAGTCTATATAGAGACTTTTGGCGAAGAGGTATATTTAATGGAACATAAAGAGGGGCTCATAGTCGGGCGCAACGCAGTGCTTCAGGCGCTCGAGAGCGGCAGAACGATAGACAGCGTGACCGTGGCGCAGGGTCAGCGCGGCGGCCAGGCGGGCAAGATAATAGACATCTGCCGCGAGCGCAAAATCCCCGTCAAGTTTGCCGACGCGCGCAAGCTCGACCGCCTCTGCGACGGTGCGGCGCATCAGGGCGTTGCGGCGTTTGCCGCGGCTCACGAATATGCCGAGCTGGACGATATCTTCGCCCTCGCGCAGAGCCGAAACGAGAGCCCGTTTATTGTCGTGTGCGACTCCCTTGAGGATCCGCACAATCTCGGCGCTATACTCAGAAGCGCGGAGGCCGCCGGAGTGCACGGGGTCATTATCCCGAAAAGAAACTCCGTGACCCTCAACTACACCGTTGCCAAGACCTCGGCGGGCGCGATAGAATATGTCCCCGTAGTCAAGGTCGCAAATCTTCCCGCCGTTATCGACGAGCTCAAGGCTCGCGGCGTCTGGATTTTTGGTGCGGATATGGACGGCACGGATTACACCTCCCTCGACTACAGCGGCAGCATAGCCCTCGTCATAGGCTCGGAGGGCAAGGGAATCGGCCGACTTGTGCGCGAAAAATGTGATTTCATAGCCTCTATGCCGATGCGCGGCAAAATAAATTCTCTCAACGCCTCCGTCGCGGCGGGAATCCTGATGTTCGAAGCGGCGAAACACAGAAACTGACTTTTATCCGATTTTTTTTTATATATTGGGGTGAGATGAGTGGAAAACAAATCTTCCGACAGACAGGGCAAGATTTCCCTTGATAAAATTGTCCGCGAGATAGCGGAGCTTGAATCGAGCCGCGGCGAGCCGGATAAAATCTGGTCGCTCAGCGACATAGACGAGCTGATTGCAAGCACAAACGCCGTCTCCCCGGTGCCTGCCGACGAGGACGACGCCGAGCTTTTGACTAGCATTCAATATTACGAGGACGCATACTCCGACGACAAAGCGTTGGGGTACGAGTCCGTGCGCGAGCCCGAGCCGGAGTATGAACCCGAAGAAACCGCCGAGCCTGAGCAGGGGGCAGACGAGTCCGATGTTGACATCTCCGACAAGACGGAGGACGAAGTGCCCGCAGAGCCGGAGGAAGCAAACGAAGCTCCCTCAGAAGCCGAACCGGCGGACGAAATGCCCGCAGAAGAAGCAGAGTCCGAGGAAGCGGTCGAAGCTCCTGTTGAAGATGCAGTGTCCAAAAAAACGGACAGTGTTCCCGTTGAAGTCGAGGCTCCCGAAGAAGAACCCGACGGCGCTCCCGCGAAGGACGCGGACGAAGCCCTCGCCGAGGACGGCGAAGAGATATACTCAGATTCAAAATTCGAGCTGTCGGTCGCAGAGAGCGACGGCGACGGCGATACGGATACAGACGAAAACCGCGAAGCCGAGCGGGAGAAGGTTGTTCCTCTCAACGGCGAGGATGAGACCCCGCAGGACGGCGCGGAAGAGAAAAAGCCGACTGTCGAGGAGCTTTTCGGCGCGCCGGCGGCAAGATATTTCGGCGAGCCCGCCGAGGAGACGGAGGACGACTCCGAAAACGAGGAGCGCGCCGTGCCCGGACTTTTTGACGATACCGTTGTGTTCGGTCCGATGAAAACGCTCTCGGAGCCGACACGGAAGGACGGCGACGAATACAAGACAAAGCTTATTTCCGCCATAGGCTCGGCGAACGCGCCGCAGAGCTCCGAGACGATAGAGAAGCCCGGAGTTATCTTAAAGCGCGGCCCGCTCTCCGAGACGTCGGGGCTTGAGCCCCTGCCGAAGGTCATTCCCGCGGAGGACTTTGTCGGCTCGGAGAATGACACCGCTTCCTCCATAGAGGATAGACCCTTCACTAACCCCGCCGCAGAAAACCGCCCTGAGGAGGAGCAGATGATGCTCAGCGGTTTCGGCGAAGAACCGGAGACCGAAAAAATAGACGAGGACGAGCTGCGGGACGAGCTGAGCAAAAAAAGAGCGGAGAAGAAGAAAAAATTCGTTCTGCTGAGCAATTTCGACGAAAACGAGCCGCAGCAGGAGGAGTCTCGCCCCGAAGAAAAAGCGGAGGAGCCCGAGGAGCTGCCCAAAAAGAAGGAAAAGCGCTCCGAGAAAGCGCCGCTCGAATACGAAAAGCCCGAACAGCGCGGGCGCATATATAACAGCCTTAAAAACGCGGCCACGCAGCTCAAGACCTCGGCCATAGGGCTCTGCGTTATAGAGGGAGTCGCGCTGCTGCTGCTCCTGGTTCCTAAGATTCTCGAGTGGGCGGCGATAGACGCTCCCGCGTTTGACCGCGGAGGCGCGGGACTCGCGGCGGCGAATCTCGTTCTTCTGCTCGCGTCGTTCTATCTCGCTTTTCCGTGCATTCTCTCCGGCATGAAGGCGCTCGCCAAGGGTCGCGTGACCGGCGGCGCGGCAGGCGGAATTACGTTTATACTCGCGCTCGTTCAGACGGTGCTCTCGTTCTTCAACAAATCGCCCGAGGGCGCTTCCGGTGTGTTCTACTGCTCGGCGGCTGTATTCGCCCTGCTCATGACCGCCGAAAACGGCAGCCGCGGCTCGGCGCGCGTTATGCAGAATTTCCTTTTCTGCACCGCAAGGCGCAAGTCGGGGCTCTACGGCATAAGAGCCATAGAGAGCGAAAAGGATGCCTTCGAGGTCGGACGCTCTCTTAAAATGGGCAACCCCGATATTCTGTATTCCGGCAAGGTAAAGTTCCCCGCCGAGTTCATTAAAAATTCCGAGGCGAATTCGCCTGCGGACAGCTGCGTAAAGCGCAGCCTGATAATCTCTTCTGCAGTCTCCGTGCTGCTCGCCGTGATATCGGGCATAATAACAAGGGATTTCTTCCAGGCCTTCGGCGTGCTCACCGGCGCGTTCTGCCTGACCTCACCCTGCGCCATAGAGCTCGCGCTGATGATTCCCCTCTATCTTGAAAACAGAAAGCTCAACTCGGAGGGCGGAATGATAGCAGGCTACGACGCCGCCGTAGAATGCTCCGAGGCGGTCGCCGCCGCAGTCGACAGCGCAGACCTCTTCGACCGCGCCGCGTGCGAAATGCACGGAATGAAGGATTTTCACACCGTGCGCATAGACGACGTTCTGCTCTACGCGGTTGCAATAGTCCTGAAGTCCGGCGGCCCGCTGACCGATGTCTTTAACCGCATTATCGGCGGCTCGACAGAGCTTCTGCCGCCCGTGCGCGATATGATATACGAGGACAGGCTCGGTCTCTCCGCAACTATATACAATCAGCGCGTGCTGCTCGGCAATCGGAATCTGCTCACGCATCACAATATCGAGGTTCCGCTCAAGTCCGACGAGGACAAGGTCAAGCGCAACGGACGCAAGATTCTCTACATAGCCATAGACTCCCAGGTGGCGGCAATGTTCGTCTTTAACTACGCCGATGACGCCTCTCTCAAGGAGTCGCTCAACGAGATGGCGGACAACGGCTTCAGCCTTGTCGTTCGCACGGATGACCCGAATGTCACCGACGAGCTTATCGCCGCGCGCTTCGGCATAGCGCAGAAGGATATCAAAATGACGTTCTCCCACGGCGCGCGCATATTCAGCGCATACAGAGACAGCGTCGTTGACTCCGCGCCCGCAAAGGTCATGCACGACGGCTCCGCCCGCTCTTACTTCAAGAGCATAGCGGCCTGCGGCAGGCTCGCAAACTTCGCCTCGCGCTGGGCGGTGTTCGCCCTTATAATGCAGGCGGTCGTGGCGGCGGGAGCGATACTCTGCGTCGCGCTCAAGGCGTTCGCGTTCGTGTCGCCGCTGACGGCGGTAACAGTCCAGTGCGCGACAGTGCTTTTCAGCGTGATACTCGAAAAATTCAAGAAATAACTCACGGGGGCTGCGCCGCAAGGTGTCAGCCCCTTTCCGAAAGGGACGGGGGATATGCAGGAAAAACTCGGCAAAACAAAAACAGACCTGAACGGCAAAACCGTGCTCGTGACGGGCGCGGCGGGATTCATCGGCTCGTTTCTCTCAAAACGTCTGCTCACGGAGTTTGAAGATATCCGCATCATAGGCTTCGACAGCGTCAACGACTACTATGATGTCCGCCTGAAGGAATCGCGGCTCGAAGAGCTCCGCCGGTATGAGAACTTCACTTTTATCAAGGCGAATCTCGCGGACAAGAGCAAGGTCGGGGAGGTCTTTTGCGAATATGCCCCGCAGATCGTCGTTAATTTGGCGGCTCAGGCGGGGGTGCGCTATTCAATCGAAAATCCCGACGCCTATATCGAGTCGAATCTCATCGGCTTTTATAATATCCTCGAGGCGTGCCGCCACTCCTATGACAGCGGCAGAACCCCGGTCGAGCACCTGGTATATGCCTCAAGCTCGTCGGTCTACGGCGGCAACAAAAAAGTGCCCTACAGCACCGACGACAAGGCGGACAGCCCCGTCAGCCTCTATGCCGCAACCAAGAAGTCGAACGAGCTCATGGCTCACGCCTACTCGAAGCTCTATAATATCCCCTCGACGGGACTCAGATTTTTTACGGTCTACGGCCCTGCGGGTCGCCCCGACATGGCATATTTCGGCTTCACGGACAAGCTCCTGCGCGGCGAGACGATAAGCATTTTTAACTTCGGAAACTGCAAGCGGGACTTTACTTATATAGACGACATAGTAGAGGGCGTGGTTCGCATTATGCAGGGCGCACCGGAGCGCAAAAACGGCGAGGACGGTCTGCCCGTGCCGCCGTATGCGGTCTACAACATCGGCAACCGCAGCCCCGAAAACCTGCTCGACTTCGTCGGGATTCTGAGCAGCGAGCTTATCGCGGCGGGCGTTTTGCCGCAAGACTACGACTTCGAGGCGCACAAAAAGCTCGTCCCCATGCAGCCGGGCGACGTGCCCGTGACCTATGCGGACACAGAGCCGCTCGAGCGCGACTACGGCTACAAGCCCTCGACAGACCTTCGAACCGGGCTTCGCAATTTTGCCCGCTGGTACAAGGAGTTCTACAAGGTCTGATTTATATGTTTATTTATAATGTATACCCCGCAGATGCGGGACGAAAAAATCCTACCTGCGCTTTTTTCGCGGGTAGGATTTTGTAATATAAGCTTTAAGCTTTATCTCCAGATATTTGTCCAGAATATGCTCTCGATGCCCGCAAAGGTGAGAAGCTGAGCCATGTTCACATAGATGCAGGCGACTGTCGAGACGGTGAATATCAAATCGACGAGCTTTTTCGTGCTCTTCGACTTTATGCTCTTATAGAGCGTGAACGCAATGACCAGAGCGCCGATGACCATCGGCCACGAGATATCCGCGTTGTAGCGCACGGCATAGCCGCTCTCCCACGAGGAGAAGATTATCACGAGCGGCATGAGTATGCAGGTCACGCCGATGAGAAGTGCGGGCAATACGCGCTTTTTCTTTTCGACGCGCTTCAGAGCCTTGCCCGCGAACAGGTATGCGAACATGGGCAGCGCGCGGTATATCAGACCGACGGAGATGAGGTTCCTGCCCGCGTCGTCGATAAACATATAGCCGTTCAAGCCGAAGGCCTCCACCGAGGACGCAAGATGAGTAAAGGTCTTGGGAGTGAAGTGCGGCATATTCAGCAGATAGGCATACATATTGATAAGCACATATCTCCAGTGGAACTCCGAGTGGGTGAAGTCGTTTATCGTCAGAGAATACTGTATGCCGAAGTCGAGCGGGTTGTCAAAGCGCAGATAGTTATATATCATCTGCCCCATGGCGATAATGCCCAGCGGGACGAGGGCGACTGCCGCATACTTGAAGAACGTGCGGGTTTTCTGCTTCTTTTCGAGCCCGTCGAGAGCTTTTTTCAGTCCGCCCGCGAAGAAGAACAGCGCGGCGATGCAATAGACCGCAAGGGTCGGGCGGCAGAGCACGGCATAGCCCAGGAAGAACGAGGCAAAGCCGAGACGGACATAGGAAAGCTTCCCGTCCCAGAGTATATTTGAGCTTATGAGCAGATACGCGCCTATCGCCACGTTCATAAAGCCGGCGGCGATAGCCAGCTCATAGAAGAGCGGGCGTGCCGTGGAGAACATGATTCCCGAGGACATCTGCAGGGTTATCAGCCCTGCGAGCACCGTATTTGTCGGCAGTTCACGGAATTTTTTCTCTATAACCGCGAGATAAATCTTCGTCAGGAAGATTATTCCGACTAACGCGAACAAGAGCGTCG
>ERZ791718.821-NODE-821-length-14206-cov-2.286270_pt1 | contig 14206 bp, 9 predicted proteins | sample MGYA00510349_ERZ791718 | MGnify/ENA primary metagenome ERZ791718 (study PRJEB30046, sample SAMN00715136) | human gut metagenome | study: EMG produced TPA metagenomics assembly of the A metagenome-wide association study of gut microbiota in type 2... | reverse complement strand
TCGAAGCGGTGGAGGCCAAAAAACAGGAACTTCGTGACAGCCGTGTAAATGACACCGCTTATGTGGTACATTGTGCCCGGATCGAGTGCCCTTTTGGTATGCGTGAAAGCTATCTGGCACTGGATGCTACCCATGGGGTACTGACGCACCAGATACCGCAGATGACGGTAAAAGATATGATTCTGAATACAAATATCATTAACTTCGGTGGATGCCACAGCAGGGAGAACCCTGATGTTCAGGCGGAGATTGAAAAAACCAACGCCATCATAGAATCCAAAAAAGACTGGCGGGACGATGTGGTGGGCTATTTCACAAAGAAATGGAATGAGCGTGTAACAATCATAAAAGCAGGGATCGGTCTTGCAAAAAAACTATTAGGGATGAAAAAGAAAGAAAAGACCGAAGAAGAAAAGCTGGAAGAAATGAGTTCAGATTTTGTTGGTGAGTGCAAGGCCCAGTTCCCCGCGGACGGAGAATGGCTGGAAGGGCATGAAAAGGTATTTATTAATGGGGAACCGTTGCTGTTGCGCAGATGCAGTATCATGTGCAGTTACGGAGGATGTGTAACGATTTTGCTTTCGGGACAGCCGGAATAGGAGGAAAAAGGTATGGAGCTTGCTTATCAGGGTCTTTTCATTCGACTTCCCTTTGAAGGTGCGGTTGGAGTAGAAGCATTTGAAATGAATGCGTCATTTAATGACCATGTCACATTAAGGCTGTTACTTCTGGTGGAAGAAGAAAAGATAGAAGCTCTCATTCATGGTATTGGGGATGGGGATGATATAGAGGTATATAAGGCGGAGGCTGATGGGCTTTTATATGCCGGAAAGATTACAGACGCTAAAATGGAGCAGGATCGCAGCCTGCACCTTTTGCAGCTGGAAGCAGCTTCTTATACCATGGAATGGGGGCTTGCACCGGTAAGCCAGAGCTTTCTGAACTTAGACACAACATACAGGCAGGTTATGGACAAGGTCCTTAAGAATCAGAAGGATGCGGAACTTCTGGACTGTGCTACCAAAGGTGCTGTGATTCCTGATTTCCTGCTTCAGTATGAGGAGAGCGACTGGAATTTCCTCGTGCGTCTTGCCAGTCATTTTCATACCTTTATGGTACCGGACTGCCGTGCGGCGCATGGACGGGCCTATTTTGGAATTCCGGATCTGGGGGAAGAATATGTCCTGAGCGATGAAGAGTTTACAGAGATCAAGGATATGGACCAGTATTATCGTCTGGGCAGAGAACAGAAAATCCTTCCGCAGGAAACCCTTAAATGGAAAGTGACTGCCAGGCAGGATTTCTGTCTGGCACAGAAGGTACGCTTCCGGGGGATCAGTGCCATTGTCACAAGGATACAGTATCAGACGGTAGAAGGAGAACTTGTACGGACTTATGAACTGAGCCGGAGAAAGGGTGTGTTATGTGCCCCTGAAAAGAATCCTCATATTTTCGGTATGAGCATCCCCGCTACGGTAAAAGAGCGTTCGGGAAATTGTGTCAGGGTGCATTTCCATATTGATCCGGAATATGATAATTCCCCTAATGTAAAATACTTTACTTATGCGATCGAGAGCAGCTTTATCTACTGTATGCCGGAGGTGGGAAGTCAGGTACATATTTACTTCCCCGGGGATGATGAGAAAGATGCTATTGCAGTTCATGCCATCCGGACATCCGGAGGTTCCTCCTCATCCGGTTATGCACAGATACCGGACAACAAATCTTTTTCCAATGTAAATGGGGCGGAACTTTTGATGACTCCATCTAAGGCTATCGTATCTGCCGATCAGGAAAAGCAGACCTGTGTCTATCTGGATACGGATGGAAATGCCCTTATCACAGGGAAGAAGATTTGTCTTCATGCGGAAAAGAACCTGATTGTGGGCGATCCTGCAGAGGAAGACGGACAGGCTTCCAGACAAATGGTGCTGGAGGCGGAGGAACTGACGGTTCAGGTCGGAGGGAACGGTTCTCAGATCAACTTAACGGATGAGGCACGGATTATAGCAGCCTTTGTAAAGATGGATGCATCGGACCGGTCGCCTGCTGCAAATCCGTCTCTGGAAGAACTCAGATCATCCGTAACAGCGAATGATGAGACAGACAGAAAAAATATCAATGAAGATGTCAGCAATGAGCTGGTGGAGAAATTCGAGGAAGGCAGAACCAGTATTCTGAAAGGGATCGTAAAAGTGGCTGGGCCCGGTGGCACTGGGGGGGGGGGGGGGGGTACACCGGCGGTGCTGCGGCAGTTATTATTGCAACCGTGGTGTTGGGAGCAGCTACGGCTGCATATGCTGTAGCAGATGTGGGAGAAGGAATAGACAATTACAAAAAGGCCCAAAGCGGTGATTTAAGTCAGGGACACAATTTCATGCGGGATGACGTATTCGGTGGAAACGAGCTCCTGTATGAACTGGTGAGAGCGGGTACGGAGATTGCCTTCGGTGTTGTATCCGGCTGTGCAATAGGTAGTGCATTTAATAAATTGATGACAGCAGAAAAATTCATACATCTTGCTAAGGAAGCAAAATGTCTGAAGGCAGTCATGCAGATAGGGGGAAATGTCCTGGATGGTATTTTTGATGATCTGGCACGGACAGGAGAGATCAATCCTGCCAGGACACTATGGAATATCGGGATAGGATTTGCACAGGGCAGTACCGGCAGTGGCATCCGTGACGGACTATTGAGTAAATTAGGTATTGAAGGATGTTCCTTCGGAAACCATCTCATTAAGACATTTCTGGGCGGTTTTATTGATACCGGCATAGATGGGGTGGGTTCTGCTCTGAGTGAACAGGACTTTGATCTGAAGAGCAGCCTTATCCAGAATCTTTTCTTTAATGGACTGGACGCTTTTATCAGCGATCCTGTGGACGCAGTCACGGGAATCTATGTCATTCAGGCTACGGATTTCCTGCTGGCCAGCGTGCCCTTTGCCCTGAAACTGGAACGGTCCTATTATTCTACCAATAATACGGTCTCTGTACTGGGGCTGGGATGGAAATTCCCATATGCCAGCAGGATATATCGGGATACAAGGGATGTGGAGCATACCCGGGTTCATCTGGAGACCATCACGGGTCATTCTGTGTGCTACGAGGAGCAGGATGGCCGTTGGGTGAACCAGAGCAAGGGAGCATCCAGATTCCTGATGGAAGTACAGGAGGCAGAGATAACCGGACAGGAGCGGTATGTGCTTACGGATGTGGTGGACCATACCCTGAGTGTTTATGATGCCAGAGGACTGCTTCAGTCTGTGGAATATCCAAATCAGCAGCGCTTAAGCTTTGCCTATGGAGAAGAGGGGCTGGAACGGATCGTTACGCCCCTGGGCAATGTACTTCAGGTAGAGTGCCGGGGTGGGCGTATTCTGCAGATTACGGATGAGATCGGACGCAGGACCCAGTATCGCTATGAGGGCGATCTTCTGGTGGATGTGGTGCATACGGACGAGGGGATTACCCACTACGAATATGATGAAAACGGACATATTTCTTCTGTTACGGATCAGAACGGAAGCTGTTATCTGGAGAACGAGTATGACGTGAAGGGCAGGGTCACCCGTCAGAACTTTTCAAGCGGTGTGTACCAGATCTTTACTTATGATGATACTCATCGCAGGAATACCATTTATTACAGCGAAACCGGCAAGACGGAGATCTATGAATACAATAACCGGTTTCTGAAGGAACGGGTAATTTATGAGGATGGTTCGTTTCAGACCTATCAGTATTCGGATGACAACTTAAAGGTGGAAGAAATCAGTCGTCTGGGCAGCAGGAAAGAGTGGGAGTACGATGCCTATGGAAGAAGCATCCGGGAAAAATTCCCGGATGGCTTTGAAGTGCACCATGAATATAATGAGAACCATGATCTGGTACATACATGGGACAGCGACGGAAGAGAGACCCTCTATACTTATGACCAGGAACACAATCCGGTCAGGACGATGGAAAAGATCAAAGAGGGCAAATGGAAAGAAACGGCCCGGAAGTATGATTTCAGGGGAAGATGCATTCTGGAGCGGGATGCCCTCGGAAACGAAAGCCTTAAGGAATATGAAGCCAACCGGGCATACCCCAGCCGTGTCATTACGCCGAAGGGGGAGGAGACCGCCTACGGCTACGATACCGTAGGCCGCAGACTGTCCATCAGCAATACTTACGGCACGGTGGAGCTGGCTTACAATTCCAGGAACTTTGTCACCAGCCGCATCGACGGGGAAGGCTACACCACCCGTAGATTCTATGACCGCATGGGCAATCTGACCACTTACTATCCACCCGTGCAGTGGGAAAAGAAAGAGAGCGGCTATGAGTACCGCCACGATTTTCTGGAACGTGTGGTAGATACCATATCTCCCCTGCAGGAACATCACCGTGTATTCCGTAACTTTGACGGGGACATCACCAGCCGGATCCATCCGGTCAGCTATGCCCTGAAAGGCGAAGAGGGAGAAGGAACCCGCTATGAGTACAATTCTGACGGGAACTGCATCCGTATCCTTTATCCGGACGGAGGCGTGGAGCGGAGATTCTATGATGCGGACGGCAACATGATCAAACAGGTACAGCCGGAATCTTATGATGCAGATTCGGATGACGGCAATGGCTACCGCTATGCCTATGACGCCTGCGGCCGGATGACAGAAGTACAGGATCCCGGGGGGAACATCCTGCACACCTACGAGTACAACGGGCACGGACAGATCCTCCGGGAAGTGGACGGCGAAGGAAAGGAGGTCCTCTATACCTATAATGATCTGGGCTGGAAGATCCGGGAACAGATAAAAGTGCAGGAGACCGATCCTGCGCTGTACCGTGTCATCGCCTATACCTATGACAGTCAGGGCAATAAGGTGGAGGAGGCCTACGGACAACAGGAAGTAGAACAGGACGGAGAGCCGGATGGCTGGCACCGGATCCATTTTTCCTACGATAAAAACAATCATCTGAATGTAGTGAAAGATGACTTTGGGGCAAAAATGCGCTACGATTATGACTGTCTGGGAAATGTAACGCTGGAAGAGCGTGTCATTGCGGACGGTGTTCATAGTGTTATTCATTATGCCTACAATAAAAACGGGTGGCTTGTTCAGCGGACGGAGGAAATCCAGGGCAACGGCCCGGTACAGGCCGCCGTTACAAGATATGCCTACGATGCCAACGGCAACCTGACAAAGATCACCACCCCGAAGGGCTCCGAGATCCACAGAAGCTACGATGCGGACGACCGCCTGACCGAGGAGAGAGTCCTTGACAGAAAGAACGGTATCGACAGACGGGTGCAGTATGCCTATGATGCGGCCGGAAATGTGCTGAAACAGGCCATTCTGGGAACGGACGGGGAATGTCTGGAGAGCAGCACCCGGTATGACCTGAAAGACCGGGCGACCCACAGAACCAATCCGGCAGGAGGGGTGACCCGCTATCTCTATGACCGGAATGACAGGCTGCGGAAAGAGATCAGTCCCTACGGCTACGAGCCGGAGAGTGATGACGGGGCGGGGGTATCCTACACCTATGACAGCCGGGGCAACCGCATCCGCACCACCAATGCATTAGGTGAAGTGGTACAGGAGCTTTCCTACAACCTGCGGAATCAGCCGGTCATCCAAAAGGATACGTTTGGAAACCGGACAGAACTTTCCTACGAACTGGACGGAAAGATCAAGGATGTCCGGCGTTTGGGGAACCATCAGCGTACCCTTCAGCAGTATGAGTATAATGCCAGAGGGCAGATCACGGGAGTTGTGGACGGCAACCAGAATCCCATTTCCTATGACGTGGACAGCTGGGGACGCATCACAGGCATTGGCTTTGCGGACGGGGTGAAGGAAGGCTATGAATACACCCCCGCCGGGCAGGTCAGCAGGACTATAGACGGTAACGGCAATGCAGTGCAGTACCGTTACAACAGCCTTGGCAAAGTCAGCGAGCGAACGGATCAGCTGGGATTCACAGAGACCTTCCGGTATGACGAGGAGGGCAACCTGTCCCTACATATCGACCGGGATGGAAGACAGCTGCAGCGTGCCTGCAACGTATTCGGTCAGCCTGTGTATGAGAAGGCGTCCGATGCGGAAGGAAAGCACACCAACATCAGCACCTGGCACTATGACAGTCTGGGCCGGGTGACCCGTGCTGTCTGCGACGGAAAGTCCTATGAATATATCTACGATGCATATGGTAATCTGAAAGAGAAGCGTTCCAACGGGAAACGCTTAGTTTCCTATACCCATGACAGGGCAGGGCAGATCACGGAGATCAGGGATCCCGAGGGAGTCTGCACTCGGTATGAGTATGACATTCTGGGCAGACGAAGCCGCATCTTTAATGATGACGGACTGGAAGTGCGCTACGGCTATGATGCCCTGAACCGCATCTGCGATATCCGTTACGGCAATGGCGTGAAGACCGCCTATACCTATGACGGGGACGGAAACGTCCGCACGCTGGAAACCAGAGCGGGTGAAAATGTCCTGCTCTCCTTTGCATACCGGTATGACGGCAACGGAAACCGCACAGCGAAGACAGGCATGCAGGCGACTCTGGGCGGCATCACTTCCGAAATCACCGCAGGGAATAATGCGTTGGATATCTCCTATGCTTATGATGTCCGGGGACAGCTTCTGGAAGAGCGGCGGAACGGCGCTTCTGTTTGCTATGCCTATGACAAAGCCGGAAACAGAATCCGGAAGACGGATGTACAGGGAGAAATCCGTTATCTTTATAATGAGAAGAACCAGCTGGTCGAAGAGGAAAGCCCTGTCGATAGAAAACAGTTTTCTTATGACCGTCAGGGCGGTATAATAGAGGAGAAAAATCTTGCCGGGATCCGCCTGTTCTCCTATAACAGCCGCCACCAGCACACAAGGGTGGAAACCGAAAACGGCAGCGTGCAGGAGAACCGCTATGACGCGGAAGGCCTGCGTTTTGAACTGCTGGAAAACGGCAGGAGAACCAGCTTTGTATACCACGATGGAGAGCTTCTGCAGGAGGAGGGAAGAGAAGAGCAGGGCACCAGTTATCATCTCGGGGCAGGGATGGAAGCGTTCCGCAGAGGACAGGAACTGTCCTACTACCACAGGGACGAACAGCTCAGTACGGTATTTGTTACTGATGGACAGGGAGAAATCCGGAACAGCTATCAGTATGATGCCTTTGGCATACCCCTTGAGACCACAGAACAGCTGAATAACCGCATCCGTTATACGGGCCAGCAGTATGATGAACTGACAGAGCAGTATTACCTGCGGGCGAGGTATTATAATCCGGTTGCTGGGCGTTTCATGCAGGAAGACGTCTATCAGGGGGATGGACTGAATCTGTATGCGTACTGCGGGAATAACCCGGTGGTGTATGATGATCCGAGTGGGTATAAAAGGAAAGCTTGTCCTCCGCAGGGGAAAATTAGTGAAAGTGTTGATGAGACCAGCTATGGGAAGTCAAGTAGTAATTGTACGGAATTGGTACCATATTATCCCGCAAATAATGGAGCTGAGAGTGGTAGAAAGGCTGATTTTTATGTAACGCCTAGTGGTGATGTTGTACCTGCAACAGGTTATAGATATATGGATTCAGGAAGAGCAAATGATGCAATAATCAGTGGAGAGCAATATACTACATATATTGGATTCAAAAAATATGATTCGGCATCTCAAGTAAAAGATGCATTTCAGATTGCGGACTCGTGGAGTGATTGCAAAGTTAGAGGTGAATTTGATACGTTACAAGTCATTGACGATTTATATGTTCCTACAACAAAAGGTAATACGACAGCTATTCCTGAACCTATTACATTTAGCTATCCTGAATATGGAAAAGGGGGAGAACATCAATTAAGAGTTGATAAAGTTATTAAATTTACAAATGTAGATTTTATAGGAGATTAAGATTGAAAATGAGAAGTAGAGGGTATCCATTACCTTAATCGCATCACAAACAAGCCATCTTACGGTGGCCGCTTTAAAAATTGAATATTGTATATATTAAGGCTATGCAGTTGCTGACTTGATCTTATAACCTTGGTTTCTGGCGATCATGAGTGCCTGCTCTACGGTAATCTCACGATCCACAGGTGGTAAGTCGGATTTTCGATAAAGTTCTGCATTATAGTTTTCCCCGTTCTTTAGCATGTGGTATAATGCGGTAAGAAGCATTCTTGCTATCGCAATGATTGCTTTCTTGTGACCGCGACGCTTCTTGAGACGGAGATAACGGTTACGCATTTCTGGATGCTTTGTGCTTTTAATAACAGCGTTAGCACACTGGACTAAAAGCGGTTTGATGTAGCATCCGGCCTTGGAAACCCGGACAGATTTTTTCTTCCCTGCACTTTCATTGTTAGTCGGAGTAAGACCGGCCCATGAGCATAAGTGTTTCGCCGAAGGAAAAGCCTCCATATTGGTACCGATTTCGGAAATAATTCCGATGGCAGTGAAATCACTGCTGATACCAGGAGCGGTTTGAAGAATGGCAAGTTCCTGCTGATAGGGAGCGGCGAGCGCAAGAATGAGTTCTTCAAGCTCTGCCTTACGGGATTCAAGGTCCTCGTAATGAGTTTTGATTACTTTGAGCTTACCAGCCTGTTCTGGGGTGATATATCCATCAATGGCATCACGGAGTTCAGGAAGTTTCTTTTTCAAACTTTTGAAAACAAGAGGTTCAAGGTCAAAGGAAGTATCTGCGGGATTTTCCAAAATCTTATCCAGTATCGCCTGAGCAGATTTGCCGAAGGTGTCCGAGACAACGTTTCCCAACTGGATATTGGAAACCGTGAGACAGTTCTGCAAACGATTCTTTTCGCTTGATTTAAAGCAGGTCAGTTTGAAACGGTAGCGCATAAGGTCACGAAGCTGGCGGATGTCAGAAGGGGGCATAAAGCTACCGGCAACAAGATCATGCTTAAACAGGTCAGCAATCCATTTGGCATCTTTCTTGTCAGTTTTCTTTCCACGGATAGCCTTAACATATTTGGGATGAGCAAGGACAATCGAACAACCCTTTTCGAGGATGTTATAAACAGGGATCCAGTATTTACCGGTGGATTCCATACAGACATCCTTGCAATTCCGGTCGATTAGCCATTGTAACAGAGTTTTCAGACCGCTCGTGTAGGTCGAAAACCGGTGGCTCTCGTAAGAAGTGATGCCTTTATCATTGGTAGAAGCGATACAGGCGACTACAAAGGTCTTGTGGACATCAATACCACAGCATATTTTGTACACGATTTTTTAAAGCCATAGGGACTCCTTTCAGAACCGTGAGGTTCAGAGAATTATAGGGAGAGACGGCATTGACTGAACGCCTAAGCCATAAACGAGAATGTTTAAACAAAGATAAGATTACGTGCTCAGAGTCACACTTATTTGTGCTTGAAAAGGCGGACTACACATATAAAGATACGGTCATCCGGCAAGCCGGACAGCCCACTCACCTCCCCGTGATTTGTAGTATACCGAGCTCCCTATAAGAAGAATTATAAAGAAAAAATAGGCTCAGGGAAACATTTTCATAACGTTTTGTGCCTGAGCGAAGCGAAAGGAATGGATATAAAAATGAGTGAAGATAAAATAATAAAAATAATAGATGAATTGTACGAGAAATATGGAGTAGAGAGAATATTTTACTCTGATATGGGAACAGAACAAATTATACGAGGTATGAAAGGTATATTAGCTAATCTTGATTTGAACAAACAGAAATCTTATACTAAAGAGGATGCGGAGTTAATCAAAGATATATATTTCATGTACTGTTGAAAGTATAAAAAAATATTTTCAATAAGGTCTGCAACAAGTAAAGGAGGATGTAGACAGATACTTTGCAAATTGGGACAGCTACAGTAATGAAGAAAGGCTGTTTGAAGCACAGATACTATCCCAGCGGACTTCGCAGAGAGAAGAGAGCCAGTGGCAGAACGCTGATGTCCTATACCTATGATCTGGATGGAAGAAAGATTTCACAGAGGATATTGGTGGATTAACGCCACAGGAAATACAGAATAAATTTGCATTGCCAAATATACCTAAATATATATGTGATGTTAATTTGGAAGCAGGAACACGATTGAGAACTGGAGAAGTTAATCCTCTGTTTGGATTTGATGGTGGTGGACAATATGATTTAATAATAAATGGAAAAAATGTTGGTACATTTACGAATGAAAGGATTATTGGACAATGATAGAAATTCAAAATAATAAAATATTGTTAGTTGGAAAAGAATTGCAATTTGATCATAAAATTATTGAGGCTGCAGAATATGAATGAAAAGTAGTTATCGTGTTTGAAACTGATGAAGATGGCGGATATGATAATGTGTTTTGTTATACGCAAGATTTACAATTGCTTTGGAGAATAAAACCAGCACCAGTCGATATTGGCGGAACTACTAGAAATCCGTATGTTGGAGTTGATATAGTAGGAGGTAATTGTAGAGCAATTGATTTTTATGGAAGGCGATTTAAGGTTAATCTTGAAAATGGAGAAATAATTTCAAAAGATATAGTTCGATAATATTTATTTTGGATATACTTTCGGACTCCTAACAACTTACAACTTCTACACGTCTATTAATTAACCATCATGGTTGCCCAAAAGCAATTAATAAACCATGATGTTAATTAGTGTCTGCTGATTAAGCCGCAAACACTTGATTTTACTGACTTTTGCCCCATTTTCTGGTATAATGATTGCAAGGATTTTGACGAAAGCAACTCGTTTTTCTTGCAGTTTTTTACAGATTTTGAGCATATAGGGGCTAAAACAATGTACAAACCGATCGACAAGCTACAGCATTCCTTCCTTGATTTCAACCAGCCTTTGGGTCTCCACATGAATCCGGATAACCGCTGGATCAAACTGGCTGACCGTATCCCATGGGATACGTTTGAAGTCAAATACGCTGAACTTTTCCCAAGTGATACCGGTAATGTAGCCAAGCCTCTTCGCATGGCGTTAGGAGCTCTGATCATCCAGACCAAGTTCCAGTATTCTGACCGTGAACTCGTGGAGCAGATCGCTGAGAATCCGTATCTGCAATACTTTATCGGACTTCCCGGCTTTCGGGAAGAAGCTCCGTTTGATGCAAGTACACTGGTTCTTTTTCGTAAACGCATTTCCGCAGAAATGCTGATGGAAGTAAACGAGTATCTTCTTGCGCATAAGGATGATGACAAAGATGACCATACTCCGCCATCCGGAGGAAAAACCAATGATGATGGTACTGCAAAAGAAGATACACACAAAGGAACGCTGACCCTTGATGCAACCTGTGCGCCTGCAAACATACGTCATCCGCAGGATATCTCACTGTTGAATGAAGCAAGAGAAAAACTGGAGACCATGATTTACCGTTTTTGTAAATGCTATGGTCTTAAGTTGCCAAGAAGATACCGTAAATGTGCCAGAAAAGAGTATCTTGCATTTGCTAAGAGCAGGAAGCGCACGGCAAAGAAAATCCGCAGCGCACTCCGCAGACAGCTTGGCTAAGTAAAAAGAGATCTTGGCTATCTGGAACAGTTCATGAGTGATGGATACGCCATGACAGGTAAGGATATCGGTCTGTATCTTACCATCATCAGGCTGTATGAACAGCAACAGTATATGTATGATAACAGAGTCCATTCTGTGGAGCATCGCATTGTAAGTATTTCGCAACCATGGCTCCGGCCGATCGTCCGAGGTAAGGTCAAAGCACCTGTTGAATTTGGTGCAAAATTTGATGTCAGTCTTGACAGCGAAGGTTATGGGCGTATCGAAAAAATATCTTTCGAGGCATACAACGAGAGTACCTGCCTGATTGAAGCAATAGAACGATTCAGAGAGCGTACCGGTTATTATCCGGAACGTGTTCTGGCAGATCAGATATACCGGACCAGGGAAAACAGGAGCTATTGCAAGGAACATGGAATCCGGTTATCAGGTCCAAAGCTGGGCAGACCAAGCGCTACAGCAAAAGCCTCCAAAAAACAGGAGTATCAGGATAATACCGATAGAATCGAAGTGGAGCGCACCTTCAGCCTGAGCAAACGTTGTTATGGTATGAGCTGCATTACCACAAAACTGGAAGAAACGCAGTTGACTTCTATCGCATTATCTGTATTCGTGACGAATCTTTTCAGGATTCAGAGGCGAATACTTTACGCTCTTTTACATCTGTTCCGCTTCTGGCATGACTGGAACAGATGTAAGAGCTGGAAGTTGCGGATATCTGCTTAATCAGCAGACACTAATTATGAAAAATGGAGGATTACTAAAATGATAAATTGTAATTTTGTCAATTATGAAGAACAGTTATTTCATGTAATAAGAACAAGAACAACAACTTTTGAAGATTATAAAGATGTGGTAGAGAAAATAGGAGATATAAATTATACGGACGGTAATGATTACAGTTTTCTACATGTGGCAGTTCGTGAGAAAAAATTGGATGTAGTATTAGATTTAATGCAGCGGTGCCGAGACCCAATGATACTGTCCATCATCAAAAAGCTGGCGGTGCTCCATATAATGGAATTACAGCGGCACAGTTAGCTGTTGCTAATAATCAATGGGAAATACTTCAGGAAATACTAAAATATCATCCCAATGTAAATCTCAAAGACTGGAGATATGGAAATAACCTGCTATTTGATGTTGTGAGTCATAAAAGCGAGATAAGGAATCAAATAGCAAAGCAGTTACTTGGAATGGGAGCGGATCCGTATGCTGAAAACAACAATGGGAAGAGTCCGTTGGATTTAGCTATCATGACTCAGAATGAGGAATTGATTGATGCTTTTCGACAGATAAAAAGGCCATTGCAGGAGGAAGCGGAAAAGTTCCGTGTCCCTAAAAAACGATCCGGAACATTTGTCATCAAAATGAGTAATTATATGAAATTTATATGCTGTGAAAATACTACTACCGCATATTTGAAAGACAAAATAAAGGATTATGCAACAATTGCTGGTGGGGAGAAAAAGAAATATAAATTTAAGTTGGTTGCAATAAAAGAAGGAACGTGGATCATACTCTATTGTCCCGACAAAATGGATTTTTATAACTATCACAATTTAATGTCTTGGATTTTAGGGAGAGAAGGGGAGATCCATTGGCCAGATCAAACTATATGTGTGGCTGTGAATAAAACGGATGAACGGCTTTCCTATTATGGAACAATGGATAAGTCAAAGTATGGTGATCGAGTTGTGGGAAGATTTCAAAATGGAGAAAGCTTTTCTATTTATCTGCCGGAAGCAAACAAGAAAGAAGGAAATGCGAAATCCTATAGTGATGTATTGCCAATAAAAGCTATTGACAAATACTTGGAAACGTGTGGCTTAGATGGAAATTGGATTAAAAAGGCAGCTGATATGTCGGGAGAAGAAATACAAGTTGAAATGGCTGTGTAATAAAAAGCTATATAGTACTATATTAGGGGAATAAAAGCAAAGACCGTTACAGGAGATAAAACAATGTCAGTAAAAAATGAGTTGGATAACTTTTTTGAAAAATTTTTAGCAGCATACCAAAAAACAGAGGATGGATTACCTAAACGTCCCAGGAGAAAAGATGTAGATCAGGCAGTTTATGTGGGAGAAGCAGATAATGCTGGATGGTGTAAATGGAGACCACTGGCATATGGGAAAGAGGAAACTTTTATAAAGCTATTAGAGACATATGGAATTGAAGGCAACCGTGATATAATTGAATACTTTAGCACCTATCATTTTTTAGGGTTTAATGTAAATTATAAAAAAAGAGGAATTGGAATAGATGGTGTGGATCCCAGAGATGAGTATAGAAGTTTAAAACGAATAATGGAGGCATATACTGATTCAAACGGCAGGGTGACACATATTGTAATTGGGACGGAGGCAAAAGTGGACTATTCTGTAGTGGTAGAAATAAAGACAGGAATTGTTAAATTTGTAGATGACGAAAAAGGAAAAATGAGAAAAATTGCACCATCTTTGGAAGAATTTATAAAAGGATGGGAACCGTGGGTTTAAGCAAGTCGAAAAAGACGATGGATATAAACCACTAAGCCCCGGGAAAATGGAAAAATAACACAAGAGATGAGGAATGACGGATACGATATTTCTGACAAGTGCTATTGTCTTCTACAGTGTTTATTTAACGATGATGTATTGTTAATGAATTTTTATTAGATTAATTCTCGGATGGCTTTGAAGTGCACCATGAATATAA
>ERZ791718.820-NODE-820-length-14217-cov-2.655698_pt1 | contig 14217 bp, 10 predicted proteins | sample MGYA00510349_ERZ791718 | MGnify/ENA primary metagenome ERZ791718 (study PRJEB30046, sample SAMN00715136) | human gut metagenome | study: EMG produced TPA metagenomics assembly of the A metagenome-wide association study of gut microbiota in type 2... | reverse complement strand
GCGTCTCGGCCGAAAAGGTGGCGGGGCAGGTGCGGCAAGTCCGGCGCCTGGCTGGCTTCGCGGCACCAGCGAACCGTCTGCCTGATAACCACGATCGGCAAACACTTCCTCGCGCGTTACCAGGCCATATCGTTCGCCTGCACGAATCAGCTCGCTTCCTGCCAGCCCGACGAGAATCAATGCCGGATCGCAAGCGTATACCGCTCTGGCGATAGCGTCTGCCAGTTGTGCCTCTTTCGCCGCCTGGTTGTATAACATGCCGTGCGGTTTGACATGACACATTACGCCACCTTGCGCACGGGTAATCGCTGCCAGCGCGCCAATTTGATACAGCGTCTGGGCGAAAACGGTTTCTGGCGGCAGCTGCATGGCGCTGCGACCAAAATTTTCCCTGTCGGGAAAACTCGGGTGAGCGCCAATCGCGACACCATTTTTTATTGCTTCACGCACGCAAGCCTGCATGGTTTGCGCATCGCCTGCATGAAATCCACAGGCAATATTGGCAGAGGAAACCAGCGTTAATAGTTCTGCGTCGCTGGCGCAGCCTTCGCCCAGATCGGCGTTCAGGTCAATTTTCATTGTGCAGCCGCCACGCTAATTGTTCGAAATAACGTTGTTGATCTTGCCGTGCTTTCAGTGCCTCTTCCAGTGAACACTGGACAAAATGAATCGGCTGACCGAGCGGAATTTGCGCCAGATGGTACATATCAGCCTCAATGATACAGGCAATACGCGGGTAACCACCGGTGGTTTGCGCATCGTTCATCAACACAATGGGCTGCCCGTTATGCGGCACCTGCACCACACCTGGTAACAAACCGTGAGATAACAGTTCGCGATCGGTGGTGCGTTTTAAAATTTGCCCCTGTAAGCGATAGCCCATGCGGTTACTTTGCGAGCTAAGCTGCCAGGGCGAACGCCAGAATGCATCCTGCGAGGCGCGATCGAACTCATGATATTCCGGCCCCGGCAAGGCGCGAATGCGGTTGCCCCACAGCAGCTGTTTAACGCCCTGCGCTTCCATAAAATCACGCTTCGCTTTGCCAATCGGGAGTCGGTCACCATCCCTCAGTAAACGGCCTTCCAACCCGCCAATCCCCACTTTGAGATCGGTGCTGCATGATCCCATTACCGGCGGAACATCAATACCACCCGCGACCGCAAGATAACTGCGCATCCCGTGCTGCGGGCGTTTAAGCGTTAAACGCTGGCCTGCTCTCATTGGCAATCGCCAGCCGGTCCAGACGGCGTTATCATCCAGCCGCGCTTCGCAACCGGCACCCGTCAGGGCAAACCACCCATCAGTTTCGAACTCAACCGTTAACTGACCGAGCGTGATCTCCAGCGCGGGGGCGTTGGCGTCATTACCCACCAGCAGGTTAGCAATGCGCAGCGCAGGCATATCCAGTGCGCCACAGTGGCTGATACCAGACTGACGAAAGCCGTGACGGCCGCCATCCTGCACGGTGGTGTACATGCCCGCACGAATAATCTTCAGCATACTCCCTCCTTCTGGGGTACAAAGCGCACGCTGTCTCCCGGACGTAATAAGATGGGTTCGTCACGCTCCGGATCAAACAGGCTGAGTGAGGTATGACCAACCAACTGCCAGCCACCCGGCGTTGCCAGCGGATAAACACCGGTCTGCGGCCCGCCGATCCCAACAGAACCTGCCGGAACGTGCAAGCGCGGTTCTGCGCGCCGTGGCGTGTGTAGTTGTTCCGGCAAACTCCCGAGATACGGGAAGCCCGGTTGAAAACCTAAAAACCAGACCACGTATTCCACGGAGGAGTGCAATTCAACAACCTGTTTTTCGCTCAATCCACAATGCGCCGCGACCACCGCCAAATCCGGTCCGGCTGCGCCACCGTAAACCACCGGAATTTCAATAAAGCGAGACTCCGGCTCCAGCGCCTCACTCTCCTCCCACCAGCGTTGCAAACGCTCTATGGCATCCAGCGCCAGCGACTCAGGATTACGCAAAATCACTGTGATATTGTTCATGCCAGGAATGGCTTCAACCACATTCGGCATATCCACCAGACGCTGTGCCAGTCGCCAGATCCGTTTCTGGCTAGCCAGCGTCACCGGCGGTTCCAGTTCCAGTACTACCGCCGTTTCACCTATCAGATAACAACGCGCTCGTTGCACTTTCGATCCCTCTGATTATTCGTTATGCAGGATTAGGAATATCAATAAAGGTCACATCAAGATCGGTATTTTCATTCAGCCACTCGCTCAATGCGCGAATACCACCGCGTTCAGTGGCATGGTGACCCGCAGCATAAAAATGCAATCCCTGCTCACGGGCTGAATGAATGGTCTGTTCAGAAACTTCGCCAGTAATAAAAGCATCCACGCCAAAACGCGCGGCGCTATCGATAAAACTTTGCCCGCCCCCCGTGCACCAGGCGACGCGCTGGACCACCTCAGGCCCGGTATCGCCACACCATAACGGCTTACGTCCCAGACGCGCTTCAATCCAGGAGGCCAGTTCCAGTCCCGGCACAGGCATGGTCAGTTCGCCCCACGGCACCAACGGCTCAATTTCGCCCATGACCGTGATCCCCAGTAACGCCGCCAGTTGTGCGTTATTACCCAGCTCCGGATGCGCGTCCAGGGGCAGATGCCAGCCATACAGGTTGATATCATTCGCCAGCAACGTTTTTAAACGGTTACGCTTCATTCCGCGAATGACCGGAGATTCGCCTTTCCAGAAGTAGCCATGATGCACAATGACCGCATCCGCGCCCAGACGCACTGCCTCATCGAGCAAAGCCTGGCTGGCAGTGACACCGGTAACAATTTTTTGCACCGTCTCTTTGCCTTCCACCTGCAAACCATTCGGCGCGTAATCACTAATCGCCGCGCTGTTCAGTTTTTCGTTAATCAGTTGTTCCAGTTCGGTGTTTTTCATCTTCGCGCCTTCCGTATTCTGATAGCTACACCGTTAACATAGCGTTACCTCGCCTGTTCGTCGATAGCCAATCTTTTGACATATTAAGAAACAAACCCGACGCCAAAAGACGCAAATTGTTTATATCATCACGCTTCAGCTAATGTATATTTATGCAATCAGACAGCATATTGCATAAATAATCAGATCTGTATCAAAGTTTTAACTTTAAGGAAACACAAGCACGCCGCGCAACTATTACGTGACGTTGCAGTCAATTGTGGAATTATTATGAATAAACACGCATCACAACCGCGCGCTATTTACTATGTCGTTGCGCTGCAAATCTGGGAATATTTTAGCTTTTACGGCATGCGTGCCCTGCTGATCCTCTATCTCACCAATCAACTAAAATATAGCGATAATCACGCCTACGAGTTATTTAGCGCCTACTGTTCGCTGGTATATGTCACGCCAATCCTCGGTGGCTTTTTGGCGGATAAAGTTCTCGGCAATCGCATGGCGGTGATGCTGGGGGCGTTGTTGATGGCGATCGGTCATGTGGTGCTGGGTGCCAGTGAGATCCATCCGTCATTCCTCTATCTGTCCCTGGCGATTATCGTCTGCGGCTATGGTCTGTTTAAATCCAACGTCAGTTGCCTGCTCGGCGAGCTGTATGAGCCAACCGATCCACGTCGTGATGGCGGTTTCTCGCTGATGTATGCGGCGGGTAACGTGGGGTCTATTATCGCACCTATCGCCTGTGGTTTCGCCCAGGAAGAGTACAGTTGGGCGATGGGCTTTGGCCTGGCGGCGGTGGGTATGATCGCGGGTCTGGTCATTTTCTTATGTGGCAATCGTCATTTCACACATACCCGCGGCGTTAACAAAAAGGTACTGCGTGCGACAAACTTTCTCCTGCCCAACTGGGGATGGCTACTGGTTCTGCTGGTGGCAACGCCTGCGCTGATTACCGTGTTGTTCTGGAAAGAGTGGTCGGTATACGCCTTGATTGTCGCGACGATCATTGGCCTTGGGGTTCTGGCAAAAATTTATCGCAAAGCAGAAAACCAAAAACAGCGTAAGGAGCTGGGGCTGATTGTTACCCTCACCTTCTTCAGCATGTTGTTCTGGGCATTCGCACAACAGGGGGTAGCTCGATTAGCCTTTATATCGACCGCTTCGTTAACCGCGATATGTTTGGTTATACCGTTCCGACTGCTATGTTCCAGTCGATTAATGCCTTCGCAGTTATGCTGTGCGGTGTGTTCCTGGCGTGGGTGGTTAAAGAAAGCGTCGCAGGTAATCGTACCGTGCGCATCTGGGGAAAATTTGCTCTTGGCCTTGGCCTGATGAGCGCCGGATTCTGCATTCTGACCTTAAGCGCCCGCTGGTCCGCAATGTATGGTCACTCTTCTCTGCCACTGATGGTGTTAGGCCTGGCGGTGATGGGCTTTGCGGAACTGTTTATCGATCCGGTTGCTATGTCGCAGATTACGCGCATTGAAATCCCCGGCGTGACCGGCGTATTAACCGGCATTTATATGCTGCTTTCCGGCGCGATTGCGAACTATCTGGCGGGCGTGATTGCCGATCAGACGTCGCAGGCTTCGTTTGATGCTTCCGGGGCGATCAACTACTCCATCAATGCATATATTGAAGTATTTGATCAAATTACCTGGGGCGCACTGGCGTGTGTAGGACTGGTACTGATGATTTGGCTGTATCAGGCGCTTAAGTTCAGAAACCGCGCGCTGGCGCTGGAGTCTTAATAAGCCAGCACCATGCCTGATAAAACGCTCGCTGCGTTTTATCAGGCTCCTTTCCTCGCTTCTTCGTACGCTGCCAGCGTTCGCAGCCTTGCCTCTTTGTGATCGACTATCGGTTGCGGATAATCCAACGTCACACCTGTTTTCTCTGCCCACTTCCACGGCTCATGCACCGCTTTCCCCGGTACATCGCGCAGCTCCGGTAGCCACTGGCGGATAAATTCGCCTTCGCGGTCAAATTTCTCGCCCTGAGTTGTCGGGTTGAAAATACGAAAATACGGCGCTGCATCAGTACCCGTAGAAGCAGCCCACTGCCAGCCACCGTTATTAGCTGCCAAATCACCATCAATCAACTGCGACATGAAATATCGCTCGCCTTCGCGCCAGTCGATCAACAAATCTTTCACCAGAAAACTGGCTGTAATCATCCGTAGCCGGTTATGCATCCAGCCAGTGCTGTTAAGCTGACGCATGGCAGCATCGACAATCGGGTATCCCGTTTTGCCCTCCTGCCAGGCCTTTAAATGGGCGGGATTGCTTTGCCACTGTACACGATCCGTCCAGGCAATAAACGGACGATGTTTACACAGCGAAGGATAATACGTCATCAAATGGCGGTAGAACTCGCGCCATATCAGCTCATTAAGCCAGACGCTCCCCGGTCCGCCTTCCAGCACCTGCGGTTGTTCCGCCAACAGGCGATGTAAACACTGGCGAGGCGATAACCCGCCCGTTGCCAGGCTGGCGGACAAACGACTGGTGCCTTCCACTGCCGGAAAATCTCGTTGTTGCTCATACTCTCCGGCACCGTTCAGGCAAAACTGGCGTAATTGCGCAATCGCCGCTTTTTCTTCCACCGGGAAATGCGCAGTATCGAAAGACTGACGAGGATAATTCAGCGTAATGGATGGCGCGGGCTCTATCGATCCGCTACTACGAACTTTTGGTGCAGCGACGCACTCCGGCATCCCTTCCCGCAGCCGTTTCAACCATGCGTTTTTAAAAGGCGTAAAGACTTTGTACATCTCATGATTGCCAGTCATCACCGCCCCCGGCGGCAGGATCACGCTGTCATCAAATCCTTCACACACCACGTTACGCAGCGTCCTCTCAGCCTGCACATCCCGCGCCCGCTCATTCACCTCATACTGATAGTTATAAAAAAGATGAGTAACGCGGTATTCCGCGCACACCTGTTTAACTATTTCGACGCTGGCGGCAAAGTCATCCACTTCACGGAACAATAAAGGAATGCCTTTTTCCGCCAGCGCGATTTGTAGCGCATTAAGTTGTGTATTGATAAGTTCAGCCTGACGCGGCGACACATTATGCGCCGCCCACTGGCGTGGTGTAGCGATATACAACGCCAGCACGCGCGCAGACGAATTGCGGCAGGCGGCAGCCAGCGCGAGATTATCGTGCTGACGTAAATCCTGGCGAAACCAGACCAGATGGGTAGTCATAAAACTCCTGCATGGCGCAAGTTAATCACACGCGGCCAAAGTTCGAAATAACGCTGCCCTGAAAGCCAGGCGTCAGGATAAAGCGCCATATAGTGTTTGATACGCATCAGCGGCGCAAGAAGCGGTTGCTCGCCACGGCGATAACTGTCGATAAGCGCCGCCAGCTGCTGGCGTTCTGTGGAATCAATATGTGGGCGAAAATATCCCTGAGCGTGCATCAAAACGTTAGTATGATCACGCCGGTTGGCAGGGTGAGAAAGCAAAACAATTACGCGTTGGCGGTACTGGTTGTAATAGTCATCCAGACTTTGCCACCGGTGAATATCAGCCACAAACGGGCCAAGTTTGCGGTACTCCGGCTGAGAATGTGCCAGAAAGACGAGTTTATAGCGGCTGTGATAATCGAGAAGCGCCCCGCGCGTTAGTCCTCGATCTTTGAGATTGTGTAACTCATGCAAAGCAAAAATGCGGATAAGGGTGCTGTCATCAAAAAGTTGTTGATTCATTACTGCTCCTGAACGGTTTACAGGAGTAAGTGTAGACGCCGAAAAAAGAAAACCGCCAGCGTTTCCACCGGCGGTTTTCTTTAAACGTCATGTTTGGCAATCAGTAAAAATCACCGGTTGCCTTTTCGGCCTGATCCATCCACACCGGTTTATCGCTGGTTTTCGACCAGACGCGGTGCAGGTAGCTATAAAAGCGGGCGCGGTCTTTCCAGAAAAGCATGAAAGGCAGCGCCAGAACGCCCGCTGCAACCGCACAAGTACGGCGTAAAAAGATAAGCCATGCAGGATATTCTTTGTAGAGTTCCATACTTTTCTCCCCCTTTTGTATCTACCCGGTGAATAGCACCGGAAAAATGAATTCGTTTATCTGATGAAAATAGTACCGCTGTTTGTGTAATTTTACTACTCATCCGACCACTTATTTTTGCTTATTGATGGTTTATTTACATTCACTGTGTAATTAAGTTACATAAAAGTTAAATTAATACTAAACATTAGTTAAATCATGGCTTTTGCCATTTTTATACTTTTTTTACACCCCGCCCGCAGATTTTTGCGAAATCTTTGCAGCCAGAACTCTACCCTTCCGGTATCACTTTTAGGCCACTGGAGGTGCACTGTGAGTGCAGGCGTGATAGCCGGCGTGTTGCTGGTGTTTTTATTACTGGGTTATCTGGTTTATGCCCTGATCAATGCGGAGGCGTTCTGATGGCTGCGCAAGGGTTCTTACTGATTGCCACGTTTTTACTGGTATTAATGGTGCTGGCGCGTCCCTTAGGTAGCGGGCTGGCGCGGCTGATTAATGATATACCTCTTCCTGGTACGACGGGCGTTGAACGCGTACTCTTTAGCGCGCTTGGCGTCTCTGACCGCGAGATGAACTGGAAGCAGTATCTCTCAGCCATTCTTGGCCTGAATATACTGGGGCTGGCGGTGCTGTTTTTTATGTTGCTCGGTCAGCACTATCTGCCGCTTAATCCACAGCAGTTGCCGGGGCTGTCGTGGGATCTGGCGCTCAATACCGCCGTCAGCTTTGTCACTAACACCAACTGGCAATCTTATAGCGGTGAAACCACGTTGAGCTATTTCAGCCAGATGGCGGGCTTAACGGTGCAAAACTTTCTTTCTGCCGCCAGCGGGATTGCGGTGATTTTTGCGCTTATTCGCGCGTTTACCCGCCAGAGCATGAGCACGCTCGGTAATGCCTGGGTCGATCTGCTACGCATCACGTTATGGGTGTTAGCCCCTGTGGCATTGTTGATCGCACTGTTTTTTATACAACAAGGTGCGCTGCAAAACTTTTTGCCTTATCAGGCTGTGACGACCATTGAAGGATCGCAACAGCTGTTACCAATGGGGCCAGTAGCTTCTCAGGAAGCGATCAAAATGCTCGGAACTAACGGCGGTGGCTTTTTTAATGCCAACTCGTCGCATCCGTTTGAAAACCCAACCGCACTGACCAACTTCGTGCAAATGCTGGCGATTTTCTTGATCCCAACAGCGCTGTGCTTTGCCTTTGGTGAAGTGGCGGGCGATCGTCGCCAGGGGCGCATGTTGCTGTGGGCGATGTCGGTGATTTTTGTCATCTGCACAGGCGTAGTGATGTGGGCAGAAGTTCAGGGTAATCCGCATCTGCTGGCGCTCGGCGCGGACAGCAGCATCAATATGGAAGGTAAAGAGAGCCGTTTCGGCGTGCTGGTCAGTAGCCTGTTTGCGGTCGTGACTACGGCGGCTTCCTGCGGCGCGGTGATTGCGATGCATGATTCGTTTACCGCTCTTGGTGGCATGGTGCCGATGTGGTTGATGCAAATTGGTGAAGTGGTATTCGGCGGCGTCGGTTCCGGCCTTTACGGCATGATGCTGTTTGTCCTGCTGGCGGTGTTTATTGCCGGGCTGATGATTGGTCGTACACCGGAATATCTGGGTAAAAAAATCGACGTACGCGAGATGAAACTGACTGCACTGGCGATTCTGGTCACCCCGACGCTGGTGCTGATGGGCGCGGCGCTGGCAATGATGACCGACGCCGGACGTAGCGCCATGCTCAACCCTGGCCCGCATGGTTTTAGCGAAGTGCTGTACGCCGTGTCATCCGCCGCTAACAACAACGGCAGCGCCTTTGCCGGATTAAGCGCCAACTCTCCATTCTGGAACTGTTTACTGGCGTTGTGCATGTTTGTCGGGCGCTTCGGGGTGATTATCCCGGTGATGGCAATTGCCGGTTCGCTGGTGAGTAAAAAGAGCCAACCCGCCAGCTCCGGCACATTGCCAACGCACGGCCCGCTGTTTGTTGGCCTGTTAATCGGCACCGTGTTGCTGGTTGGCGCACTGACCTTTATCCCTGCCCTGGCGCTTGGTCCGGTGGCGGAATATCTCTCCTGATGATATTGAGTGAGCACTGAATATGAGTCGTAAACAACTGGCGCTATTCGAACCAACACTTGTCGTTCAGGCGCTGAAAGAAGCGGTGAAAAAATTAAACCCGCAGGCGCAATGGCGCAATCCGGTGATGTTTATCGTCTGGATCGGAAGTCTGCTGACCACCTGTATTAGCATCGCGATGGCAAGCGGTGTGATGCCTGGCAATGCGCTGTTTAGCGCGGCAATTAGCGGCTGGCTGTGGGTCACCGTACTGTTCGCTAATTTCGCCGAGGCGTTGGCAGAAGGCCGCAGTAAAGCGCAGGCCAACAGTCTGAAAGGGGTGAAAAAAACCGCTTTTGCTCGCAAACTGCGCGAACCGAAATATGGCGCTGCGGCGGACAAAGTTCCTGCTGATCAACTGCGTAAAGGTGACATCGTGCTGGTAGAAGCTGGCGATATTATCCCCTGCGATGGTGAAGTCATTGAAGGCGGCGCATCGGTCGATGAAAGCGCCATCACCGGGGAATCAGCACCGGTGATCCGTGAATCCGGCGGTGATTTTGCCTCCGTCACTGGCGGCACGCGTATTCTTTCTGACTGGCTGGTGATTGAGTGCAGCGTTAACCCCGGCGAGACATTTCTGGATCGGATGATCGCGATGGTGGAAGGTGCGCAGCGACGTAAAACGCCGAACGAGATTGCCCTGACCATTCTCCTGATTGCCCTGACTATCGTCTTTTTACTGGCAACCGCCACGCTGTGGCCGTTTTCCGCGTGGGGCGGTAATGCAGTCAGCGTAACGGTACTGGTGGCACTGCTGGTCTGTCTGATCCCAACCACTATTGGCGGCCTGTTGTCAGCGATTGGCGTCGCCGGGATGAGTCGGATGCTGGGCGCGAATGTTATTGCCACCAGCGGGCGAGCAGTTGAAGCAGCGGGTGATGTTGACGTTCTGCTGCTGGATAAAACCGGCACCATCACCCTCGGTAACCGTCAGGCGTCAGAGTTTATCCCCGCACAAGGCGTGGAGGAAAAAGCGCTGGCCGACGCCGCACAACTGGCTTCGCTGGCTGATGAAACGCCGGAAGGCCGCAGTATTGTGATCCTCGCCAAGCAGCGTTTTAACCTGCGCGAGCGCGATGTGCAGTCGCTCCATGCCACCTTTGTACCGTTTACTGCACAAAGCCGGATGAGCGGGATCAACATCGACAACCGCATGATCCGTAAAGGTTCTGTCGATGCCATTCGCCGCCATGTTGAGGCTAACGGCGGTCACTTCCCTGCCGATGTTGATCAAAAAGTCGATCAGGTTGCGCGTCAGGGAGCCACGCCGCTGGTGGTGGTGGAAGGTTCTCGTGTGCTGGGCGTTATTGCGCTGAAAGATATCGTCAAAGGCGGTATTAAAGAGCGCTTCGCCCAGCTGCGTAAAATGGGCATTAAAACGGTGATGATTACCGGCGATAACCGCCTGACTGCCGCCGCGATAGCTGCGGAAGCGGGTGTCGATGATTTTCTCGCCGAAGCAACACCGGAGGCCAAGCTGGCACTGATTCGTCAGTATCAGGCGGAAGGCCGTTTAGTGGCGATGACCGGCGATGGCACCAACGATGCTCCGGCGCTGGCACAGGCCGATGTTGCGGTGGCGATGAACTCCGGCACCCAGGCGGCGAAAGAAGCGGGCAATATGGTGGATCTCGACTCCAACCCGACCAAGTTGATCGAGGTAGTGCACATTGGCAAACAGATGCTGATGACCCGTGGCTCGTTGACCACCTTCAGCATTGCCAACGATGTGGCGAAATACTTCGCCATTATTCCAGCGGCGTTCGCGGCAACGTATCCGCAGTTAAATGCGCTGAACATCATGCGCCTGCATTCGCCCGACTCCGCCATTCTCAGTGCGGTCATTTTCAACGCCTTGATTATCGTCTTTTTGATTCCCCTGGCGTTAAAAGGCGTGAGTTATAAACCGCTTACCGCTTCTGCCATGTTGCGCCGTAACTTATGGATTTACGGTCTGGGTGGGCTGCTGGTGCCGTTTATTGGTATCAAAGTCATTGATTTACTGCTAACCGTTTGCGGTCTGGTGTGAGGTTTACCATGCGTGGATTACGTCCGGCATTATCGACATTTCTCTTTCTGTTATTGATTACTGGCGGCGTTTACCCGCTGCTGACCACCGCACTGGGGCAATGGTGGTTTCCCTGGCAGGCCAACGGTTCATTGATTCGTGAAGGTGATACGGTGCGCGGTTCGGCATTAATCGGGCAAAATTTTACCGGCAACGGCTATTTTCATGGTCGCCCGTCGGCAACAGCAGAAATGCCCTATAATCCACAGGCTTCTGGCGGGAGCAATCTGGCAGTCAGTAACCCGGAGCTGGATAAACAGATAGCCGCACGCGTTGCCGCATTACGGGCTGCTAACCCGGATGCCAGCACGAACGTTCCGGTTGAACTGGTGACGGCGTCAGCAAGCGGGCTGGACAATAACATCACCCCGCAAGCGGCGGCCTGGCAGATCCCACGCGTGGCGAAAGCGCGTAATCTCAGCGTTGAACAGCTCACGCAACTGATCGCAAAATACAGCCAACAACCGCTGGTGAAATATATCGGCCAGCCGGTCGTCAACATTGTCGAACTCAATCTGGCACTGGATAAGCTTGATGAATAACGAACCCTTACGTCCCGACCCCGATCGTCTGCTGGAACAAGCTGCCGCGCCGCATCGGGGGAAGCTGAAAGTATTCTTCGGTGCCTGCGCAGGCGTCGGGAAGACCTGGGCGATGCTGGCGGAAGCCCAGCGACTGCGGGCGCAAGGGCTGGATATTGTGGTTGGCGTGGTAGAAACCCACGGTCGGAAAGATACCGCCGCCATGCTGAAAGGTCTGGCTGTTCTGCCGTTAAAACGCCAGGCGTACCGTGGGCGGCACATCAGCGAGTTTGATCTCGATGCCGCCCTCGCCCGCCGTCCGGCACTGATCTTAATGGACGAACTGGCGCACAGTAATGCGCCAGGTTCACGTCATCCTAAACGCTGGCAGGACATCGAAGAGCTGCTGGAAGCTGGCATTGATGTTTTCACTACCGTCAACGTTCAGCATCTGGAAAGTCTGAATGATGTGGTCAGCGGCGTCACCGGAATTCAGGTACGGGAGACCGTGCCCGATCCTTTTTTTGATGCCGCCGACGACGTAGTACTGGTGGACTTGCCCCCGGACGATCTGCGCCAGCGACTGAAAGAAGGCAAAGTCTATATTGCCGGGCAGGCGGAGCGCGCCATTGAACATTTTTTCCGCAAAGGTAATCTGATCGCCCTGCGCGAACTGGCACTGCGCCGTACTGCCGATCGCGTAGATGAGCAAATGCGCGCCTGGCGGGGGCATCCTGGCGAAGAGAAAGTCTGGCACACACGCGACGCGATCCTTTTATGCATCGGGCATAACACCGGCAGTGAGAAACTGGTCCGCACGGCGGCGCGGTTGGCCTCGCGCCTGGGCAGTGTCTGGCACGCGGTGTATGTTGAAACCCCTGCCCTGCATCGCTTACCGGAGAAAAAACGTCGGGCAATTCTCAGCGCCTTACGTCTGGCGCAGGAGCTGGGCGCGGAGACGGCAACACTTTCTGATCCAGCGGAAGAGAAAGCGGTAGTGCGTTATGCCCGTGAACATAATCTCGGCAAGATTATTCTCGGTCGCCCGGCTTCGCGCCGCTGGTGGCGTCGGGAAACATTTGCTGACCGGCTGGCACGCATCGCCCCCGATCTCGATCAGGTGCTGGTCGCGCTTGATGAACCACCCGCCCGCACGATTAACAACGCGCCGGATAGCCGCTCTTTTAAAGACAAGTGGCGGGTACAGATTCAGGGATGCGTGGTTGCCGCCGCGTTATGCGCCGTTATCACCTTAATTGCCATGCAGTGGCTGATGGCGTTTGATGCCGCCAACCTGGTGATGCTGTATCTGCTTGGCGTCGTGGTGGTGGCACTATTTTACGGACGCTGGCCTTCGGTGGTTGCCACCGTCATTAATGTGGTGAGTTTCGATCTCTTTTTTATCGCCCCACGCGGCACGCTCGCCGTCTCTGATGTGCAATATCTGCTGACCTTCGCGGTGATGTTAACCGTCGGGCTGGTGATCGGGAACCTTACTGCTGGCGTGCGTTATCAGGCGCGGGTAGCCCGTTACCGCGAACAACGCACACGGCACTTATATGAAATGTCCAAAGCTCTGGCTGTGGGCCGTAGTTCGCAGGATATCGCCGCCACCAGCGAACAGTTTATTGCCTCCACGTTTCATGCCCGTAGCCAGGTGTTGCTGCCTGATGACAACGGTAAATTGCAGCCTTTAACACATCCGCAAGGAATGACGCCGTGGGACGATGCCATCGCGCAGTGGAGTTTTGATAAAGGCCTGCCTGCGGGCGCGGGCACCGACACGTTACCCGGTGTACCGTACCAGATTTTGCCGCTAAAAAGCGGCGAGAAAACCTACGGACTGGTGGTGGTGGAACCGGGGAATCTGCGCCAGTTGATGATCCCGGAACAGCAGCGCCTGCTGGAGACGTTTACGCTGTTAGTCGCCAATGCCCTTGAGCGACTGACACTAACCGCCAGCGAAGAACAGGCGCGGATGGCAAGCGAACGTGAACAGATCCGCAACGCCCTGCTGGCGGCGCTTTCGCATGATTTACGCACGCCGCTTACGGTGCTGTTCGGTCAGGCAGAAATCTTAACGCTCGATCTGGCAAGCGAAGGATCGCCCCACGCCCGCCAGGCCAGCGAGATTCGTCAGCATGTGCTGAACACCACCCGACTGGTGAATAATCTACTGGATATGGCGCGAATTCAGTCCGGCGGCTTTAATTTGAAGAAAGAGTGGTTAACGCTGGAAGAAGTGGTCGGCAGCGCGCTGCAAATGCTGGAACCGGGTTTATCGTCGCCCATCAATCTTTCTCTGCCAGAGCCGCTGACCTTAATCCACGTTGACGGGCCACTCTTTGAACGGGTGCTGATTAACCTGCTAGAGAACGCGGTGAAATATGCGGGGGCGCAGGCCGAAATTGGTATCAATGCCCACGTTGAGGGCGAAAATCTACAACTGGATGTCTGGGATAACGGCCCCGGTCTTCCACCAGGCCAGGAGCAGACGATATTTGATAAGTTTGCTCGCGGGAATAAAGAGTCGGCGGTACCGGGTGTAGGGCTTGGGTTGGCAATTTGAG
>ERZ791718.807-NODE-807-length-14399-cov-2.090561_pt1 | contig 14399 bp, 15 predicted proteins | sample MGYA00510349_ERZ791718 | MGnify/ENA primary metagenome ERZ791718 (study PRJEB30046, sample SAMN00715136) | human gut metagenome | study: EMG produced TPA metagenomics assembly of the A metagenome-wide association study of gut microbiota in type 2... | reverse complement strand
GTATTGCTTTATGCTCGCGGAAATTGCGGATGTCCCGCCATGATAGCTGTCGCCCCGTCTATCTTCTTCTGCTGCTATGTCTCGGCATACAGAGGATATTACGAGGGTCTGCGCAACATGATCCCGACCGCCATATCTCAGGTTATCGAGGCTTTGGGCAAGCTCGTTATCGGTCTTGTTTTCGCAAAGCTCATAATGTCCTACGGCGAGAGCGTCTATAACAGCGCAGTTGCCGCGGGCTCTTCTACCGCTACCGTATTCGGCAAGGAGGTCTCGTCTCTTGCCGAGGCATTTAGCGCAACATATCCGTGGGCGGCCGCCGGAGCGATTCTCGGCGTTACCTTGGGCTCTCTCCTGAGCCTTATCTATCTCGGTATCCGCCACAGGGTGAGGGGAGACGGTATAACTCATACCGAGCTCGTCAACTCTCCGAAGCCCCCCGCAAACCACGACATAGCCAAGAACATGGTATCAATAGCCGTGCCGATTCTTTTAAGCTCGCTTGTCTTAAACGCGACGAATCTTATCGACGCCATGACTATCCAGAACCGCCTGCTCCACGCCATAGAGAGCGGTCAGGATACGATATATAATCTCTACAAGCAGTGTATCGATGCCGATATTGCGAGCGGAACGCTCAATTTGTCGGACAGCAAGGGCTTTATGAGCTACCTCTACGGCGCATATAACACCGCCGTCGATTTCAAGAACCTTGTTCCGATGATAACGGTCTCCCTCGGAGTCAGCGCACTTCCCGCCCTTGCAGAGGCGTGGACGGTGAAGGACAAAGCTGCTGTCAAGAGCGCCGTCAATACCGTTATAAGAGTATCAATGCTCATAGCTCTGCCCGCCGGAATCGGCATGGGTGTGCTCGCCGAGCCGATACTTACCCTTATCTACGGCCGCGGAAGAATGGCTGCCGATATCCCGATGATAGCGCCCATGGTCGCCGTGTTCGGCTTTACAACGGCGTTTATGTCGATTTCGACTCCGCTTACCAACCTGCTTCAGGCGGTCGGCAGAACCGATATCCCTGTAAAAACGATGCTCGTCTCTGCTGTTGTCAAGATAATCTGCAACTTCGCCCTCGTCGGCATACCGGGCATAAATTTCAACGGCGCGGTCATAGGCACGGTGCTGTTTTATGTCATGAATGTCGTTCTGAATATTATCGCCGTCATAAAGGTGACAAAGGTGCGGATAGATATAATGTCCGGCCTGATAAAGCCGCTTATCTCCGCCGTCATGTGCGGACTCGCGGCGTGGGCGGCATACGGTCTGCTCGGCAGCTACGCGCTTGAAAATGTCAGCCACGGCTCCGATATCGCGCTGCTTGCGGCTATAATAATCGCCGTTATGGTCTATGCGATAGCCATTCTCGTGTTCAAGGGAGTTGTGCGCGAGGACATAGAATCTTTACCTGCGGGCAAAAAAATTGCAAAAATACTTGAAAAATACAAGCTTTTGGGTTAAAATATTTCCCGCGGATAAAAACGGACAGGGGATCATATGGTAGACTTTAATAAGAAAGAAAAATATGATATAGACGATCTTCTTGAGATTATGCGTCTGCTTCGCGCTCCGGGCGGCTGCCCGTGGGATGCCGAGCAGACTCATATGAGTATAAAAAAGGATCTTATCGAAGAGACCTACGAGGTCATAGAGGCCATCAACAAAGATGATAAGGAGCTTATGACCGAGGAGCTCGGCGACCTGCTCATGCAGGTGGTGTTCCACTCTCAGATGGAGCAGGAGGCGGGCAACTTCGATTTCGGCGACGTCACCGACGGCATTTGCAAAAAGCTTATCGAGCGCCACCCGCACGTTTTCGGCGAGGTCGAGGTTTCGAGTGTCGGCGATGTGCTCAATAATTGGGACGCAATAAAGCGCCGCTCAAAGGGTCAGAAAAAGGGGAGCGCTCCCATGCTCGGTATACCGAGAGAGCTTCCCGCGCTCATGAGAGCGACAAAGATTCAGCAGAAGGCGGCTGTGGCCGGCTTCGATTGGGACGATGTCTCAGGTGCTCAGCAGAAGGTGCTTGAGGAGGCCGGGGAACTTTCCGAGGCTATAGCTTCCGGCGATAAGGAAAATGTTGCCGAGGAATTGGGAGATCTGCTCTTCTCCGTTGTCAACGTCTCGCGCTTTGTAAAGTGCGACGCAGAAGAGGCGCTTACCGCAGCTTCCGATAAGTTCATAGCCCGCTTTGTCCGTGTCGAACAGCTTGCGCGCGAGCGCGGTATAGACATGGAGTCGGCGTCTCTCGAAAAGCTCGACGAGCTTTGGGACGAGGCCAAGGCGGAGAGTACAAAACGGTAATTATGACTGTGTCCAACGGACATTTCATAAAAATAAAAGAAAAATAAAACAAAAGGAGAAAAATGTAAATGAATAAGACTGAGTTTATCGCTGCTGTTGCGGCAAAAGAGGGACTTGAGAAGAAGACCGCCGAGAAGGCTGTCAACGCTGTTATCGCTTGTGTCGCTCTTGCGGCAGGCGACAAGATCCAGATAGCGGGCTTCGGCACCTTCGAGGTCAGAGAGCGCGCAGCTAAGACTGCCCGTAACCCCAGAACCGGCGAGACCATCGACGTTCCCGCTTGCAAGGTTCCCGCTTTCAAGGCAGGCAAGGGCCTTAAGGACAAGGTTGCAAAATAATTTTGCTGGCTTTTCAGGGGCAGAAATGCCCCTGTTTTTTTTTAATGCTTCGAAAGGATGCGGCCTTTGCCGCGAAAAGTTATGAGACTTGATAAATATCTTAAAGTGTCGCGCCTGATAAAGCGCCGCACCGTCGCAAACGAGGTCTGCGACGCAAAGCACGTCACGGTAAACGGCAAAATTGCCCGCGCCTCTTACGATGTTAAGGTCGGCGATGTCATTGAGATATCCATGGGTCAGAACGTGACCCGTGCGCGTGTTCTCACCGTTGCCGAGACCGTCCGCAAAGAGGACGCCGCCGCGATGTACGAAATTCTGTGAATCGGTCATAATCCGAAGCCTTCCGCCGTATTATTAACGGACGGGAGGTTTTATTTATGACGGAAGAAAACAAAGCTCAGGCTCTGCCCCACAATCTTATAATGGAAAACAGAAACCGTTTGACGGTCTCCGGCGTGTCCGACGTGGACAGCTTTGACGAGCAGACGGTCGTGATATTCACAGGGATGGGGGAGCTGACCGTGCGCGGCAGCGACCTGCATATAATTAATCTCAATGTCGACAGCGGCGAGCTCAGCGTCGAGGGAACCGTCGGCTCGCTGACATATTCGGACGACCGATCTGAAAAAGGCGGTTTCTTCAGCCGCGTGTTCCGCTGATGGAGTATATCCAAGGGCTCGACGGTCAGATATCCGTCTTTTTGCATTCGCTGGGCATAGGCTTTTTGCTCGGCGTGTTCTATGACGCGGTCTGCTTAGTCCGTGCCGTTTTGCCGGGCGGGCGCAGGACGGTATTCGTGACCGATATAATCTATTCAATCGTCTGTGCGTTCGCTTCGTTCTGCTTCGTTCTCGTGCTCAACGACGGGCGCACTCTGCTGTATATTCTTACGGCTCAGCTGCTCGGCTGGATTGCCGAACGCCTGAGTCTCGGCGCGGCGGCAAAGCATTTGGGCCTTCTTGTCTCATCAACCTTGCTGCGGATTAAGTCGGCATTAATAAAACGGCTTTGCGCTTTAAAAGAAAAAATGCCGAAGAAAATATCGCCCGATAAAGAAAAAGACGGAATAATGTCAAATAAAAATGAAAAAAATATGAATTACCCCTTGAAAAAGGGGCGTGATATGTTGTATACTTTGAATAGGCAAATATGCCCCGAAGCAAGAAAACCGAAGGTCAAAGGGAAACGGAAGAATGTCGGAAAAAAAGCGCAGGCTAAAGAAAAGGCATAGTACCATACTGATGATTGCGTTCGCAGTCGCAGTGTGTTATTTCCTTATAACCTTTATAGTCATGCAGTCCGACATTAAATCTCAGGAGAAGTACATTGCTCAGCTCAACAGCCAGCTCTCGGACAAGAAGGCCGAGAACGAGGAGCTTGAAAAGCTTGTCAAGAGTTCGGATCTCGATGATTATGTCGAACAGATAGCCAGACGCGAGCTCGGCTATGTTTTCCCGGATGAAAGGGTATATTACAACGAACAGCAGTCGGCGGACAAGTAAAGAAGGAGAGCAGCGTACTATTATGCAGATCGAGCAGGGAAGTGTTGTTAAGGGTAAGGTGACCGGTCTTACCGATTTTGGCGCATTCGTTGAACTTGAGGGCGGAAAAACGGGTATGATCCATATTTCCGAGGTTTCAACATCTTATGTCAAGGATATCAAGGAGCATTTGCAGCTCAACCAAGAAGTTACGGCGAAGGTCATTTCCATAAGTCCCGAAGGCAAGATAGCCCTTTCGATAAAGAAGCTTAATTCGGACGGCGGCGATGACCGTCCCCAGCGCAGACCGCGTCCCTCGGGTGACAGACAGGGTCAGCAGGGCAAACCGCGCCAGCAGTCCTCCGGTCAGCGCAGAGCTCCCCAGCAGGGCAGACCCGTTGAAGCCGTCAATCAGGAGCCGTCAGGCAACCAGTCCTTCGAGGATATGATGGCGAAGTTCAAGCAGGTCAGCGACGAAAAAATGACAGATCTTAAGAAATCTTCCGATTCAAAGCGCAGCGGAGGTTATTCGAGGCGCGGCGGCGGCAGGCAGTAAAAGCACCAAGGCGGGCGTTCAGCCCGCTTTTTTGATTTAAGAAAAGGAGCGATCTTGTGATTATCAAAAATGCCGTTATACATACGGTGACGAACGGTACTGTTGAAAACGGATATATCGAGTTCGATGAAAAAATAATCTCTCTGGGCGACATGAAGGACTGCCCGCAGGGCGAGGCGTATGACGCAAAGGGTGCGGCACTCTATCCCGGATTTATAGATGCCCATACCCATATCGGCATCAGCGAGGATTCCCTGACCTTTGAGGGCGAGGACTGCAACGAGATGACCGACCCGGTCACGCCGAACCTCAGAGTGATTGACGGCGTCAATGCGCTCGACAGATGCTTCGAGGAGGCGAGAGAAGCGGGCATTACCTGCGTTCTGACCTGCCCCGGCAGCGCAAATCCGATAGCCGGACAGATAGCGGCGATAAAGACCTACGGCGTCTGCGTGGACGATATGATTGTCAAGGCTCCCGCTGCGATGAAGTTCGCCCTCGGAGAGAATCCCAAGACCGTATATAACGAGAAGAAGATGGCGCCGAGCACAAGAATGGCTACCGCCGCGATAATCAGAGAACAGCTTACAAAGACGCGCGAATACATAAATAAAGATAAGGAAAGCCGCGATTTTGACGCAAAGCTTGACGCTCTCGCTCCGCTGTTTGAGGAGCATATGCAGATGCATATTCATGCCCACCGCGCCGACGATATCTTTACCGCCGTGCGTATCGCCGAGGAGTTCGGCCTTGATTACTGCGTGGTTCACTGCACCCAGGGTCATCTTATCGCGGACAGACTCGCTAAAGCGGGAGTCAAGGCGTTCAGCGGCCCTCTCATCAGCGACCGCTGCAAGCCCGAGCTCAAGGACTCCACTCCCGCGACCCCGGGCGTGATGAGCAAGGCGGGCGTAAAGACCGCGATAGTCACAGACCATCCAGTTATCCCGATTCAGTATCTGCCGCTGTGCGCGGGTCTTGCCGTGCGCGAGGGCATGGAGCATGACGAGGCTTTGAGGGCAATAACCATAAATCCCGCCGAGATGTGCGGAATAGCCGACCGCGTCGGCTCGCTCGAAGTCGGCAAGGATGCGGATATGTGCCTGTTCGATTCCGACCCGCTGACCCTCTTTGCAAAGCCGCTTCTCGTTATCGGCAACGGAGAGGTTCTTATGGAGGATAAACGCGATGCGTGAGATAGATGTCGCCCTCATAACCGAGGCTGTAAGCGGCGCGTGTATAAACGCCAATAAATTTTTGCCGGACGACCTTGCCGAGCTTATAAAAAACAGCGCCGAAAATGAAACGGACAGCGTGCCAAAGGATATAATGTGCCGCCTGTGCGATAATCTCTGCGCCGCAAAGGAACTTGATATCCCCATATGCCAGGATACCGGTATGGCGGTTATATTCGCAAAAGTCGGCCAGGATGTCCGTTTTGTCGGCGGCAGCTTTTCGTCTGCCGTCAACACAGGAGTCGCCAAGGGCTACACCGAGGGCTATCTCAGGAAGTCTGTGGTTGCCGACCCGCTGAGGCGCGTAAATACTGGCGACAATACCCCCGCGGTTCTGCATATAGAGCTTGTCGAGGGCGATAAGGTTGAGCTTACCGTCGCGCCCAAGGGCTTCGGCAGCGAAAATATGAGCGCACTGAAAATGTTTACCCCCTCCGCATCGCGCGAGGATATTATAGACTATGTTGTCGATGTCGTTCGCCGCGCGGGAAGCAACCCCTGCCCGCCGATGGTTATAGGAGTCGGCATAGGCGGAGATTTCGAGCAGTGCGCGCTGCTCGCCAAAAAGGCGCTCTGCCGCCCTGTCAGCGAGCCCAACGCCGATGAATACTATGCATCTGTGGAGTCTGACATACTCGAAAAAGCGAACGCTCTCGGAATAGGTCCGCAGGGATTCGGCGGAAAGACCACGGCTCTCAGCGCCGCCGTCGAATTTGCGCCCACGCATATAGCCGGACTGCCCGTAGCCGTCAATATCGGCTGTCACGTGACCCGCCATGTGACCGTTATTGTCTGATATCTTGCTTTATTGAAGAATATTGTAAATTTTTTAGAAAAGCGGCTCTTTGCTCTTTATTTTTTTAGTCATATGTGCTACAATATGTCCAGAGACAAAAGTCTCTAATAATTCTAAGGGGCTGACATTATGAAAATAGTTATTACTGGACGCAAGTGTTCGCCGAGAGAATCATTCAAAGAGAGAGCGGAGAAAAAGCTTGCCAAGGTAGAGCGTTTCTTCGGCGATGAGGCGGAGGCCAAAATTACTGCTACCGTCGAAAAGTCGGGTCAGACAGTTGAAATAACCGTTATCAACAACGGTATGATATTCCGTGCGCAGGAGCGGGCAGAAAATATGAACGATGCGCTTGACAAATGCGTCGATTCGCTCGTTCGCCAGATTCGTAAGAACAAAACAAAGCTTGAAAAGCGTCTGCGTTCCGCTTCATTCGATGCGCTTAACGACGGCGCGGATGTTGCCGACGAGAAGGAATACGATCTCGTCAGAACAAAGAGCGTTGCCGTAAAACCGCAGACGGTCGATGAGGCTATTCTTCAGATGAATATGCTCGGCCATGAGTTCTATATGTTTACAAATGAGGCAACAGGCCTTGTCAGCGTAGTTTATTGCCGTACCGACGGCGGCTACGGAATGCTTGAGCCAAGCGCCGAATGATTTGAAATTTGCTTTTCTACAAGGGGCGCGCCCTGGTGCGTCCCTTGTTCTATGTAAAGCCGAAAGGTAGTTTTGATGGATATAAATTTCGCAGTACCCTGTCTGCTGGGTCTTGAGGCGCCGATAGCCGAAGAGCTCAGAAATATGGAGGCGGCGGATGTCCGCGCCGAAAACGGCCGCGTGCTTTTTAGCGGCGACGAAAATATTCTTGCCCGCGCAAATATCTGCTCGCGCTTTTCCGAGCGTGTGCTCGTGCTTTTAGGCTCATTCGAGGCACATAGCTTCGAGGAGCTGTTTCAGGGCACGCGAGCACTCCCGTGGGAGCAGTGGATAGGTGCAGACGATGCGTTCCCCGTCAAGGGCTATTCTATCGATTCCGACCTTTTCAGCGTGCGCGACTGCCAGGCGATAATCAAAAAGGCCGTCGTCGAACGCCTTAAACAGAAATATTCCATTGAATGGTTTGAAGAGAGCGGACCTGTCTACCAGATTCAGTTCTCGATTATGAAAAATAAAGTTTCTCTTATGCTCGACACCTCGGGCGCGGGACTCCATAAGAGGGGATACCGTCAAAACGCGAACGACGCTCCGATAAAGGAGACTCTGGCGGCGTCGCTGTGCTGGTTCTCGCGTCTGCGCCCGTATCATTCGCTCTATGACCCCATGTGCGGCTCGGGCACGATACTTATCGAGGGCGCGATGATGGCGCGCAATATCGCCCCCGGAGTCAACCGAAACTTCGCCGCCGAGCGCTGGAGCAATATTCCGCGCGATGTGTGGTATACCGAGCGCGAGCGTGCGCGCGACCTTGAGCGCGAGGCTCATGATTTCTTTGCTTACGGCTCCGATATCAGCCGTGAGGCTGCGGCTCTGACCGCCGCAAATGCCGAAGCTGCCGGCGTTGACGACCTCGTCAGCGTGCGCTGCTGTGAACTGAAAAACTTCGTTCCGCAGACCGAACGCGGAACTCTGATATGCAACCCGCCCTACGGCGAGCGTATGCTCGATATCGAGCAGGCAAACGCGCTTTACCGCGATATGGGCCGCGTGTTTGAGCGCCGCCACGGCTGGTCCTACAGCATCATAACTCCGTGCGATACCTTTGAGCAGGAGTTTGGGCGCAAGGCTGACAAACGCAGAAAATTATATAACGGCATGATTAAATGTCAGTTATTTATGTATTTTAGATAAGGCGAAAGAGGTAAACAGGAGGTATTATTTGTGAAACACATTTTCCTTATCAATCCGGCAGCAGGTAAAAAAGGTAATTCCGAGAGTATTATCCGCCCGCAGATAGAGGACTATTGCGGCAAAAACGGTCTCGACTATGAGATCTATGTCACAAAATGTCAGGGAGATGCACAGAACTATTGCGCCGAGCGCGCGAAGTCCGGCGAGGCGCTCCGCTTCTATGCTTGCGGCGGCGACGGAACACTCTACGAAGTGGTCAACGGCGTTTTCGGAAACCCCAACTGCGAAGTAGCGGTCATCCCCATGGGCTCGGGCAACGATTTTATTCGTCTGTTCGGCACAAAGGAGCAGTTCTGCAATGTTGAGGCTCAGGTCACGGGTATTCCCGTCGAGCTCGATGTTGTCAAGTGCGGCGACAAGATAGCTATCAACCAGTGCTCAATGGGCATGGACGCCGAGGTCTGCGCGAAGCAGTCTTCGTTCAAGAAGCTTCCGCTCGTCAATGGCGAAATGGCTTACTTCCTCGCGGCAATTGAGGCGCTGTTCAAGAAACTCGGTCATAATTTTACTATAAAAATCGATGATAACGAGCCCTTCGAAGACAACGTTCTGTTCTGCGTCGCGGGAAATTCCCGTTGGTACGGCGGCGGATTTATGGCCGCTCCGCTTGCATGGCCCGATGACGGCAAGCTTGACTTTGTTATCGTTCGTCTGGACAGAGGCCGCCTGCGCCTGGCTCCGCTGCTCCAGAAGTACAAGAAGGGTCAGCATCTCGGCCTGCCGATGACCAAGTATATCAACGGCAGCCGCCTTGAAATACATAGCGACGTTCCTGCAGCGGTCAATATCGACGGCGAGTGCGAGTATGTCAACGATGCTGTGTTTGAGATCGTTCCCAAGGGAATCAAGTTTGTTGTGCCTCAGTTCTCCGAGTTCCATAAGAACAGAGCCGAGCGCGAAGCGGCAAGAAAATAAAAAAAGTAAAAAGCACTGCCTGACGAAAGCCGGGCAGTGCTTTGAAATATGTTTATTCGGTAACCTTGTCCGTGCGCAGCCTGTATCTGCGGTCTCTGAGCAGCTTTTGGAGGCAGTGCGGGCAGGCGGGACGCTCGGGGAAGAACAGTCCGCCGGGATGAACATTCAAGTCGCCGTGGAAGTCCGAACCGGATGTGACGCGCAAATGGCTGTACTTTTTCGCCCACGCTTCGGCAATTTCGTTGTTTGATTCGTGGCCGGGATGGGCGTTATATATCTCGATTCCGTCGAGCAGCTCGTCGTCGGTGACGGTCATGCCCACTCTGAACGGGTGCGCCTGAAAAACAATTAGGTTGTTCTCGTCCGCTATCGGTCTGAAGTCCTCGAGACACGGTATTTTGTCGAGGTCGGGGTGCGAGTAAACGAAGTCCTCGTTGAATCCGTAGACGAGATAATCATTGTCGTTTTCGAGGAATCTCAGCTCCATGCCTAAAAGAACCGTGAAGTCCTCGGTCTCGAGCGCCTTTGCGGCTCTGTAGCCCTCAAAGAAATGATCCGCTTTCTTTTCCCACGGCTCGGACGCTATCTTTTCCATTGTTCCCGTGTGCATATGATCGGTTATGACTATTCCGTCGTAGCCGAGTCCCTTGAAAGTGCTTACTACCTGCTCGGCAGGTACCTCGCCGCAGCGGCTTGTCTGCGAGGTGTGTGCGTGCATTTCAAAAAGATATTCTCTCATCTGTCCCACTCTTTCTTTTTTTATCGTGAGTATTATACTCCTATATCAAAGCTTTAGCAATTATTTTTTGAAGTTTGGAGAAGTTATGAAAAATTATTCGCTTATTATCTGGGATTTTAACGGTACACTGCTTGATGACGTCGGCGCGGCGCTCGGCTCGGTCAACGATATGCTTGCCCGCCGCGGAAAAAATCCGATATCTCTCGATGAGTACCGTGAATATATAGACGTGCCTATCCGTCATTTCTATGAGCAGGTGCTCGACCTCGAAAACGAGGACTACGAGGCTATCCTCGTCGAGTTTCAGCAGGGCTACGAAGCTCATGTCAAAAGCTCCGGATTGACCCGCTTTGTGCCGGAGGCGCTTGAAGAGGCGCGCCGCCTCGGCATTCCGCAGGTTGTGCTCTCGTCAAGCGAGCAAAGCCAGCTTGAACGGCTCTTGAAAAAATACGGCATAGACGGCTATTTTGACTCCGTCCTCGGTGCAGACAACCTCCTTGCCGGGAGCAAGGTCGAGCGCGCGGAAAAGTTCATTGAAACGCACGGGGTCGATGCGTCAAAGGCCGTTGTTATCGGCGACCTTCTGCACGACTGCGATGTTGCAAAGGCGATAGGCTCTCAGTGCCTGCTCATAACGAGCGGACACCATGACCGCGAGCGCCTCGAGCAGGCGTGCGTGCGCGTGGAAGATACGCTCGAAAGCTTTGTGAAAGAATAATATATAAATCGACAGCAAATAAAACCTCCGAAACCGGACTGCGGCTTCGGAGGTTTTTGCGTTGAACTTTCAGCTTTTCGGCTGTCTCGCGCTCTTTATTTCTCGTCTCTCCAGCTTTTGACTTCACTCAAGAGCCACTGCGCCCATTCGTCAATGCCTTCGCCCGTCTTGGCGCAGACCATAAACACCTTGGCGTTCGGGTTGCGGCGCTTTATATACTCCTTACACTTCTCAACGTCGAAGTCGAAATAGGGGAGAACGTCGATTTTGTTGATGAGCACGACATCGCAAATCGAGAACATCAGCGGGTACTTGAGCGGCTTGTCGTCGCCCTCGGGCACGGAGAGTATCATCGCATTTTTGACTGCGCCCGTGTCGAACTCCGCCGGACAGACAAGGTTGCCGACATTTTCGAGAATCGCAAGCTCAACATCGCCTGTCTCGAGTCCGTCGAGCCCCTGCCTTGTCATTTCCGCGTCGAGGTGGCACATTCCGCCGGTGTGCAGCTGAATCGCCTTGACTCCCGTCTCGGCTATTTTCTTTGCGTCAACGTCGCTGTCAATATCGGCCTCCATAACGCCTATCTTGACCTTGTCCTTCAGCGCGGCAATAGTCGCCTTGAGAGTTGTCGTCTTGCCGGCTCCGGGCGAGGACATGAGGTTGAGCAGAAATACGCCCTTCTCCTTGAGCTCGCGGCGCAGCTTGTCCGCCTGCTCGTCGTTGTTTTTGAAAACACTCTGTTTGATTTCGAGAATTCTCACTTCGTCCATATTTTTCACCTGTTTTCAGTTTAGTTTACTATATTTTAGCCTCTTGCGGCGGCGGTGTCAACAAATCCGCGCTGCAGTTTACATATCATTCATATAAGCGCATATAAGCGGCCCCGCTCTGTCGAACGGGGCAACTGTTATTTGTTGAGTATTGATATTGCGTCGCTTATGGTCTTTTCGTGAGCCTCCATGCCGTATTTGTCGACCTCTTTTTTGTTCTTCTCGCCGTGGGTCAGGCAGCCCGCGCCGCCTATGCAGCCGCCGGTGCACGCCATACCCTCTATGAAGTTTGCGTCGAGCATACCCTTGCTCTTTCTGAGCAGAGCCGCGCGGCACGCCTCGATTCCGTCGCAGGAGCAGGCCTTGAGGTCGAAGTCCTCTATGCCGTGTTCCTTGAGACCCTGCGCCACCGCGTCGGCAAGACCGCCGCAGCGGGCGAAGATTCTGCCGAAATAGGAGGCATTGTCGAGCACATCCTCGGAGAGCGTCATTATGTCTATGTCCTTGCTGTCAAACAGCGCCTGGAGCTCTTCAAAGGTCATCGCAGCGTCAACATAGGGCTTGACCTCGTCCTTTTGAACCTCGGCCTTTTTAGCTGTGCAGGGACCTATGAACACTACCTTGCAGGGTGCCTCGTGCTCCTTGATATACTTGGAGATTGTCGCCATGGGGGAGAGATTGTGGGAGATAAACGGCTTCAAATCGGGGAACGACTTCTCAATGTAATTTACGAATGCGGGACAGCATGAGCTTGTCAGGAAGCCCTTTTCGGCGAGCTCCTCGGACTCGGCGTAGGCGACCATGTCCGCGCCTAGAGCGGCCTCGATAACCGTGTGGAAGCCGAGCTCCTTGAGTCCCTTTATGACCTGGCCGAGCTTCGCATATGTGAACTGGCTCGAAATCGAGGGCGCGACAACCGCGAATACTTTGTATTTCGTGTTGTTCTCGCTCTTTTTGATTATGTCGATAACGTCGATTATATATGACTTGTCCGTTATCGCGCCGAACGGGCACTGATAGACGCACGCGCCGCAGGATATGCACTTGTCGTAGTTTATCGCAGCCGCCTTGTTCTCGTTCATGCTTATGGCCTTGATTTTGCACGCCATCTCGCAGGGGCGCTTGCGGTTTATTATCGCGGTGTAGGGGCAGACCTTGGAGCACGCGCCGCACTCCTTGCACTTTGTCTTGTCTATGTGCGCCACATGATCGCGGTCAAAGGAGAGCGCGCCGAAGCGGCAGACGTCCTCGCAGCGGTGCGCAAGGCAGCCGCGGCAGGCGTTGGTGACCTCATAGCCGCCCATGGGGCACTCGTCGCAGGCGATGTCGATAACCTCAATGGTGTTCGGCGTGCTGCCGATAGCTATCTTGACTCGCTCGTTGAGTATCGCTCTTTCCTTGTAAACGCAGCAGCGCATGGTCGGCGTGTTGCCGGGAACGATGGTCTTAGGTATCTCGAAAAGATTCTCGAGCAGGGTGCCGTTCCATGCAAGCCTTGCAACCTCGCGCAGGACTTTATATTTAAGGTACTGTACCTTAGTGTCGAATTTTCTCATTGATATCCCCCTTAGAAATAGCTGACCTTGACCCTCTTGCCCATCTCCTTGAGACAGGCGCAGAGCTCCTTGACAAGGTTCATCTTTATATTGAAGTTTATGGGCAGATCGGGATTCTGATGAGCCGGGTTGACGGCTCTGCCGACATAGAAGTTGATGTCGGTAGCCTCCTCGAACAGCATTCGGCATATGAGCGAAGCGCCGTCGCGCTTAAAGCCCCATTCCTCATACAGCTCGTTTTTGCCCAAAGCGTCTTTGGCATATTCGATGACCTTGTTTATCGTTATGACGCCCTCTGTCACCAAATCGACTCCCTCGATCTCCGCTATGGGCGGAACGTCGCTCTGCTCAAAATTGAGGCTCGCCTTGAGCGGTTTGCCGAGATATTTTGCGGCGATTGAGGAGGTAGTGCCGCCGCAGATGATGTGCTTGCCCTCCTTAGAGAAGAACAGCGACATCATGCGGTCGCAGTCGTCGGGATTGCGCGGCGGGCCGAAGAGCAGATTCATCGGCTCGCGCTTGCGTATTTTGACTACGCACGCTGTCGCGTCGTCTCCGGGATGACTGCCGTAGAGCTTGTTGCATTCGTCAATGAGCATGGTGGAGAGCGTTTTCGCCGTGTAGCCGACAGGCACGAGAGAGGACATGAAGTCCGCGATATCGTCGCGCTTCCAGCCGAAGTTGAAAGCCGTTCCGATTCCCGCGTGCGGGCAGCCGTCGCTCATCGCAACGAAAACATCACCCTCCTGCAGCTTTATCTGCGACTTGAAAATGCTCTTTCCGCCGATGCTGAGCTCCGTCTCCGTATATTTGAACGGTTCGCAGTCGCGTATCATTATAACGTGCGGATTGTCGTACTGTATTATCTCGGCAGTTTCGTTGTTTATGAGATGTATGATGGTGAAGGTCGAATAAGCGACTCCGCGCACCGAGCATATCGGCAGCGTTGCGGCTATGGTTGACACGCACTCCTCGAGCGGCAGACCCTCGGCCATCATGGTCGATATTATTTTTGAGGTGAGGGTGGAGAGAATGCTGGCTTTTACGCCGCTTCCGAGTCCGTCCGCGAGC
>ERZ791718.806-NODE-806-length-14405-cov-2.162927_pt1 | contig 14405 bp, 13 predicted proteins | sample MGYA00510349_ERZ791718 | MGnify/ENA primary metagenome ERZ791718 (study PRJEB30046, sample SAMN00715136) | human gut metagenome | study: EMG produced TPA metagenomics assembly of the A metagenome-wide association study of gut microbiota in type 2... | reverse complement strand
GGGCGTGTTTCGACAGACGGACGCAAGCCGCGCCGCTGTCGAATCAGGATTTCATATGAAAAGGAGAAGCTATGAGAAAGAAAGTTACAGCCGTAGTGCTGCTTATAATCATATTTGGTCTGTCTGCCTGTGGCAGCAGAACACAGGTTACTTCCGAGTCTGTGGAGAAGAAGGACGACAGTATCCAGATATGGGCATGGGATGATACCTTTAATGCAAAAGCTGCGAAACTTGCAGCAGAGCACTACCGGAAAAAACATCCGCAGGCACCACATATTGAAGTGACAACGAAGGAACGGGAGGAGATTCTTTCGGATGTGAAACTGCTGTTGTCCTCACAGGTGTATGATCAGCTTCCCGATGTGATCATGATTGAGGATTATGATGTGCAGGATGTGTTGCAAAATTATGAAGAGGAATTTGTTGCGCTGGATGACCGTGTGGATTATGACAAGTATGTGGATTATAAACGCAAACTGGTAGAACATGATGGAAAGTCCTATGGAATCCCGTTTGACTGTGGGACAGCGGCTCTGTTTTACCGGCTGGATATTTTAGAACAGGCGGGATTCTCCGAGGCTGATATGCAGAATCTGACCTGGTCACGCTATATGGAGATCGGCCAGCAGGTGTATCAAAAGACGGGAATACCAATGCTTACCCTGGATCCGACCGATCTGCCCCTGGTGCGTATCATCATGCAAAGCTGTGGCAGATGGTATGTCGGGGAAGATGGGGTGACAGCAGATATCCGGGACAATAAGGCATTGCGGCAGGCACTGGAGATCTATACAAAACTTCTTAAGAAAAATCTTGGAATGAGCGTCAATGGCTGGAATGAATTTATCAGTGCATTTCAGAATGGAGAAGTGGCTTCTGTCATCAGTGGTGGATGGGTGCTTTCTTCTATTAAAGAAAAGCAGTCCGGGCTGTGGCGTGTGACCCGTATTCCACTGGTGGAGAACAATCAAGATGCAGTTCCGGCATCAAACGTGGGTGGAAGTGCCTGGTATATTTTAAAAAATTCCGCACATGCGGCGGTGGCGGCAGATTTTATGACAGAAATGTTTGCGGAAGATGCGGAGTTTATGAACACACTTGTGGAACAGATCGGTATTATGCCATCGCTGAAAGATCTGTCGGTGCTTGAAAGTTATCGCAATACGGATGCTTTTTTTGGCGGACAGAGCGTTACGCGTTTACTTAACGGTTTTGCATCCGTAGTGCCCACGGTCAATTATGGCAGCAAGACATATGAAATAGAGGATATTTTAGAGTCTGAGTTTCAAAATGAACTTTCCAATGGAAATATGGATTCCTGCCTGAAGAGGGTGCAGATGAAGGCGGAGGCGGTTGCGCGGGAGTAAACAGGAAGCAAAATGTGAAATGGAATCGGATGTTTCATCGGGTTCCATTTTCTTTGTAAAAAATTTCTAAAATCGTAAATAAATGCAAATCTTATAAAAAATCCCATAAAATTGTGAAAATTTATAATAACTTACTTCTAAGTAAAACGGTTGCGCAAGTGTTAAACTTAACCCATGTTAAAAACAAGTCAAACTTTTGGGAGGAAAACACTATGAAGAAAAAACTTATTTCAACACTGCTTATGGGTGCTATGGCACTTTCACTGGTAGCCTGTGGAGGAGGCGGCAACAGCGCAGATAAGGATTCCACACAGGCAAAGGCAGCAAAAAGCGGTGACAGCAATACCCTGACGGTATGGTGCTGGGATGCATTTAACATGGATGCAATGAAAGATGCGGCAGCTATTTATGAGAAAGATCATCCGGATGTCAAGATTGATGTGCAGGAGACACTTTCCAATGATGTACAGACACTGGTACAGACGTATGCGATGAGCGGAGAGCTGGATTCTCTTCCGGATATTTTCCTGATGGACGATCAGGTATTTTCCAAGTATCTGCAGAATTATCCGGAAGTATTTGCAGATCTGACCGATTCCGGTATCAACTTTGACGATTTTGCTCCATCTAAGGTTTCTAACTCTGTAGTGGATGGAAAGAATTATGGAGTTCCTTACGACAGCAACACCGTAATTGCATGCTACCGTACCGATTATCTGAAAGAGGCAGGATACACGGTGGATGATCTGACAGATATCACATGGGATGATTTCATCAAAATCGGTGAGGATGTCAAGGAAAAGACCGGTATGCCAATGCTGACAAATGTACAGGGCGAGCCGGACTTACTGAACATGATCCTGCAGTCTGCTGGAATCTCTGTATTTGATGAGAATGGAAAGATTGCGTTAGACGGCAATGAGGGCTTAAAGGAAGCCATGAATGTGTATATTGATCTGGTAAACAAAGGAATCTTACAGGAACAGACCGACTGGTCCGGTTATCAGGGTTCTATCAATAACGGAACTGTTGTGGGAACCATCAATGGTTCCTGGATCTGCTCAACGATTATGTCTACCGATCAGGAAGAACAGAAAGGCAACTGGGCGGTAACCAATATGCCAAAACTGAATGATTATCAGGGAGCAACAAACTACAGTGCACAGGGTGGTTCTACATGGGCAATTTCTTCCACCTGCAAAAATTATGATCTGGCCGTTGATTTCTTTAAGTCAACCTGGGATGGAAGTACAGAATTCTATGATCAGATTTTAACAGACCTTGGTGCAATTGCAACGTATTTACCGGCAGCAGATTCGGATGCTTACAATAAGCCAAGCGAGTATTTTGGAAATGAGGCAATTTACTCCAAGATCGTATCTTACGGAAGTAACATTCCAACCATCAACAAGGGAATTTACTGGAAAGAGGAGAAAGAAGCACTTGGAGTGGCTCTGTCACAGATTATCGGTGGAAAAGCAGATATGGATTCCGCAATTAAGGAAGCACAGAGCACGGTAGAGTTTAATGTCGGACAGTAAAAATGTCTGAAAAGATACTGGCTGTGGAAACGCGGCCGGTATCATGGATAAGAGGCAGGAAAGGATCTATTTATGAAACAGAAATTTACGGGGACGAAAAGAAGGAATATGACCGGCTGGGCATTTTTGCTTCCGGCTACCATACTGATCTTTGCGATGAGTTTTTACCCGATGATCCAGGCGTTTATCCTCTCCTTTAAGAGTGGAATCGGCAACAATCTGGTCTGGCAATTATAAGCGTCTGTTGGGAGACGGTGTGTTTAAGACTGCAATGGTCAACAACTTTGTGTACCTGATCATTCAGGTACCGGTAATGCTGATTCTGGCAATTTTGCTTGCCGTGCTTTTAAATAAGCCGCATTTGAAATGTAAGGGACTGTTCCGTACCGCAATCTTTTTGCCATGCTGTACCGCGCTGGTTTCCTACTCCATTATCTTTAAGACATTATTTGCATATGACGGTTATGTCAACACGGTACTGTTACATCTGGGCCTGATTCATTCCCGTATCAACTGGCTGGGACAGACAGGTACAGCAAAAGTTATTTTGATTATTGCGCTGATCTGGAGATGGACCGGGTATAATATGGTATTTTATCTGGCCGGGTTACAGAATATTGACGGTTCCCTGTATGAGGCAGCAACGATCGACGGAGCGGGACCGGTGAAAACATTTTTCCACATTACACTGCCACTGCTTCGGCCGACAATCCTTCTGACAACGATTATGTCCATCAATGGAACCCTGCAGCTGTTTGATGAATCTGTAAACCTGACAGGCGGCGGACCTGCGAACTCAACACTTACGATGTCCCACTATATCTTCAAGACATCCTTTGAGTATAATTCCCAGTTCGGATATGCGGCAGCAATGTCCTATGTGATCTTTATTCTGGTAGCAATCCTGTCCTTTATTCAGATGAAAGTAGGTGATAAGAGATGAGAAAAGTAAAAAATGCAGCAGTATATATCGTTTTGATTCTGGCATCCCTCATCTCGGTATTTCCGTTATACTGGATGATTGCGGCAGCAACGAATAACAGTACCGATATTCTCGGTGGCAAATTAACAATTGGAGCAAATCTGGCCAGCAATCTGACAAACCTTCTGGCACGTCAGCAGATTGGCAGGGCATTTTCCAATTCTATGTTTTATTCGGTAATTTTAAGTGTGCTTTCCCTACTGATCTGTTCCATTGCAGGATATGCATTTGAAATTTACCATGACAAGGCAAAAGACGTTTTGATGTCTGTTTTGCTTCTTGCAATGATGGTTCCGTTTGCAGCGACACTCATTCCGCTGTTTAAAATGTTTACCGGACTGCATCTGCAAAGTACATGGATCGCTTATGTACTGCCGACGCTGTCCACACCGTTTTTGATCATGATGTTCCGACAGAGCGCACGCTCTTTCCCGACAGAGATCATAGAGGCGGCAAGAATCGACGGACTTGGAGAACTTCAGATTTTCTTTAAAATCTTTATGCCGACCATGAAGTCCACCTACGCAGCAGCGATGACAGTAACGTTCATGAATGCGTGGAACAATTACTTATGGCCAAAGGTTATTATGATGGATGATACCTCCCAGACCATGCCAATGCTGGTTGCAAACCTCTCCAGCGGCTATAGCATTGATTACGGCGTGCTCATGCTTGGGGTACTCATCTGTTCCCTCCCGACCGGCATTCTTTTCCTGGTTCTGCAGAAAAGTTTCGCAAACGGAATTGTGGGAGCTGTCAAAGGATAATATGGCATACCCGATACCGTGGGTTTTCAGGATTTCAATGAAATCGGAAACCCACGGTTTTTATTATTCCTTCCTGACATCAGCAGGAAAATTCTTGCATCAATATAGTAATGAAAACTATGTGTAAAAGAAATGAATACAAATATATATTGACAAAGAAACCACATTACCATATACTGAAAATTGTTTGATAGTCAAACAATTTTGAGATATGGAGGAAACGTGCATGATAAGCACATATACATCAAAGTTGAAACAACTGCAGATCGGGGATCTGATTGCAAAAATTCCGATCATCCAGGGTGGCATGGGTGTGGGAATCAGCAGAAGCCATCTGGCGGGAGCTGTGGCAAAGGAGGGCGGTGTAGGTATCATTTCTACTGCGCAGATCGGCTACGATGAAGAAGGCTTCGAGAATGATCAGGCAGGCTGTAACTTAAAAGCCATCAAAAAACATATCCGGAAAGCAAAGGAACTCGCCTGTGGAAACGGACTTGTGGGTGTCAATATTATGGTTGCATTAAAGCATTACAAAGAGCATGTCCGGGCAGCAGTTGCGGCAGGGGCAGATGTGATTATCAGTGGAGCCGGGCTTCCCATGAATCTGCCGGAGCTTGTCAGCAAAACCTGCAGGACAAAGATTGCTCCGATTGTATCCTCGAAGCGTGCAACACAGCTGATATTGAAGATGTGGGCGCACCGCTATGACCGCACGGCGGACTTTATTGTAGTGGAGGGACCGAAGGCCGGCGGGCATCTGGGATTTTCCAATGAACAGCTGGCGCATATGGATGCTATTAATTTTGACGGAGAGATCCGGCAGATTATCGACTGCAAAAAGGAATACGAACAGCGGTATCAGAAAAATATTCCGGTCATTGTGGCCGGCGGGATATTTGATCAGAAAGATATTTCGCATGCGCTGGATCTCGGCGCGGATGGTGTGCAGATTGCCAGCCGCTTTGTCGCAACCGAAGAATGTGATGCATCGGAGGCATACAAGGAGGCGTATATTCACGCCAGTGAGGAAAATATCGAGATTATCCAAAGCCCGGTCGGTATGCCGGGACGTGCATTGCGCAATAAGTTTATCGATCGTGTAAAGCGCGCAAAGCTGCCAGTCAGTAAGTGTTACAACTGTCTGGAAAAATGCAGTCCGCAGAAAGTTCCTTACTGTATTACGAAAGCGTTGATCGATGCCGTGCGTGGGGATGTGGAAAATGGCCTGGTATTCTGTGGGGCGAATACGGGACGGATTCACGAGATTACTACGGTACATCATCTGATGCAGGAGCTGGCTGGAGATCTACAATAAAAATGGTTTGTGTGATTTTTCCTTGGAATCAAAGAATTCCTGTAGTAAAATAGGAAGTAAAGCAGTAATGCAGATACGGGAAAACAGGAAAGAAGGAGAACACACAGCATGACGGTGGCCGCACATGGGGGAGATATTTATCAAAATCAGATCACATATGATTTTTCTGTAAATACCAATCCGCTGCCGCTGCCAGAGATATTGCAGAAACGGATGGCGGAAGCGGCGGTTCACAGCAATCGTTATCCACAGTATGATAACGTGCTGTTGCGGGAACGGATTGCAGCACTTTATGGTTTTTCAGCAGAAGAAATAGTGTGTGGCAACGGGGCATCCGAATTGTTTGTTGCGATTGTGCATGCACTGCGCCCGAAGCGGGTGGGCATTTTGGCTCCTTCTTTTTCTGGATATGCATGGGCGGCTCAGACAGTGGGAGCCGAGGTATGCAGTATCCCGTTGCGGGAAGAAAATAATTTTGCCATAGATATGGCACAGATGGAGTCATTGTGCAGGCATCTGGATGGAATCAGCTTATTATTTTTGGCGAATCCAGCGAATCCGGCGGGAAACAAAATGGAAGCGTCTCTTTTGGAGACGCTTCTTGACGTGTGTGAAAAGAAACAGATTACTGTGGTGCTGGACGAATGTTTCATTGCATTCACGGGGACGGAAGGATATGTTTCCTGGATCCGGAAATATCCGCATCTGATTGTCGTGCGGGCATATACAAAGATCTATGCGATTCCGGGAATCCGGCTGGGGTATCTGCTGGTGCAGAAAGATATCTGTGAAAAAATTGCGCATCAGCTGCCGGAGTGGAATGTATCTGTGGTTGCGCAGCGGATCGGCATGGATATTCTGAATGATTCGCTTCCTGGTTGGAGTCGTAGAAAGTATCTGAAGGATACGATTGAGCTGATTCAGGAAGAAAAGCACTTTTTAAAACACGAGTTAACAAAAATATTTGGAGATCAAATGAAAATTTTTCCTTCTGAAGCTAATTTTTTGTTGTTGAAAACACAAATTCCACTGTACAGATTATTGCTGGAAAGAGGAATTCTGATCCGAAACTGCGCAAACTATACAGGACTGGGACAGGACTTTTACAGAATTGCCGTAAAAGGTCATCCGGAAAATGTACAACTGATTGAGGCATTGCTGGATATAAAGAAGAAAGGGGAAGAAAAACGTTATGGAAAACATTGAATATGTTCTTCCGGGAGAGATTGAAAAACGAAGTTTTGCCATCATAGGGGAAGAACTAAAGGAGCGTGGTATCGTGCTTCCACCGGAGCAGGAGCCGGTGACAAAGCGCGTGATCCATACAAGTGCGGATTTTGATTATGCAAAGACGATGACGTATTCTCCCCATGCCGTGCAGATTGCCAAAGAACTGATTGCAGGTGGCGCTGACATTGTCACGGATACTAATATGGCACTTGCAGGCATCAACAAAAAACGGTTAGCAGAATTCGGGGGAACGGTGCATTGTTTTATGGCAGATGAGGATGTGGCGCGGGAGGCAAAGACGCGGCAGGTGACACGTGCGACGGTCAGTATGGAACATGCGGCAAAAATTGATAAACCTGTAATTTTTGCCGTGGGAAATGCGCCGACGGCATTGATTTCACTCTATGAACTGATGCAGAAAAGTGATTGGCGTCCTGCATTTATTATTGGAGTTCCGGTGGGATTTGTAAATGTAGAGGCGGCAAAAGAACTGATTTTAAAAACAGATGTGCCGCATATTGTCAACCGCGGTAGAAAAGGCGGCAGCAATGTAGCGGCAGCAATCGTAAACGCACTGTTATATCAGATCCGGCCGGTATAAAGGAAAGAAGGAGGCGTATCTGGTGTGAGGTACGGATTTACAACCGGCAGCTGTGCTGCCGCTGCTGCAAAGGCTGCGGCATATATGCTTCTGACGGGAAAAATAAAAAACTGTATAACGATTGAGACCCCAAAAGGAATTCCATACACTGCGGAAGTGACGGATATCGTGCGCGGGGAATCTCAGGTTTCCTGCGCTGTGGTCAAGGATGGCGGCGATGATCCGGATGTGACCAGCGGAAGTAAAATCTGTGCCACGGTCACCGCGGACAACCGTGGGGATGGAGAAAAAGAACTTCTGCAGATTGACGGAGGAAAGGGTGTGGGCCGTGTGACGAGACCCGGACTAGATCAGCCCGTAGGCAATGCCGCAATCAATCATGTGCCGCGGGAAATGATCACCCGGGAAGTGCAGGAAGTGTGCCGGATTTGTGATTTTCACGGAACACTGCATATTCTGATTTCTGTGCCGGATGGGGAAGCACTTGCAGAGCGTACGTTTAATCCAAGACTGGGGATTGTCGGGGGAATCTCAATACTGGGGACGACAGGAATTGTGGAACCCATGAGCAGTCAGGCACTTAAGGAGACCATCCGTGTGGAACTCCGCCAGCAGCGTGCAGAAGGGCAGACCATTGCGGCAGTTTCACCGGGAAATTATGGACTGGATTTCATGCAGCAGACCTATGGATATGATCTTGACCGCAGTGTGAAATGCAGTAATTTTATTGGTGAGACGATCGATATGGCGGCGGAACTGGGATTTTGTGCAATGCTTCTGACCGGACATATTGGAAAACTGATTAAGGTGGCGGGAGGCATTATGAACACCCATTCCCATGAGGGAGATTGTCGGATGGAACTTTTAGCGGCAGCCGGCATCCGTGAAAATGTATCTTTAGAATGTTTAAAGAAGATTTTAGATTGCGTCACAACCGAGGAAGCACTTGCGTTTATTGATGCCGAAGGTAAAAAAGAAGATGTTATGGAAGATATCATGGAAAAAATTGATTTCTATCTGAAAAAACGTGCGGCCGGTCGGTTACAGATTGCTTGTATTGTCTATTCCAATACCTACGGGCTGCTTGGGATGACTGCAAAAGCAGAAGAATTACTCAGGAGGTTGCTATGATTTATTTTGTCGGAGCAGGAAGCGGAGCACCGGATCTGATTACTGTGCGGGGAATGCGTCTGCTGCAGAAAGCAGATGTCATCATCTATGCCGGTTCGCTGGTCAATCCACAGCTTCTCGATTATGCAAAAGAGGGCTGTGAGATTCATAACAGCGCCAAAATGACACTTGAAGAGGTTATTTCGGTGATGGAACAGGCAGAAAAAAATAATTTAATCACGATTCGACTTCATACGGGAGAACCCAGTATATACGGAGCGGTGCGGGAACAGATGGATATTCTCGATCAGAAGGGGATTGCGTATGAGAGTTGTCCGGGTGTGAGTGCCTGTTTTGGAGCAGCGGCATCGCTGAATCTGGAATATACCCTTCCGGATGTGTCACAGTCACTGATCATCACCCGGATGGCCGGAAGGACGGCGGTACCGGAAAAGGAGAGTATTGAGAGTTTTGCCGCACACCATGCTTCCATGGCAATTTATCTGAGTACCGGAATGCTGGAGGAATTATCACGGCGCCTTGTAAATGGCGGATATGAGCCGGATACACCTGCGGCACTGGTGTACAAGGCAACCTGGCCGGACGAGGAAGCATATATCTGTACTGTGCAGGAGCTGGCGGCGGTGGCAAAGAAACATAATATTACAAAAACCGCTCTGGTGCTGGTCGGAGATGTAATATCAAATCAGCATTATACGCGCTCCAGACTCTACGCGCCGGATTTTACAACCGAATTCCGCAAGGCGAAACCCCAAAACACTGTAGAAAATGAGGGAGTAATGTGTAACATCCATGCGGGAAAGGAGTTACCGGAATGATCCTGTATATGACCTGGTTTTCGGAACGTGGAAGAGAGCTTGCGGCACGAATCGCGGAACTTTCACTTTCTGTTTCGTATGGATTTTGGCAGAGCCGTTACGGTGGTCATCCTGCAGTTTCAAAGATACAGATAAGAGAAAGAGGAAACCGGTCACTTCCGGATTTTCTGGAGGAGGCTTTTGCACAACAGTTTCCCGTGATTTTCATTGGAGCTCTCGGGATTGCCGTACGGGCCATCGCACCTTTGATCCGCCACAAAACCGTGGACAGTCCGGTACTGGTGCTGGATGAGGCCGGACAGTTTGTGATTCCGGTGCTGTCTGGACATCTGGGTGGTGCCAATGAACTGGCGCAGCAGATCGCAGAATCATTGCATTCCGCTGCGGTTGTGACGACGGCAACAGACGTGAATGGGCTTTTTGCCGTTGATGTGTTTGCAAGAAAAAATGGCCTGCGGGTGTGTAACCCCGAAGCGATCCGGCATGTGTCCGGAAAACTGTTACAGGGAGAAACCATTGTGATGGCGGTAGATCCGGCATGTATGTCCCCGGAGGAGGTGACAAAATTACAGCCGCCAAAGGAAGTAAAGTTGATTTCGTGGAACGAAGCACAGGCGGAACATGCTGTGGATGTGTGGATTACAAAAAAAGAGCCACGGGAATACCGTAAAACGCTTATTTTAGCTCCGAAAACAACGGTGCTTGGCATGGGATGCAGAAAAAATAAAAGTTATAACGAGATAAAACAAATGATAAAAACATTGGTGGATAGCAGAAAAATAGACCTGAATGATATCTATGCCCTGGCATCGGTTGATGTGAAGGAAAAAGAATCCGGTCTGTGGGAGCTGGCACAGCATTTGCGGGTACCGTTTGTCGTTTTTTCTGCCGGAGAACTGAAAAAAGTGCCGGGTGATTTCACTGCATCCGCGTTTGTGGCTCAGACAGTGGGAGTGGATAATGTGTGTGAGCGTGCTGCGGTCGCTGCAGCAGACGGAGGTAGTTTGCTGATACATAAGCAGGCTATGGATGGCGTGACAATTGCCGTGGCAAAACGGGAGAAAATCGTATTGCAGTTTGTGTGAAACGAAAGGAAGGAGAAAGAAATGAAACACCGGATTTATGTGGTCGGTATGGGACCGGGACAGGAAAATATGATGACGCAGGAAGCCATGCAGGTGTTAGAAGCCAGTGATGTGATCATCGGTTATACCGTATATCTGAAATTGCTTGGGGAACGGTTCGGGTGCAAAGAATTATTGTCTACACCGATGCGGCAGGAGCGGGAACGCTGCCAGATGTGTTTCGAGAAGGCAAGAGAAGGCAAAAAAGTGGCATTGATCTGCAGCGGGGATGCCGGAATTTACGGGATGGCATCCCTGATGCTGGAAATCGGAAAATTATATGATGATTGTATCATTGAAGTAATTCCCGGAATAACAGCAGCAAGCAGCGGTGCGGCAGTGCTTGGGGCTCCTCTCAACCATGATTTTTGCGTGATCAGCCTGAGTGATCTTCTCACCCCGTGGGAGAGGATTAAAAAACGGCTGATTGCAGCGGCAGAGGGAGATTTTGCAATGGCAATTTATAATCCGTCGAGCCATAAACGGGCAGACTATCTGGAGCGTGCTTGCAGAATTCTGATGGAACACGGGGTGGAACCGGAGCGTGCCTGTGGGTATGTGGAAAATATCGGACGCGATGATACGAAAGCCGTAACACTTCCCATGGCGGAACTGGTGCATACACCGGTGAACATGTTTACCACGGTATTTATCGGGAATTCCCAGACAAAAATTATTGATGGAAAGCTTGTGACACCGAGAGGATACCATATATAGCAGCAGAAAACGGGGAAGAGGAATAAGATGGCAGAGAAAGTGTTAATTTATGCGGGAACAACGGAAGGTCGTCTTCTCGCACAGGAACTTTCACGGGCACATATTGCCTGTGATGTGCATGTAGCAACCGAATACGGTCAGATGGTCATGCCGGAACTTGCCGGTGTGAAGGTCTGTGTAGGAAGACTGGACGTAGAGGAAATGCGCGCCCTGCTGAAAAAAAACGGACAGAACAACTATGCGGCGGTCGTGGATGCTACGCATCCGTTTGCCACAGAAGTGTCTGCCAACATCCGGGAGAGTACAAAAGGAAGTGGAATTCCATATCTGCGGCTCCAGCGGCGAATGGACGATGGAATCTGTAGCATACCGGAAAACGAAGGCATGAAAGAGCGCGCTGGAACCGTGCATGTGTTTGCCGATTATGAAAGCTGTGTCCAGACACTTACGGACACATCCGGAAACATTCTTCTGACAACCGGAAGCAAAGAGCTGGCGGTATTTGCACCCCTGAAGGAGCGTTTGTTTGTGCGTGTGCTTCCCGGATTGGAGAGTATCGGACTCTGTGAAAAGGCGGGTGTCCGCGGAAAGCAGATTCTTGCGATGCAGGGCCCGTTTTCGGAGGAAATGAATCTGGCAATGATCCATCAGTTTTCGATCCGCTATCTGGTTACAAAAGCCAGCGGTGCGCACAGCGGATTTCAGGAAAAACTTGCGGCAGCACAGAAGGCAGGGATTACGGCATGCGTGATCGGGAAACAGGAACAGGAGCAGGGAATGTCTTATGCACAGGTAACCGAAACACTTTCCCGTCTGCTTGGACATACGATTTCTGGTCGTCCGGAGGTGGAAATTTCCCTGATTGGCATCGGTATGAGTGCAGCGACACTGACACAGGAAGCAAAAAGAGCGCTGGAAGAGTCTGATGTGGTTTTTGGGGCAGAACGGATGCTCGAAGTGGTGGAAAACAGTAAGGAAACCTATCCTTTTTATCTCGCAAAAGATATTTTACCGGTTTTAAGACAAAAGGAATCCCAAATGGATGGACAGAAGCTGAAAGTTTCCATATTATTTTCCGGAGATACTGGATTTTACAGCGGAACAGAAAAAATAAAAACAGAATTAAATAAAAATAATTACAAAAAAATTCGTATTTTTCCAGGAATTTCATCCGTTTCCTACCTCTCTGCGGCAACGGGAATTGCCTGGCAGGATGCAAAAATTATAAGTATCCACGGGAAAAAAGATACCGCAGAGACCAGAGCACTCGTTCTCGATGCAATCCGGCATTTTCCCAAGACGTTTCTGCTGGTTTCCGGGGTGGAGGATGTCCGACGGATCGGATGCTGGATAGAAGAAGAAAAATTGACGCAAACCCGCATTATTGCTGGATTTCAGCTCTCTTATGACAGGGAAAAAATCCGCGAGCTATCGTATGAAGAGGCAAAAAATGCAAAAGAAGAAGGTCTGTATACCCTGTTATTATGCAATGAAAATGTGCAAAAAAGACGTCTTGTTCCAGGGATGTCCGATGAATCATTTTTGCGTGTCATGGAAGGGGAAAAAACGGTTCCAATGACCAAGGAAGAAGTGCGTGCACTTTCATTATGCAAACTTGGCCTGACAGAAGATGCTGTGGTATACGATGTGGGGAGTGGTACCGGATCGATTGCAGTGGAATGTGCAACGTGCAGTCCGGGGATTCGTGTGTACGCCATTGAGCAAAAAGCCACAGCACAGCAGCTTCTGCGCCGGAATCTGGAAAAATTTCATCTGGCAAATGTGATTCCGGTGGATGGGAAAGCACCGGATATATTGGAATCCCTGGAACCTCCGACACATGTATTTATTGGGGGAAGCAGTGGATGCCTTGCGGATATTCTGCATGTCATCTGGGAGAAGAATCCACGGACACGTGTGGTTGTCAATGCCATAAGTCTTGAAACCGTGGCTCAGATTACAGAACTTGCTGCAGGGAAAATGCAGACAGAAATCATACAGGTGCAGGTCAGCAGGGCAAAAACCGTGGGAACCTATCATCTGATGCAGGCTGAGAACCCCGTATATATCTGTGTGCTGACGATGGCATAATGAGGAGAGAACTATGTTACACAGTGGAATGGTACTGGCAGCGCCGCAAAGCGGCAGTGGAAAAACGACAATCACCTGTGCGTTGCTGGCAGCAATGAAAAACAGAAAACTTGCAGTTCGTGCGTTCAAAAGCGGACCAGACTATATTGATCCCATGTTTCACCGTCAGGTGATTGGTGTACCGTCGCGCAATCTGGATACGTTTTTTTCAGGGGCAGATCAGATCCGGGAACTGTATGGATATGACCGGGAGAGCTTCTCTTATTCGGTGATCGAGGGAGCCATGGGATTATACGATGGCCTAGGAGGCACACAAAAAGAGGGCTCCGCCTATCATCTGGCACAGACCCTGGATCTGCCGGTTGTGCTTGTGCTGGATGCCCGTGGGATGGGGCGCACGATGGTTGCACTTCTGGCAGGGATATTACAGTATGACAGGGATCACCGGATCATTGGTGTGATATTAAACCGGACATCGGAGGGATTCTGCAGGACAATGACACCAGTGATTGAGGAAGAACTGGGGCTTCCGGTGCTGGGATGCTTTCCGGTACAGAAAAGTCTGCATCTGGAGAGCCGGCATCTGGGTTTGAAAATGCCACAGGAAATGGAAGGTCTGCGCAAGCAGGTCAATCAGGCTGCGGAAAAACTGGAAGAGACCGCAGATCTGGATCGGATGCTGCAGCTGTTGCAAAGCTGGGCACTTTTACATGCGTTTCAC
>ERZ791718.764-NODE-764-length-15128-cov-3.067074_pt1 | contig 15128 bp, 14 predicted proteins | sample MGYA00510349_ERZ791718 | MGnify/ENA primary metagenome ERZ791718 (study PRJEB30046, sample SAMN00715136) | human gut metagenome | study: EMG produced TPA metagenomics assembly of the A metagenome-wide association study of gut microbiota in type 2... | reverse complement strand
CGATTTTTGCCGTTTACCTACCCCCCCAGCCCCGCCGCCCCCTATGGCGGCGTGAAAGGCATCATCTCTGAAGCCGATGTTAAATCCGGAAAAGTTCAGGTGATTGCTCCAGCTGGCTTTATGGACGAAGCCATCAGCGAAAACGTGCTGGCGGGTAACATCATGAGCCGCCGTGCGCTCTACTCTTACGGTCTGTTACTGCCGCACAACGCGCAAGGCAATGTGGGTAATGGCCTTGGCGTGACGCTGGCAACGGGCGACCCGAGCATTATTGCACCGACTAAAACTATCGTGAGAACTGGCGAGAAGATGATTATCGACGGCCTGGAGTTTGACTTCCTGATGACCCCAGGTAGCGAAGCGCCAGCGGAAATGCACTTCTATATTCCGGCCCTGAAAGCCCTGTGTACCGCCGAGAATGCCACGCATACCCTGCACAACTTCTACACCCTGCGCGGCGCGAAAACCCGCGACACCAGCAAGTGGACCGAGTATCTGAACGAAACATTGGATATGTGGGGTAACGACGCGGAAGTACTGTTTATGCCGCACACCTGGCCGGTTTGGGGCAATAAGCATATCAATGATTATATTGGTAAATATCGCGATACTATCAAGTACATTCACGACCAGACCCTGCACCTGGCGAACCAGGGCTACACCATGAATGAAATCGGCGACATGATTAAGCTGCCGCCTGCGCTTGCCAATAACTGGGCCAGCCGCGGCTATTACGGTTCTGTCAGCCACAACGCCCGCGCGGTATATAACTTCTATCTTGGCTATTACGACGGTAACCCGGCTAACCTGCATCCGTATGGTCAGGTGGAGATGGGTAAACGTTACGTGCAGGCGCTGGGCGGTTCTGCCCGCGTCATCAACCTGGCGCAAGAAGCGAACAAGCAAGGTGATTATCGCTGGTCGGCAGAACTGCTGAAACAGGTGATTGCTGCCAACCCGGGTGACCAGGTCGCGAAGAATCTGCAAGCGAATAACTTTGAACAGCTGGGCTATCAGGCCGAGTCCGCCACATGGCGCGGTTTCTACCTGACCGGCGCGAAAGAGCTGCGCGAAGGGGTGCATAAGTTCAGCCACGGCACCACCGGTTCCCCGGACACCATTCGTGGGATGTCGGTCGAAATGCTGTTCGACTTTATGTCCGTTCGCCTCGATAGCGCGAAAGCCGCGGGTAAAAATATCAGCCTGAACTTCAATATGAGCAACGGCGATAACCTCAACCTGACGCTGAACGATAGCGTGCTTAACTACCGTAAAACACTGCAACCGCAAGCTGACGCCTCTTTCTACATCAGCCGTGAAGATCTGCACGCCGTGCTGACCGGACAGGCAAAAATGGCCGATCTGGTGAAAGCGAAGAAAGCCAAAATTATTGGCAATGGCGCGAAACTGGAAGAAATTATCGCCTGTCTGGATAATTTCGATTTGTGGGTGAATATCGTAACCCCAAATTAATGTCACTCGCTTTTGGGGGCGCTGAAGCCCCCAAAAGCATTTATTTTAAAAATATATACAGCAAATTAATACATGAAATATATAAGTTATGAATGCGGTGGCTGAATAAAGCTATTTTTATTCATCAAGAAAATAGCCATACTGACGCCTTCAATGGATATTGATATTCACTACAGATATTGTTCGCAGCAGACAGGATGTATTTAATATGCCAACAGTTCTCTCTCGCATGGCGATGCAACTCAAAAAGACAGCCTGGATAATTCCCGTCTTCATGGTATCGGGATGCTCATTATCTCCGGCGATCCCGGTGATCGGCGCTTATTATCCCGGCTGGTTTTTCTGCGCTATTGCCAGCCTTATTTTGACGCTCATCACGAGGCGAATTATTCAGCGGACAAATATCAATCTGGCATTTGTCGGAATTATTTATACCGCCCTTTTTGCTCTCTACGCCATGCTGTTCTGGCTGGCATTTTTCTAATCTATTTGAGACGCGCTCATGGAAAGTACGCCGAAAAAAGCTCCTCGCAGTAAATTCCCTGCTCTGTTAGTGGTTGCGTTGGCGCTGGTTGCCCTTGTTTTCGTTATCTGGCGCGTAGACAGTGCGCCATCAACTAATGACGCTTACGCGTCAGCAGATACCATTGATGTGGTGCCGGAAGTCAGCGGTCGCATTGTAGAACTGGCGGTCACCGACAACCAGGCGGTGAAACAGGGCGATTTGCTGTTCCGCATTGATCCGCGCCCGTACGAAGCCAATCTGGCGAAAGCTGAAGCCTCCCTCGCGGCGCTGGATAAGCAAATTATGCTCACCCAGCGTAGCGTTGACGCACAACAGTTTGGTGCCGACTCGGTTAATGCCACGGTAGAAAAAGCCCGTGCCGCCGCGAAACAAGCCAGCGATACGTTACGCCGTACCGAACCGCTACTGCGAGAAGGTTTTGTTTCTGCGGAAGAGGTTGACCGTGCAAGAACCGCACAGCGTGCGGCAGAAGCGGACCTTAATGCCGTATTGTTGCAGGCGCAGTCAGCCGCCAGCGCCGTCAGCGGCGTGGATGCGCTGGTGGCGCAGCGTGCGGCAGTGGAAGCGGATATTGCCCTGACCAAACTGCATCTGGAAATGGCGACCGTTCGCGCGCCGTTTGATGGCCGGGTCATTTCCCTCAAAACCTCCGTCGGGCAGTTTGCATCTGCGATGCGCCCTATTTTCACTCTAATCGACACTCGTCACTGGTACGTGATTGCCAACTTCCGCGAAACTGATCTGAAAAATATTCGCTCGGGTACACCCGCAACCATTCGCCTGATGAGCGACAGCGGCAAAACCTTCGAGGGTAAAGTGGATTCGATTGGCTACGGCGTGCTACCGGATGACGGCGGCCTGGTGCTGGGCGGCCTGCCGAAAGTGTCTCGTTCTATTAACTGGGTCCGCGTTGCCCAGCGTTTTCCGGTCAAAATCATGGTCGATAAACCTGACCCGGAAATGTTCCGCATCGGCGCTTCGGCAGTCGCTAATCTTGAGCCGCAATAATGAGCGCGCTCAACTCCCTGCCATTACCGGTGGTCAGGCTGCTGGCGTTCTTTCATGAAGAGTTAAGCGAGCGGCGACCAGGGCGCGTGCCACAGACTATGCAACTCTGGGTAGGCTGCCTGCTGGTGATTCTGATCTCGATGACTTTTGAGATCCCTTTTGTGGCGTTATCACTGGCAGTGCTGTTTTACGGTATTCAGTCGAACGCGTTTTACACCAAATTTGTGGCGATCTTGTTTGTGGTCGCCACGGTGCTGGAGATCGCCAGCCTGTTTTTGATCTACAAATGGTCATATGGCGAACCGTTGATCCGATTGATCATTGCCGGGCCGATCCTGATGAGCTGTATGTTTTTGATGCGCACCCATCGGTTGGGGCTGGTCTTTTTCGCCGTCGCCATTGTCGCTATTTACGGGCAAACCTTCCCCGCCATGCTCGACTATCCGGAAGCGGTCGTGCGCTTAACGCTGTGGTGTATCGTTGTTGGCCTCTATCCAACCTTGCTGATGACGTTAATCGGCGTGCTGTGGTTTCCCAGTCGTGCCATTACGCAGATGCATCAGGCGCTTAATGATCGGCTTGATGATGCCATTAGCCACCTGACGGACAGCCTCGCACCGCTACCCGAAACGCGGATTGAAAGAGAGGCGCTGGCGCTGCAAAAACTCAATGTCTTTTGCCTCGCGGACGATGCCAACTGGCGAACCCAGAGCGCATGGTGGCAAAGCTGCGTGGCAACGGTAACCTACATTTACTCGACACTGAATCGCTACGATCCCACCTCTTTTGCTGATTCTCAGGCAATTATTGAATTCCGACAAAAATTAGCTTCAGAAATCAACAAGCTGCAGCATTCCATTACCGAAGGTCAGTGCTGGCAAAGCGACTGGCGGATCAGTGAAAGTGAAGCGATGACGGCACGGGAATGTAACCTGGAGAATATCTGCCAGACGCTGTTACAGCTTGGTCAGATGGACCCGAATACGCCGCCAACGCCCGCAGCCAAACCGCCATCAATGGTCGCCGATGCTTTTACCAATCCAGACTATATGCGCTACGCGGTAAAAACGCTGCTCGCCTGTTTGATCTGTTACACCTTCTACAGCGGCGTGGACTGGGAAGGCATTCATACCTGTATGCTGACCTGCGTGATCGTCGCTAATCCAAATGTCGGTTCGTCGTACCAGAAGATGGTGCTGCGTTTTGGTGGGGCCTTTTGCGGCGCGATTCTGGCGCTGTTATTCACGCTACTGGTCATGCCCTGGCTGGACAATATTGTCGAATTGCTGTTTGTGCTGGCACCGATTTTCCTGTTGGGCGCATGGATTGCCACCAGCTCTGAACGCTCTTCTTATATCGGCACACAGATGGTGGTCACCTTCGCGCTCGCCACGCTCGAAAACGTTTTTGGCCCGGTGTACGACCTGGTGGAAATTCGCGATCGCGCTCTGGGTATCATCATTGGTACCGTGGTGTCGGCGGTGATTTACACCTTTGTCTGGCCTGAAAGCGAAGCGCGCACGCTGCCGCAAAAACTGGCTGGCGCGCTGGGTATGTTGAGTAAAGTAATGCGGATCCCACGCCAGCAGGAAGTCACGGCTCTGCGCACTTATCTGCACATTCGCATAGGTCTGCATGCGGCGTTTAATGCCTGTGAAGAGATGTGCCAACGCGTGGTGCTGGAGCGTCAACTGGACAGCGAAGAACGCGCATTACTGATTGAACGTTCGCAAACGGTTATTCGTCAGGGCCGCGATATTCTTCACGCCTGGGATGCCACCTGGAACTCGGCGCAGGCGCTGGATAACGCACTACAGCCGGACAGAGCAGGTCAGTTTGCCGACGCCCTGGAGAAATACGCTGCCGGTGTGGCTACCGCACTCAGTCATTCTCCTCAAATAACGTTAGAAGAGACATCCGCCTCGCAGGCCATTCTGCCCACCTTATTAAAACAGGAGCAACACGTCTGCCAGCTTTTCGCCCGCTTGCCAGACTGGACAGCCCCGGCATTAACGCCCGCCACGGAACAGGCACAAGGAGCCACGCAATGATCAATCGTCAACTTTCACGTCTGCTGTTGTGCAGCATTCTCGGCAGCACGACGCTGATTTCCGGCTGTGCCCTGGTACGTAAGGATTCTGCGCCTCATCAACAGCTCAAACCGGAGCAAATCAAACTGGCCGATGATATTCATCTTGCCAGCTCCGGCTGGCCGCAGGCGCAGTGGTGGAAACAACTCAATGACCCGCAGCTGGATTCGCTGATCCAACGGACGCTAAGTGGTTCACACCCCCTCGCCGAAGCGAAACTGCGGGAAGAAAAAGCGCAGTCCCAGGCCGATTTGTTAGATGCCGGTTCACAATTACAGGTCGCAGCGTTAGGGATGCTCAACCGCCAACGCGTCTCGGCGAACGGCTTTTTAAGCCCTTATGCGATGGATGCGCCAGCACTGGGTATGGACGGGCCGTACTATACGGAAGCCACAGTCGGTTTGTTTGCCGGACTGGATCTCGATTTGTGGGGTGTGCATCGCTCAGCGGTTGCTGCCGCCATTGGCGCGCATAATGCCGCGCTGGCAGAAACCGCAGCAGTAGAGCTATCGCTGACCACGGGCGTAGCGCAGCTTTATTACAGTATGCAGGCCAGCTATCAGATGCTCGATCTGTTAGAACAAACTCGCGATGTGATTGATTACGCGGTGAAAGCGCACCAGAGTAAAGTGGCGCACGGTCTGGAAGCGCAAGTGCCTTTCCACGGCGCGCGGGCACAGATTCTGGCGGTCGATAAACAAATTGCTGCCGTCAAAGGGCAAATCACTGAAACGCGAGAATCTCTGCGTGCATTGATTGGCGCGGGAGCCAGCGATATGCCGGAGATCAAACCGGTGGCATTACCACGAGTACAGACCGGCATTCCGGCAACGCTCTCTTATGAGTTGCTCGCCAGACGCCCGGATCTGCAAGCCATGCGCTGGTATGTTCAGGCGTCATTAGATCAGGTGGATTCCGCGCGGGCGCTGTTCTACCCGAGCTTTGATATCAAAGCGTTTTTCGGTCTGGACTCCATCCACCTGGATACCTTATTCAAAAAAACCAGTCGCCAGTTCAACTTCATCCCGGGTCTGAAATTGCCGCTGTTTGACGGTGGACGGTTGAATGCCAATCTCGAAGGCACTCGCGCCGCCAGCAACATGATGATTGAACGTTACAACCAGTCAGTACTGAACGCGGTGCGTGACGTTGCCGTCAACGGCAAACGCTCAACGACGAGCGAGAGATGCAGGCTGAACGCGTAGAAGCAACGCGCTTCACCCAGCGCGCAGCCGAGGCCGCCTATCAGCGCGGCTTAACCAGCCGCTTACAGGCCACCGAAGCCCGGTTGCCAGTGCTTGCCGAAGAGATGTCATTACTGATGCTGGACAGCCGCCGGGTGATCCAAAGCATTCAGTTGATGAAATCGCTGGGCGGCGGGTATCAGGCGGCTCCCATCGTCGAGAAAAAATAAAATGTCTACCGCGTGATGGCTGTCACGCGGTATTTCGTTTCGTCACGTCAAAACTGACGACAGCCTGTTTTTCGTCAGAGTTTTGAATAAATAGTGCCCGTAATATCAGGGAATGACCCCAAATAAAATGTGGCATAAAAGATGCATACTGTAGTCGAGAGCGCGTATGCGTGATTTGATTAACTGGAGCGAGACCGATGAAAAAAGTCGTCACGGTTTGCCCCTATTGCGCATCAGGTTGCAAAATCAACCTGGTCGTCGATAACGGCAAAATCGTCCGGGCGGAGGCAGCGCAGGGGAAAACCAACCAGGGTACCCTGTGTCTGAAGGGTTATTATGGCTGGGACTTCATTAACGATACCCAGATCCTGACCCCGCGCCTGAAAACCCCCATGATCCGTCGCCAGCGTGGCGGCAAACTCGAACCTGTTTCCTGGGATGAGGCACTGAATTACGTTGCCGAGCGCCTGAGCGCCATCAAAGAGAAGTACGGTCCGGATGCCATCCAGACGACCGGCTCCTCGCGCGGTACGGGTAACGAAACCAACTATGTAATGCAAAAATTTGCGCGCGCCGTTATTGGTACCAATAACGTTGACTGCTGCGCTCGTGTCTGACACGGCCCATCGGTTGCAGGTCTGCACCAATCGGTCGGTAATGGCGCAATGAGCAATGCTATTAACGAAATTGATAATACCGATTTAGTGTTCGTTTTCGGGTATAACCCGGCGGATTCCCACCCAATCGTGGCGAATCACGTAATTAACGCTAAACGTAACGGGGCGAAAATTATCGTCTGCGATCCGCGTAAAATTGAAACCGCGCGCATTGCTGACATGCACATTGCATTGAAAAACGGCTCGAACATCGCGCTGTTGAATGCGATGGGCCATGTCATTATTGAAGAAAATCTGTACGACAAGGCGTTCGTCGCTTCCCGTACAGAAGGCTTTGAAGAGTATCGTAAAATCGTTGAAGGCTACACGCCGGAGTCGGTTGAAGATATCACCGGCGTCAGCGCCAGTGAGATTCGTCAGGCGGCGCGGATGTATGCCCAGGCAGAAAGCGCCGCCATCCTGTGGGGCATGGGGGTAACCCAGTTCTATCAGGGCGTGGAAACCGTGCGTTCTCTGACCAGCCTCGCGATGCTGACCGGTAACCTCGGTAAGCCACATGCGGGTGTAAACCCGGTTCGTGGTCAGAACAACGTGCAGGGTGCCTGCGATATGGGCGCGCTGCCGGATACGTATCCGGGCTATCAGTACGTGAAAGATCCGGCTAACCGCGAGAAATTCGCCAAAGCCTGGGGCGTGGAAAGCCTGCCTGCTCATACCGGCTATCGCATCAGCGAGCTGCCGCACCGCGTGGCGCATGGTGAAGTGAGAGCGGCGTACATTATGGGCGAAGATCCGCTGCAAACTGACGCGGAACTGTCGGCAGTACGTAAAGCCTTTGAAGATCTGGAACTGGTTATCGTTCAGGACATCTTTATGACCAAAACCGCGTCGGCGGCGGATGTCATTTTACCGTCAACGTCGTGGGGCGAGCATGAAGGCGTGTTTACTGCGGCTGACCGTGGCTTCCAGCGTTTCTTCAAGGCGGTTGAGCCGAAGTGGGATCTGAAAACGGACTGGCAAATCATCAGTGAAATTGCCACTCGTATGGGTTATCCGATGCACTACAACAACACCCAGGAGATCTGGGACGAGTTGCGTCATCTGTGCCCGGATTTCTACGGTGCGACTTACGAGAAAATGGGCGAACTGGGCTTCATTCAGTGGCCTTGCCGCGATACTTCAGATGCCGATCAGGGGACTTCTTATCTGTTTAAAGAGAAGTTTGATACCCCGAACGGTCTGGCGCAGTTCTTCACCTGCGACTGGGTAGCGCCAATCGACAAACTCACCGACGAGTACCCGATGGTACTGTCAACGGTGCGTGAAGTTGGTCACTACTCTTGCCGTTCGATGACCGGTAACTGTGCGGCACTGGCGGCGCTGGCTGATGAACCTGGCTACGCACAAATCAATACCGAAGACGCCAAACGTCTGGGTATTGAAGATGAGGCATTGGTTTGGGTGCACTCGCGTAAAGGCAAAATTATCACCCGTGCGCAGGTCAGCGATCGTCCGAACAAAGGGGCGATTTACATGACCTACCAGTGGTGGATTGGTGCCTGTAACGAGCTGGTGACCGAAAACTTAAGCCCGATTACGAAAACGCCGGAATACAAATACTGCGCCGTGCGCGTCGAGCCGATCGCCGATCAGCGCGCCGCCGAGCAGTACGTGATTGACGAGTACAACAAGTTGAAAACTCGCCTGCGCGAAGCGGCACTGGCGTAATACCGCGTAAACTCACGTTAAAAGCGGCGATATTACCCAACGCCTTTGTATCAATCCGGAAACGACTCTCTGTTTCCGGATTTTTTTATACATACCTGCGCAGTCAAACCAGCCCATCCTGGTTATTAGCGACGTCTTCTCGGTTGTTCTTCTATTCCAGTCACGATTGCAAATGAGAATTATCTTTACTCAATTCTCATCGCGGCCTAACGTAATAATACTTTACATTTGATAAACAAAATTTCGGTAAGGTGAGAAATCATCGACCATTTAACTCGTTCTATTAACGGGATATTCTGGCGCGATTAATGCAGCGAAACCCCGTCTGATAGCATATTAATAACCTCAAAGTAATTTCAGGGATTGGGAAGCATATGATTAAAAAACTATTACCTTTACTGGTTTTAAGCACAATTTCCGCCACAACCGTTGCCGCTACACCGCCTAATACGTTGGTTGTAGCCCAGGGGCTGGATGATATTGTGAGTCTGGACCCGGCAGAAGCTAATGAACTCTCAAGTATTCAGACTGTACCAAGTCTGTATCAACGCGTAGTACAACCGGACCGTAATGATCCGACGAAAATCACTCCGATTCTGGCGGAAAGTTGGCAGGCTGACCCCGCAGCCAAAACGCTAACCATAAAACTGAAAAGCGATGCGAAATTTGCCTCTGGTAATCCGGTACGCCCGGAAGATGTGATTTACTCTTATGTCCGGGCTGTCACACTGAATAAATCCGGTGCGTTTATTCTCAATGTGCTGGGATGGCAGCCAGAAAATATCGCCAGCCAGTTGAAGAAAATCGATGACCATACCGTCCAGGTGCAATGGAGTGCCGACGTCAGCCCGGCGCTGGCACTGAATATTCTCTCCACACCAATCGCCTCAATTGTTGACGAGAAGCTGGTTGCGCCAAACGCCAAAAATAACGACTTTGGTAATGAATGGCTGAAGATGCATTCCGCTGGCAGCGGCGCGTTTAAAATGCGTACTTACCAACCGCATCAGGCCATCGTGATGGAAGCCAACGCCAGCTCACCAACCGGCGCCCCGAAACTGAAAAACGTCATCATCAAAAATGTTCCCGATCCGGCAACGCGTCGCCTGCTGATCCAACAAGGTGATGCTGATATGGCTCGTGATCTGGGAGCCGATCAAATCGATGCATTACAGGGTAAACCTGGCGTAAAAGTGATGAGCATTGCCTCCGCCGAACAGAACTACCTGGCCTTCAATACCGGTAACAAGGATAACCCGCTGATGAGTAATCCTGCGTTCTGGGAGGCCGCTCGCTGGTTGGTCGATTACGACGGCATCACCAAAAATCTCTTAAAAGGACAATATTTTACCCATCAAAGTTTCCTGCCCGTGGGCTTTCCTGGAGCACTGGAAGAAACACCGTTTACCTTTAATCCAGCCAAAGCAAAAGAGATCCTCGCTAAAGCCGGAATCAAAGACCCGCACTTCACGCTTGATGTCGAAAATAAACCGCCATTTATTACCATCGCGCAGTCAATTCAGGCCAGCTTTGCTCAGGGCGGTGTAAAAGTTGATTTGCTGCCAGCCGCAGGGAGTCAGGTCTACTCTCGCGTTCGCGCCCACCAGCATCAGGGGGCCATTCGTATGTGGTTGCCTGATTATTTTGACGCACATTCCAACGCCAGCTCTTTCGCCTATAACGATGGCAAATCCAGCACCGTTGCCGGGTTAAACGGCTGGAAAATCCCGGAACTGAACAAAGAAACGCTGGCGGCCATCGCTGAACCTGATAGCACTAAACGTCTTGATTTGTATAAGAAAATGCAACAAGAACTACAACGTAGTTCCCCGTATGTCTTTATTGATCAAGGCAAAACGCAAATTGTCATGCGTGATAATGTGCAGGGGTATCAACAAGGGTTGAATGCCGATATGGTCTGGTTTGATCAGGTAACCAAATAACCCTGTATGCAACTCGCGTCCAGCCATGTTACCGGGCGCGGTACCAGGGCTGGCCTGTATTGCAGGCCAGCCGCTGATTTATCACTGTATGGAAAGATCATGTCTGTCGTTTTTTCCACTCGCGCGAGATGGCGAGGCAAGCGCCCTCTGCTCGCGCTGTTGCAAGGGCTGTTTACCGTTGCTCTGACGCTACTCGGCCTGCTGCTGATTACCTTTGCGCTTTCGGCTCTCTCACCGGTCGATCGCGTACTACAAATCGTTGGCGATCACGCCAGCCAGTCCACCTATGATCAGGTACGCCACCAGTTAGGATTGGATCAGCCGTTAGCCGTCCAGTTCTGGCATTACCTGATGAATCTGGCACACGGCGATCTGGGCATCGCCAGCTCCACCGGGCAACCAGTACTTCAGGACTTGCTATCAGCATTCCCGGCGACCATTGAACTGGCAACGTTGGCGCTTATTGTCGGTGCTGTTGTCGGCGTCATTGCGGGTGTACTTTGCGCCCGTTATGTCGGTTCTCCGCTGGATTTCACCGTGCGAACATTAACTCTACTGGGAAATTCCGTCCCTGTTTTTTGGCTTGGTCTGCTGATGCTGGCGCTGTTCTACGCCAGACTGCAATGGAGTGCCGGGCCGGGCAGGCTGGATGATATTTATCAATTCACCATAGAACCCCGCAGCGGATTTGCGCTGATTGATACGTGGCTTTCTGGCGATCGCGAGGCATTTACCAATGCAATCAACCATTTGATACTTCCGGTTTTATTACTGGCGTACTTCTCGCTCGCCAGTATTACGCGCCTGACTCGTTCCGCCTGTCTTGGCGAAATGAATAAAGAATATATTCTGCTGGCGCGCGCCAAAGGAGCCAGCGAGATGACAATTTTGCTACGTCATGTTTTACCCAACATTCGCGGCACCTTGCTCACTGTTATCGCCCTCGCCTATACATCAATGCTGGAAGGCGCGGTACTGACAGAAACCGTCTTTTCATGGCCAGGTATTGGGCGCTACCTCACTACAGCGCTCTTCGCGGGTGATACCACAGCAATCATGGGAGGAACGCTGCTGATTGGCGTCTGCTTTGTGTTGATAAATAACTTAACCGACCTGCTGGTCCGGCTGACCGATCCGAGGTTACGCTGATGCCGATGTTTCTCTTTTTACGCCGTTTACGCCATTCACCCGCCGCGTTTTGCGGGTTGATAATTATCCTGTTATTGATGCTAATTGCGCTCTTCGCGCCGTGGCTGGCACCTCACGATCCTAACTGGCAGGATGCGGCGGCGCGGTTACAAGCACCGAGTCGTCAGCACTGGCTCGGCACTGACAGTTACGGGCGAGACCTACTTTCACGTTTAATCTACGGCAGCCGTCCGGCACTGGGGCTGGTGGCATTGGTGACAATCATTACACTCCCGGTCGGTCTGCTGATTGGCATTTTAGCCGGGTACTACGGCGGCTGGCTGGAACGCGTGCTGATGCGTTTTACTGACGTAGTAATGTCAATGCCGCGTTTAATTCTGGCTTTTGCTTTTGTTGCCATGCTGGGGCCGGGGCTGGTTAACGGCGCACTGGCGCTGGCATTAACCACCTGGCCTGCTTATGCGCGTCAGGCACGGAGTGAGATCCAACGTCTGCGACACAGTGATTATCTTGCCGCCGCAGAAATGATGGGCATCCGCGGCAGGCGTCTGCTGGCTGGTCATATTTTGCCATTGTGCCTGCCATCTGCCATTGTCCGTCTGGCGCTGGATTTAGCGGGTATCATTCTGGCGGCTGCTGGCCTGGGTTTTCTTGGGCTTGGTGCTCGCCCGCCAATGGCGGAATGGGGAGCCATGATCGCCGACGGTATGCAGGTCATTTTTGATCAATGGTGGATTGCCGCCGCTCCCGGCGCAATTATCTTAATTGCCAGTCTGGCCTTTAATCTGCTGGGTGATGGCTTGCGCGATGTTCTGGAGCCTCAACATGACTGACTCACGTCTTAGTATCAACAATCTCTGCGTCGATTATCCGGAGTCCCGGGTCGTCAACAATGTCAGTTTTACATTAGGCAATGAACGTCTGGCGCTGGTCGGTGAGTCGGGTTCAGGTAAGTCCATGACCGCCCGCGCCCTGATGGGGCTGGTGCGTAAACCGGGTGTAGTAACCGCGGACACACTTAACATTCTGGGGCGTGATGCACTCACCCTTAACGCGCGTGGATGGCAACAGTTGCGCGGTAACGATATCGCGATGATCTTCCAGGATCCTATGACCAGCCTGAACCCGGTGTACACCATCGGCAATCAGATCGTGGAGGTCATCCGCCAGCACACCGATAAGAACAAGCAGGAGGCATGGGCACGCGCTAAGGAGCTGCTGGAGCTGGTTGGCATCAACGAGCCCGAAAAGCGCCTGAAGCAGTACCCCCACGAGCTGTCCGGCGGTATGCGCCAGCGTGTCATGATCGCCATGGCCCTGTCCTGCAACCCCAAGCTGATCATCGCTGACGAGCCCACTACGGCTCTGGACGTGACCATTCAGGCACAGATCCTGGATCTGCTGCGGAACCTGAAGAACAAGATCAATTCCTCCATCATGCTCATCACCCACGACTTGGGTGTTATCGCAGAGATGGCGGACTACGTGGTGGTCATGTATGCCGGTCGTGTGGTGGAGAAGGGTACGGTGGAGGAGATCTTCGCCAATCCCGCCCATCCCTACACCATCGGCCTGATGGCCTCTAAGCCCGTGGTGGGCAAGAAGGTGGATAAGCTGTACTCCATTCCCGGCAAGGTGCCTAACCCCATCAATATGCCGGACTACTGCTACTTCAAGGATCGCTGTGAGATGCAGGTGGAGAAGTGCTGCGGCGAGTATCCCCATATGATCCAGCTCTCCCCCACTCATATGGTCAGCTGCTATCGTTACTTTGACGGAAAGGTGGGTGAATAACCATGGCACACGAGAAGAAAGTCGTTGAAACGCCGGTGGAGTATGATCCCCAGTACATTCTGCAGGTCAAGGATCTGAAGAAGCACTTCCCCATCAAGGGCGGTATGATCAGCAAGACCGTAGGCCATGTGAAGGCCGTGGACGGCGTCACCTTTAACCTCAAGCGCGGCACTACCATGGGTCTGGTGGGCGAGTCCGGCTGTGGCAAGACCACCACCGGCCGCACCATCCTGCGTCTGGCCGGCGAAAAGACCGGCGGTCAGGTGCTGTTTAACGGTAAGGACGTGTATGCCCTCTCTGACAAGGAAATGCGGGATATGCGCACGAAGATGCAGATCATCTTTCAGGATCCCTTCTCCTCTCTGCAGCCCCGTATGCCCGTGGGCGAGATCATCGGCGAGGCGGTGCGTGAGCACGGTCTGGTGAGCAAGGAGGAGTTCGATGATTACATCGATCAGGTCATGGATAACTGTGGCCTGCAGCCCTTCCACAAGGACCGCTATCCTCACGAGTTTTCCGGCGGCCAGCGGCAGCGTATCTGCATTGCCCGTGCGCTGGCACTGGACCTGTGCTGAACCCGGAGTTCATCGTCTGCGACGAGCCTGTGTCGGCTCTGGACGTGTCCATTCAGGCTCAGATCATCAACCTGCTGAAGAATCTACAGGAAAAGTACAACCTGACGTATCTCTTCATCTCCCACGATTTGTCCGTGGTGGAGTACATCTCCGACACGGTGGGTGTCATGTATCTGGGCAATCTGGTGGAGTACGGCGCTACGGAGGACATCTTCCGCAACCCGCTGCACCCCTACACCAAGGCTCTGTTTTCTGCCATCCCGGTGCCGGATCCCACGGTGAAGATGGATCGTATCGTGCTGGAGGGCTCCATTCCTTCCCCGGCCAATCCGCCGGCTGGCTGCAAGTTCCATACCCGCTGCGCCAACTGCATGGAGAAGTGCAAGACCGAGGTGCCTCAGCAGCGTGAGATCGAGCCGGGCCACTATGTGGTCTGCCATCTGTACGACGAGGCATGAGCGGCAAGCGCAAGGAGTGGGAGGACGACGGCCGCACGGTAGCGGATATGTCCGGTTTGGATCGACCGACCCTGTTCGGCCATAAAGAGGGGACCTCCCGGAAGAAGCAGCAGGAGGCGTCCGACGGCGAATATGTGCCGCCCATGTCCAGAGGCGACCGATGGGCGTTCCTGCTGGGTACCATGAAGGCGTCCCTGCTGATCGCACTGGCGTTTCTGGGCGGTCTTGGCCTGTGTATCTGGCTGTTGACGCTGCTTCTGCACTGAACCACACCGTCCGAAAGGGTGTGCTGCTTCCGGCAGCGCACCCTTTTTCCATACCATACGCTGCGGCTCCCCCTCCCGGGGGGGGAG
>ERZ791718.763-NODE-763-length-15172-cov-2.356420_pt1 | contig 15172 bp, 8 predicted proteins | sample MGYA00510349_ERZ791718 | MGnify/ENA primary metagenome ERZ791718 (study PRJEB30046, sample SAMN00715136) | human gut metagenome | study: EMG produced TPA metagenomics assembly of the A metagenome-wide association study of gut microbiota in type 2... | reverse complement strand
CCAGATTCTTGTCCCATACCGCCGTAGAGTAGCTCAAACTGCCCATTCCACCGTTCACGAAATTAAAATTCACGAAACCGGAATCCTCAAAGGCGGTCAGTTTCTCGTGGTTGAAGTCGGCGAAACGGGTCTGGATATTACAGATATCCCCGAATAACCAGTACATAATGTCGATGAAATGGGAGAATTGGGTGAATAAGGTACCACCATCCAAGGCAGCGTCGCCATGCCATCCTCCAGGTTTATAGTAGCGTTCATCACGGTTCCAGTAGCAATTCAGCTGCACCATATAAATCTGGCCTAATTTTCCGGACTCAACCATCTCCTTGATCCAGACCGAAGGCGGGGAATATCGGTTTTGCATTACGCAAAATACCTGCTTACGGAATCTCAACGAGATATAAACCACTTTCTCGGCATCCGCCAAGGTCAAGGCCATAGGCTTTTCTATGACCACATGATGTCCGCTCTCTATCGCTTGGATCGCCATCTCGGCATGTAAGCCGTTAGGTGTACAAATATTCACCACATCTATATCCAATCCCAAACGGAATAGTTCATCTATATCCCGGGCGAAAGGGACCGCATAAGCCTCGATCCCCAGCTCCTCTTTCGGACGGATATCACATAAAGCGACCAACTCCGCTCCTTCATCCCGGGTAATCATCTCGGCATGACGCTTACCTATATGACCACAGCCGATCACGGCGAAACGTATCTTCTTATTCATAAAACACTCTTTATAGATTCTATAATATAGGCCTGCTCCTCTTCTGTCATCTCCGTATGAATCGGCAAGGATAATACGGATCGGCTCAAGCGAGAAGCGACATTCAAATCCCCGGAAATCCGGCATCGACCCCTCATCACCTCTTGCTCCTGCAAAGGCAATGGATAATAAATCATAGAAGGAATGCCTCGTTCTTTTAACGCAGCTTGTACTTGATCCCTCTTTTCTACAGCTAGCTGTACCGTATATTGATGATAAACATGCGATGAAAAGGCTGATTTTAGTGGTTTGCGTACAGCATCCAATCCGGAAAAGGCAGCATCGTATCTAGCAGCCACTTTACAACGAGCGGCGGCAAATTCATCCAAATACCGAAGCTTAACATCTAAGACAGCGGCCTGCAAGGTATCCAAACGGGAGTTGCAGCCCACCAAAGCATGATGATATTTTACCTTTTGCCCATGATTGGCGATCATTCGCAGTCGTTCGGCCAATCGTGCGTCGGAAGTAAACATCGCCCCACCATCACCATAACAAGCCAACGGTTTCGAAGGGAAGAAGGAGGTCGTTCCTATAGAGGCGATCGTACATGCCTGATTCACCGTTCCATCCGAGAAAGTATAATTAGCACCGATGGACTGGGCATTATCCTCGATCACATATAGATTATGACGGCTGGCGATACGCAAGATCGGTTCCATATCACAACACTGGCCAAAAAGATGAACTGCGATAATAGCTCTCGTCTTTTCAGACAAGGCATCTTCTATCTTTTCCGGGTCTATATTGAATGTACCGGGATCTACATCCACTAATACCGGCACTAGGCCAAGAGCCAAAGCGACCTCAGCCGCGGCGATATACGTAAAAGCAGGAACGATCACCTCATCGCCCGGATGTAAGTCTAATGCCATCAAGGAGATTTGCAAAGCATCCGTACCGTTGCCGCACGGGATCGCATAAGGAATACCTAAATAATCTGATAAATGGTTACAAAATCCCTTCACCTGAGGGCCATTGATAAAGGCACAAGCATCTATCACCGTTTGCATGGCGGGATTGATCTCGCTACGCAAACGTTCATACTGCCTCCGCAGATCTACCATCTGTATCTGTTTCTCTAGCATCTTATCCATTCAAAAAATAGGGCTATCCCGTCGTTAAAACGAAATAGCCCCCTCATTATTGCGTTTATCTTATTATTTCACCTCGCTACCCGGTTTCACCTCTTTCTCCGGGGTGATAACGGCCAGCTTTCCATCGAAATTCTCGGCGGAGAGAATCATGCCCTCGGAAACAATACCTTTCAGCTTACGGGGAGCTAAGTTAGCGATGAAGCAAACTTGCTTGCCTACCAATTCCTCGGGTTTATAATGCTGGGCGATACCCGACACGATCGTGCGTTTCTCCAGGCCATCGTCGATACGGAACTGAAGCAGCTTATCCGCTTTCGGAACCTTCACACATTCCAGAACCGTACCCACACGGATATCCAGTTTCATGAAATCATCGAACTCGATATTCTCACGGATCGGTTTCGCCTTATAATTCGCTTCCTCATTCGCTTTCTTCGTATCCAATAATTTCTGTACTTGGGCCTCGATCACGCTATCCTCTATCTTCTCGAACAACAACTCTGCCTTGCCCAATTGATGACCGGCCTCCAATAGATCCGTAGCACCTAGGCGATTCCATCCCAACGGCTCTACATTCAGCATCTTATTCAGTTTCTCCATGCTAAACGGCAAGAACGGCTCAAAAGCGATCGCCAGATTAGCCGTAATCTGCAAAGCGATGTTCATGATCGTAGCGACACGAGGCATATCCGTCTTCGCCAACTTCCAAGGCTCCATATCAGCGAGATACTTATTTCCGATACGGGCCAGGTTCATCGCCTCTTTCTGAGCGTCACGGAAGTGGTAGGTATCCAACAGGCGTTCCACGTTCTCTTTCACATCTGCGAAATCCTTCAAGGTCTGGCGATCATAATCTGTCAACTCGCCAGCCGCCGGCACCTTACCCTCGAAATACTTATCCGTAAGGACTAACGCACGGTTCACGAAGTTCCCTAAGATAGCGACCAACTCATTATTATTACGAGCCTGAAAATCTTTCCATGTGAAATCATTATCCTTTGTCTCCGGCGCGTTGGCCGTCAAGACATAGCGCAACACGTCTTGCTTGCCCGGCATATCCACCAGATACTCGTTCAACCAAACCGCCCAGTTGCGGGAAGTAGAGATCTTGTCACCCTCCAAGTTCAAGAACTCGTTGGCGGGGACATTCTCCGGCAAGTTATAAGAACCTTCCGCTTTCAGCATGGAAGGGAACACGATACAATGGAACACGATATTATCTTTACCGATGAAATGGACCATTTTAGTCTCCGGATCCTTCCACCAAGTCTCCCAGCTATCCGGCAGCAACTCTTTCGTATTAGAGATATAACCGATCGGAGCGTCGAACCAGACATACAGCACCTTTCCTTCCGCCCCTTCCACGGGAACAGGGATACCCCAATCCAAATCACGACTCACCGCACGGGGTTGCAGTCCCATATCCAGCCAGCTCTTACACTGCCCATATACATTAGGTTTCCATTCCTTATGATCCTCCAAGATCCATTTACGCAAGAACGGCTCCCACTTGTCTAAAGGCAGATACCAATGCTTCGTCTCACGCATCACCGGCTTGCTGCCACTGATAGCGGATTTCGGATCGATCAAATCCGTCGGGCTAAGAGACGTACCGCAAGCCTCGCACTGATCGCCATACGCCTTCTCGTTTCCACAATGCGGACAAGTACCCGTGATATAACGGTCGGCCAAGAATTGCTTCGCCTCCTCATCGTAGTATTGCTCGCTTGTTTTCTCGATGAATTCACCTTTATCATACAATGTACGGAAAAAATCCGAGGCCATCTGATGATGCGTAGCGGAAGTAGTACGAGAATAGATATCAAACGTGATACCGAACTCCTCGAACGATTTCTTGATAATACCGTGGTAACGATCCACCACATCCTGCGGCGTGATCCCCTCCTTCTTCGCTCTCAACGTGATGGGTACCCCATGTTCGTCCGAACCACCAATCATCAACACTTCCTCCCCCTTCAAACGAAGGTAACGGGCATAAATATCAGCAGGCACATATACCCCGGCCAAATGGCCGATATGCACCGGTCCGTTCGCATACGGCAACGCCGTAGTAATCAGCGTTCTCTTAAAATGTTTTTCCATACCTTGTGTTCTCTTTTTGAGGGGCAAAGGTACGGAATAATTTGGTTAGATAAAAAAGATTGGAATATCATTCAAGGATGGATATATTCCTCTTTCGATCGCATAGTATATATTGCCGATCAAGACATAATAGAATAATCAACAAATGTCTCATGTCTTGTCCTTTACATTAGAGATTAATAACTTCCCATGTCTTACAAACTTTTCCTGCCGCTATATACACCACATACGCTCGCATGCGGTAAGCGGGGAATTGCCGATTGATATCAGCGGCATATCTTCTCACCTGATCGGCATCTTCGGGACGAACGACCTTCAAGGCCTCTACCATGGTAGCGTCTTTCGCCTTGAAATACTTGAACTCCACCACCCGGCAATCGTTGTGGAAGGCGGTGCCCGATATGCCCGTCAATACCAGATCCGCACGGCCGCTTGGCAAGTTCTGCTCCACGGCGAAGGTATAGCAGTTGCTCAAGTAACGACTCAGTACCTCGTAGAAAGAGCAACGAATAAAGTTCTCGTTGATCTTGTCGAATACTTGCGCCGGGAACTGGCCGAGATATTCCTTGAAATAATTTTCCACAAGCGGCGACTACCTGATTTCGAGTCTTGTTCGCACTTGGCATTTCCGTGTCTGCTGTGGTCGGTGACGGCAGCTTTGGAAACGGCGAAAGCCCTTGTGCTGCAACGGATTTTGGACGCGCCGACCGGTATTGACCAGCTCCATATCAGAAAAAACCAGAGTTCAAATTGAAATGAGAAATGCCCCAAAACGATCGATTTTTTTGCGTGCTGGCAAGAAAACACGCAAGAAGAAAACCCTTGTCCGGTATGGCTTTGCGGACAGCCCCCCGGATTAAATGCAAGAAAAACCGGCTCAAAACAGATTATACGAAGCACCCTTTCGGACCGAAACACAGAAAGGAGTCTTCGTTATGAAATACGACGCCAAGGAATTCAAAAAATACCCGGAGATTATGAACAAGGAGCAGATGCGGATCGCCTGTCACATCAGCAAACGGACGGCTCTCTATCTTCTCCAATTCAACCTGATTCCGCACACCTGCACCGGCAAGAAAACCCGCTGCTACGCCATCAAAAAGAGCGATGTGATCGCTTTTATGAACGACCGTGAGGTCAACCCGGAAAAATACATAGCGCCGAAGAACTGGTACAAATACGGAAGCGAAATGGTTCGGCCCTATAAAATCCGCATTCATCCGCCGTGCGCCAAAGACGAGAAGAAGCTCCGGCGCTACTATGAGAGCAAGCTGGCCGCGCTGCCGGAAGTGATGGATGTGGCCGCCGCCGTGGACTTTACAGGCTATAACCGCCGCACCGTCTGCCAATGGATTCGCGTGGGGAAGCTGAAGGCGCTGTCGCTGCTGCAGAAGTACATGATCCCCAAATGCTATCTCATCGACTGGCTCTGCTCGGACGATTACAACAACACCAACCGCAAATCCCGCCAGCATATCGATATGCTTTGGGAGGCGCAGAAATGGAGAGATTGATGCGGACGTTTTGACTTGCTTTCTCAAAAAGAGGCACAGCGGCATCATTCCCTTGGCGTCTGTTGAAAAAACGCCGATTTTGTGATACTATAATAGCAATAAGCCGAGCATTTGCTGAAGCCACCGAAAAGCCGGGAGGGAACAAAAATGAGCAGTAATTTCCTCAACGATGAAAACAAGGGCGATATCGTCATTTACCAGTCTGAAAGCGGCGAGACAAAAATTGATGTCCGGTTTCAGGATGAAACTGTCTGGCTGACACAGGCGCAGATGGAGGAGCTTTTCCAATCGTCCCATGCAAATGTGGTTGAGCACATCAAAAACATCTATTCCGAAGGTGAGCTGGACGAAAGTTCAACCTGTCGGAAATTCCGACAAGTTCGCCGCGAGGGAAATCGCAATGTGGAGCGCGAAAGATTATATTATAACCTCGATATGATCATCTCTCTGGGCTATCGCATCAAGTCCTCCATCGCAACGCAGTTCCGCCGCTGGGCTACCGAGCGCTTGAAGGAGTATATGATCAAGGGCTTCACCATGGACGATGAGCGCCTGAAGAATCTCGGCGGCGGCAGCTATTGGAAGGAGCTTCTTGACCGCATCCGGGACATCCGTTCCTCCGAAAAGGTGATGTACCGTCAGGTCCTCGACCTCTACGCTACTAGCGTGGACTATGACCCCAAAAGCGCCGAGTCGGTGGCTTTTTTCAAGATGGTGCAGAACAAGCTGCACTATGCCGCCCATGGCCATACCGCCGCAGAGGTGATTTTTGAGCGAGCCGATGCCGAAAAGCCATTTATGGGGCTCACTGCATTTTCCGGGGATTTTCCCACGGCGAAGGATATTGCCGTCGCAAAGAACTATCTCTCCGCGGACGAACTGAAGATACTGAACAATCTCGTTTCCGGATACTTTGATTTTGCGGAGATTCAGGCGATGCGCCGCCGGCCCATGTACATGAGTGATTATGTGGAGAACCTGGACCGCATCCTTGCCTCCACCGGAGAGGCCCTGCTCACCGACGGGGGAACCATAAGCCACACGCAGGCGATGGAGAAGGCAAAGGCGGAATACAAGAAATATCAGGCGCAGAATCTTTCTCCCGTGGAGGAGGAATATTTGCAGACCATTCGCAGCATTGAGAAGGCGGCAAAAGAGGGCGAAAAACGCTGATTCCGCAATACCCCCACAGAGAAGCTGTCCTTTTTGAGCCGGTATACTGCGGAGGCATGGATAGGGACTGCCAAAAATTATTTTGCAAATCAACTGAATGATATGGCGGGAGAAAACGCAGATTTCTGCGATTTCTCCCGCTGTTTTCAGCTATTAAAGCTCCAGCACGCACGACTTTACGGCCCAAATAAGAACAGAGCAAAGTTTCAGAAACTTTCCGGTACAAGCGCCGGTTTGCCGATCGATTTGTGAGCCCGGACGAGAGCATCACGCACCTTTGACCGGGCGAAAAAGAACAATCTTCGGAACAATATCAAAAATCCCGGAATAATGTCGTTGTACTAATTGACATGGTTCCGATAGTACAATGAATACATAGAAAATAATCCAAGATGATTTGCTTCTCTGATATAGGCGGTACAGCAAGCTATGCCACCTATATCAGAGCAAATTTTGCTTATCAGTCATCAAACCCGAAGTCAGTAATCTTCAAGGTCTTGCAGTTCTCAGAAACTGTCCTTACTGTCGACGAAGGAATGCCATCAGGGGCATTAACCTCTACTTCCAGTTTCAACTGCACATTGGCTCCTTCAACTTGCATCAGATGCCGAATGATTTCATCAACATAGGTTGAAATTACCCTATTGACACGGACAGCATCGACATCCGCAGACATATAGAAATGCCTATTTGCAGCAGTGGGCGGAGTAGCAGCTCCAGTACCGCCTGGTGTCCCAGCACCTTCGCTGCTGGTGCCTGTATGCATTCCGCTTCCGCTGGGTGTAAATCCGGAAGAAGTGCCGCCTGAAGTTGCTTGACTGCCAGCCGCCGCTTGAGCTTCCGCCTCTTCCTTGATCTGTGCCTTTGCAGCAGAAGGCTTCACGAGCAAATCTGTGTTATTGAAGTTGAAAATGCTCTGATTCCACTTCAAGCCAACATACCGCTCACCATTATGCGCCGCTGCTATTCCGAAATACTCATCGGATGCGCAGCCCTGACAAATGGTTTCCTGAAGAACGCTGTAGCTGGACAGTCTTGGCAAATAGCAATAAGTGCAGAGGTATTCCCAAAGCTTCTTCACTGAAATGTTTTCAGTATCCTTCCAAAGAAGCTCATCCAGTGTCATTTGCAGCAGAGCCGGAGCCCATCTTGTAATGACCTGGTCGCTTTGAAGCATTTTCCTTGCTGCCTTTGCAACAATGGAATCCTGTCCGCCGCCGAGATCACTGATTTCCCATTGAATTGCCTTCATGTCGCCATATTGGTCGATAAAGGGAACCATCAACCAACAATAGGTTTCTTTCAGACGAAGCTCCACTGTGTCGTTGCTGCGCTTCAGATTGTTCTCTGTTTCCCGGACTTGCTGACCATCAAGATTCAGATCCTCTTTATCGGACATGATGGAAGTCCAAGCAATGTAGCGCTTTACCTCCTGACGGAGCGCACCTATCTTGCTCTCATCTGGGGCAACAAATGCAAGCATGTTCCGAAAAATACGCGGTGATGCTCCACGGTTATTCAGAATGTCCTGAACAGCTCTCATCGCAGCCGAATTATCGTAGTTCCTGCGATAGGTATCATTGGTACGCAGGAGAACCAGACGTACTGCTTGGTCATCCGGGACATCACCTGAAGATGTTGGAGACGGATGAACCCCCGCAAAGGGATTTTCCTTTCTGCACTTCTTCAAGCGGCTTTCAATTTCCATATCGACATCCGCCAAAGAGACCTGAGAGGCGCGATCTTCAGCAGTCTTACGCAGCGTTGGCTTTGTGTCATACCAGAAGCGGTTTCCATTCGGATTGTTATAGAGGTAAGACAGAGAGCCATGAAGCGTGTTCAATGCGTCCTTAAAGTCGGCAATATTTTCGCCAGGCTGAACAACGCCCAAAAGGACTCGAGAAGTTTCCAAACCTCTGATTCCTTGGTCCCGAAGGGCAGAAGTGCTCGGAGCGCTGCCAAGCATAACTGTTCGGGATACGCGACGGCACGCGAGAATGCGTCCATACCGAGGATTTGCTTTATCTTTTTGATAGGGGATAGAATCCTTTCCGTCTACTTCACGGTCAATGATGCTGTTCCATGTATCCGGAAGGTGGCGAACTAGCTCATCACGGACTTGCGGCATATCCAGTGTAATGGAGCCCGGCATGATCATGGCTCCCTCATCGTTTGCCATCCAAAGCTCATGAATAACTGCTGCCATCAGACGCAGTACACCTCTTGTGCGCTGGAATCTCTCCAATGTTGCCCAATCACCATAGAGACGATCGAATACTTCTGGATGTATCGGGTAGCAAGATACAAGGCGGTCACGATATTCCACTTCCTTGGATTCAAGCGGAAAATCTTCAGAATTGTCCTGATACATTTGGCTGAATGCATCACAAACAGCATCGCGGGCTGCTTCGTCCTTGCAGTCCAAAAACAGTCTACGGCGTACAACTTCAAATCCTTCGTTTGCAGCAACTGGCTTCCAAATAGACTCCATACGTCCAAAAGTATGCTCGATTGCTTCGAGTGCCTTTTGGCCTGCCTCGCCACCAATCTCAATGCTGGATTCCGGAATAGAAGCAACCACGATGCTGTTTTCACTTGCGCGCGCAGCTTCGGTAATCTGTTGAATGAATGTAATGAAATTATCGAAAGAACCAGCAGGCAAACCTTCTGCACCAAAGAGAACCTTTGCGTAAGCAACCAGCTCGTCCATCAAAATCAAGCAGGGGCCACATTCGTTGAACAGGTTCTTCAAGTTCTCCGAGCCGGGAGCTACGCCTTTCAAATCGGCATCACGAATATATTTTGCATATAGCTCAGGCTTACCGGCAGAAGTCACCAGTTGATACGCCATTTCTCCCCAAATGGTGCCAACGCTATATCCCGGAAGGTTTGCAGGCTTTTTCCGACGGGATGGGTCAAGCGCCGTACCAACCAGAACAGCGACATTTGCGTGTGGGAATTCTTCTAATCCTGCGCGTTCCATAATCGGCTTCAGGGCAGGTACGGACTCCAGCGACATTCTGCTGTGTGCAATGTGGTAAAGAGCCAGCATGCTGTGGGTTTTGCCGCCGCCGAATGCTGTCTTCAACTGGATAACAGGTTCTCCGCCTGTCCCGTTTAAGCGTTGTAAGGACTCCACCAAAAGTCCTGCCATACCTTCCGTTACATAGGTTCTCGCGAAAAATTCAACCGGGTCACGGTACTCATATGCACCTTCGCCTCTGGCTACCTGCGCAAGATCTGCGGCAAATTCAGCGGATTTATAGCGCCCTTCCGCTACATCCGGGTGTGGCTGCATAACATCGCGCCAGCTGGGGAGATTTTCTCCGACGTGACGTCCCAGCACAGCTGCGACAGTCTTAGATTTTCCAGTCGGTGTGGTTTCTTTTGCCGGGGCGGAAGATGTAGAAGCATCTTCTGAACCATAGCGGAGTTTACGATACAAAGCACGAATTTCTTCAGCTCCATCACTGTCAAAGCCATCGCAAAGTCTCGCCATTGTATCCAATGCTCGTTCTGCATCGGCCTGTGCAATATCCTGCATTCCCAAATGAGCAACTTTATTGCGAACTCCCATGAGTTCTGTAGCCCAAGTACGGTAGTCCTTTGAGAGCTTGGAACGAAAAACATCATTCCAACGCCGATCAATGAGCCGCAGACAGTTTGCAACATCGAGTGAATCTTGCAATTCAGCATACTCACCGGAAGAGGGCAGATCATATTGGTCACTGAGTGCAGTCAGTACCTCCTGCCACCAGCTGTTCTTGTATACGCGCGATAGCTCCCTGCAGATATAGCCTGCCATATCAGGAAGTAAAATCCTAAATCCGTTTTGAACGAGTGCTATATTTTCCTGCATGATTTATTCCTCCTCCAATTGAACGGTATCAGCTTCGCTGCCCGCGTTTTTCTCTTTCAAATATCCCAGAATCTCTTGATAAATAAGCTCTAGTGCATCGTGTATCTTCATGTCTGAACCGGATGCATTTAAGACTTTCTTGTAACGAGTGAACAGACTAAGTCCTGCACCGATACCGACGATTTTTTCATCACTGACATCCACACCGGCACACAACATCCTTTCAAATACCATGGGAAATTCCCTCTTTAGTGCGGCTGCAAAGCCCCTTCTCGTGGTCTGCTCGGTTTTATCATGAACGCGTGCCGCAATCAATACTCTTGTCCCATCTGCCTTTTCAGAAGCCGCTGCGCTTCGCATTGGCCACACTGCTGTAATTTCATATCCAGCATGAAGCATACTCCCGATTAAAGTCTCAAATGGAGAAGCTGTGCCATTGTTCCCATTGGCAAGTGCCAGTTCATCTCCTTTATGAAACTCGAAGAAGAATAGCTGTGGGAAATTCCTGTCGGCATGTTCTGCCAGTTGGGCGAGTACATCTCGCATTTGGGCTTCATAAGTCTGTTCGCACTCTGCCGCATGCTTTCCTTCATACTGACCACAGGTAGAAAGCTCATCCTTACTTGTCACCATGGGGTTGAACAATTCTGGATAGATTGTCTTCAGACTTTTCCTAAGCCATATATAGAAGTAATCTGACAGCGCAGCATAACCAATGGCCTTATAATACGGAAGCTCTGTGCAAACCATTATATTTTGCGGATATGTTGCCATTCGTGCATCTTGCTGCAAAACGGATACTTCACTGCCGATAGGCAGATTCCGGATTGCATTTACAACGCTTTTCAGCGCAGAAGATAAGTTCCCGGTAATTTTTGAAAAAGGATTGCCTTCCGCGTAGGTCCATACCATAGGAATTGCCTGTCTGCCAAAGGTATTTCGAAGACTATTCCCTGTGGTTCGCCACGAGCAGATTGTGGAGTTTGCATCTGCAATCTTATCAATCACAAAAGCCAGATATACTCCGATTGCCTGCCCATAAGCCAGAGCACCGGTGCCGCCGTTTGATAGCGAGCCTCCGCTTGCGTCCATTCCTGCTGCCAGGGCATCCGATGCAGCTTTATCCTGTATCTCAGGGAGCAAATCGCAGAACATCGTTAGCATAGTAAGCTGTCTCGATGAGAAGAGATCTGCATAGCTTTTGAGACCGAACCCAGGTGGTGTGAACCAATGCGGATTATCCGGTATTTCTCCGGGCGGTGCATCCTCTGGGATAGGGACATTCGCTGCATGCATCTGTTTCTCGGATGGGGCAATATACTTTATTCCGTCTTCCGTCTCCAAGGAGATTGCCATCATCTGCGCGCCCAGCTTATGAGATGAACCCATCTGCTTTACATACGCATCCGTTGTGAGCGAACCGCAGGCAGGACAACGAAATACCGCGCCTTGACTGCCAACCTTATTGCTCATTTTCTCCTTTGGACAGCATCCATGCTGTAATTCAAAATGTACTGCTCCGTCTTGCAAAACAGGCTCGGCCCAAATCTCGTTTGTTCCTTTTGAGCACAGAATAAAAGAGCTTGCCAGCGGCATAGTACAGCCACATGCGGGGTTCGGGCATTTGACTGTCCTTGCCCAGATCCAAGCGGAAGGTGTGCCTTCCGGCTCATTCGGATAGATGTCCTTGAGCTTTTCCCAGGCCTTTTCCCGCAGAAGATTGCCGTAATAGGCGACATCCTCCGCAAGGCCTTCCGTTCCAAAATACTGCTTCCGGAGTGCCGAATGATTGACCGGGTTTACATTTGCAAACTTTGCGGGAATTTCCGTTGCCGCTTTCGTAAGCATCACTGCCACAGAGTTCAGATCACTTGCGACGGCAGGAAGTCCCAGCGACTGTGCTGCCAGCGCTACGCCTCCGAAGCCACAGAATGGGTCGAGAATTGTCGGCTTTTTGCCAAACTCCGGAACCTCTCCGCTTTGCACACGCGCAAGCCGCGATTTGAGTTCTTCGTCGCTTTCCGGGGCATCGATCAGCGATGCAGCCAAGGCCGACTGCACAGAGGAGATCGGACTTCGTCCCCACCAAAGATGCAGATGAGCAGGATGTCCGGGAGCCAACTTCTTTTCACGGATGGTTTTTGCGTTAATATCAGTTAAAGGGAGCGCCGCCTCTATTAACTTTTTCATTTGGAGATTCACCCCCTTATCGTTGTTCTATCATGAATCGATTGCTTCCATATCGAACAGAGTGATCTGTTCCGGGGTTTCGGCCTTCATCGCTGCTGCTCTGGACTGGATGTCCGGCCAAGCCACAACGAGCGCGTTATAGGCATAGCCTTCCTCTGTCCATCCTTTGCGCTCGGCAATGGTATAAAGCCGATAGGCCAGATCCTTCGCAGACTCCGCACCGGAGCCGAAGATGCCCCACACGATTTTTGCGCAGGCTTCGATGCCGCCGGTTGCCATGGCGTGGGTCAGCTGTTGGGTCAGCAGCCAGACGGTGCTCTCATTGGAGTCCACCGCTGTCGGAAGCTCGCTGCGTTCCATCAGATGCACAACGCCTGCTTTCGCATACAGAACGCCGTGCGCCGCCATCATCGGGATGGAGGTGCTCTTGGCATTTGCAAGGATCTCTGCCTCGCCATACTTGATGTTGTTGTAGGCGCACTGGGTATAGAGATCCACGCAGAACCGGCTGGCGGCATCCAGACTGCCGACCTTCTCGTTGAAGTACAGATCCACTTCTTCGTTGATGACCTGCAAGGCGCTTCGCACGCTCATCACAGAACCATCTGCCTCAAGAACCCGACGGTAGCGGCTAAATACACCCATGCCCGGGCCAATGGCAGACTGCGCCAGGTCCACAGGCGCAATGTTGCTCGACTGCAGCTTTTGCAGAGCGGGGCGCAGTTCCCGGCGCAGAGCCGCAATCAGATTGCGGCGCGTTGTCTGCGGCGCATCTTCCGGACGCTTGCGGCACACCAGAACGATGGAGGAGGCGAGAGCATTGGTGCCTTGAGCAATCGTTCTAACACCTCGTTCTGTTCGCATTGGCCATGTTCCTGTAATCGCAAAACCTGCATTTACAATTGCACCGAGCATGGTCTCCCAGCCGGAAGAAGCTGTGCCGCGATCGTCCGTATCGCTCTGCTTGTAAGCATAGTAAATGGTGACGGGAACATCCTCCCGTGCATACTGGTACATCTGCTTGCAGGCAGAAAGCATCCCATCTTCGAAGAAGTGCTTTGCTTTTTCAACACTTCCATCATGACGATACGGGGTGGCGATCAGTTCCTCGACCTTCGGTACCAGCATAGTGCTGAACAGTTCCGGATAGGTATCCTTCAAGGATTGCCGCATCCAGACATAGAAAAAGTCAGATAAGTCGGCATATCCAATATTATCATAATAAGGTGGATCGGTGGAAATCATAATATTTCGCAAACCGCAATCGCTTTGGGCATCGGCTTGACTCACTTCAGCTTCAGATTGTGCTGATGGGAAGTTGCCAATACACTTGTATACCCATTCCAACATGTTCCCAAAACAACCAGAGGAATTGCTGAATGGGTTTCCTTCGGCATAATCCCAAGTCATTGGAATAGCTTGCCGTCCAAATGTATTTCTTATTGCACCAATTGAATTTATCCATGAGGCAATTGAAGAGCCTATATCTGCAAGTCTATCCACTGCAAACGCTAAATACACCCCTACAGCTTCACCATAGGCTCTCGCGCCATCGCCGCCATTGCGCAGGGGAAGATGGTCATTTTTCATGCCGGCAGCTACCGCATCCGCTTCGGCTTTTGCCTGTGCCTCGGAAACCAACTCGCTGAAGGTGGTCAGGGCAGTGAGCTGGCGGGGAGTGAAGAGATCAGAGAACATTGTCAAACCATAATTAGGCGTCTTAAAATCCCTCGGATTGTTAGGTAATACAGCATCGGGGTAATCATCTGGTTTTGCCACACTCGCTGTATTTATCTGCTGCTCATCGGCGAGAAGGTAAATTCGTCCATTTCTTCCCTCTGCAACGATTGCACACATTTTAGCATGTATTCCCTGTGTCTTGCCAATATCACGAATATATGGGAAATCAACAGGCGAACCGCAGCAAGCGCAAACTGCACCTTTTCGGCTTACAGTTCCTTCGATCTTTGGCTTGCCCTCATGATGCACTTTGAAAGAAAGCTTTTTGTCTTCGTCATAAAGCGGCTCTATCCATGCAGTATTTCCCTTCTTTTTAGAAAGCTCAAAAGAGTGCACAAGCGGCATGGTACACCCACAGGCAGGGTTGGGGCACTTGACCGTTCTCGCCCAGATCCATGCAATGACGGTGGCTTCACCGCCGCCCTGTTCATGCAGCACTTTCACTTTGGGATAGAGATGGCCAATGCGCTTATATGCCTCCTGTTTCATCCACTCGCCATAATAGCGCACATCTTCCGCAAGCCCCTGTGCTCTGCTCCAACCATTACGCATAGCAGAAACCTGTGCATCCGGATTCACCGGAGCTTTGCCGGCGAAGCGGGGAGGAATCTCAATCATAGCCTTATTGATGGTCACAGCCACAGGATTCAGGTCATGGGCGTGTGCTTCCAGCCCAAGACGCTGCGCCTCCAGGGTGGAAATTGGGAAGAACAACAGGATAGAACAG
>ERZ791718.762-NODE-762-length-15172-cov-6.847324_pt1 | contig 15172 bp, 10 predicted proteins | sample MGYA00510349_ERZ791718 | MGnify/ENA primary metagenome ERZ791718 (study PRJEB30046, sample SAMN00715136) | human gut metagenome | study: EMG produced TPA metagenomics assembly of the A metagenome-wide association study of gut microbiota in type 2... | reverse complement strand
TTCGGATGTTCACATCCACGATCTTGTGCCCTACTATCAGGTTGAGCGAAACGCCGGCACGGCTTCCGTTCTCCTGACCGCTTTCTCGCTGTTTTCCGCGGCTCTTGCCTGCGCTATTATACTCTATTCAAATATGCGCTTCTCGCGCCCCGTTGCGGCTATGGCTGAGATAACGGAGTCAATGGCAAAGCTCGATTTCTCTCAGAAGTGCGTCAGCTATCCGCAGACGGATGTTCAAAATCTCGGAGAAAATATAAACATACTCTCGGAGTCCCTGAGCGAAACGCTCGACGAATTGCAGGACAAAAACGAAAAACTGACGGAGGAGCTTGAACACAGCGCGCTTGTCGACGAGTCGCGCAAGAGCTTCATCGCAAACGTATCCCACGAGCTGAAGACCCCGATAGCCATTATTCAGGGCTACGCCGAGGGACTCAAGCTCGGCATAAACAGCGACCCCGAGGGCAGCGAGGAATACTGCGACATAATCCTTGAGGAGACGGGGAAGATGAACCGCATAGTCATGGAGCTTCTGAATCTTGAAAAGCTCGAAAGCGGCTCATATGTTCCGACCCGCGAAACGCTCGATTTGAGCGCGATGATAAAAGGGCAGCTGGCGGCGTTCTCCATGATGTTCAACGATAACGGAATAACGCTCATCGACCGCATCCCGGACGGGCTTACCGTCCACAGCGACGAGCGCACGATTCTGCTCGTGCTCCAGAACTTCCTGTCCAATGCCGTGTCGAATATCGGCGGCAAGAAGATAGTCCAGCTGACCGTCGATGACGACTTGGACACATACAGGGTCAGCGTCTATAATTCCGGCGAACCGATAGCCGAGGATGAGCTTGACAAAATTTGGTACAGCTTCTATAAATCCTCCAAAAAGCGCAAGAACGAGGACTTCCATTTCGGCCTCGGGCTGCCGATAGTCAAGGCGATTCAAAAGCGCCTCGGCAGAGAGTGCGGCGTTGTCAACGAATACGGCGGCGTGCGTTTTTGGTTTGATGTGGATAAGTGAGTGCTGTTGAATAAATGACGCAAAGATGATATAATTAAAAGAAGAGTTCAACGCAAAGCGGCGATTTTATAGATATGGGAGATAGATATGGGAGAGCTTTTTATGACTTCAAAAGGCAGGAACAAAAAAATAACGGCGAGGATATCGGCTCTGCTGCTTTCGGCGGCGATGCTCTGCTCCCTGAGCGCGTGCTCCGACCCTGTTGCCGTGACGAAAACAAAGGGCTCGCCCGCTCAGGCGAATGCGCCGGAGTCGACACTGCTTCACTCCGTAGGCGACAAGGCTCAGCTTCAGCAGGTCGGCAAATCCGGTCTTATCGAGCTGCTTTTCGATGAGAGCACCTATTCGGTCTGCGTTGCGGACCTCTCTCAGAGCGGCGGCGAAAAGCTCTGGTCGGCGCTCCCGACGGCGGAAAATTCCTGCGCCGCAACGGCGACCGCGGAGATTGTCGAGGGGAATACACTTTATAAGCTCAACACTCAGGATAATAGCGTATCGTTCCAGAACGCCCAGTGCACTTTTTCCGACGACGGCCTCAGCGTAACTTATATTTTGACGCCGGACACCTCGACGGCGCACAGCGAGAAATACGAAAAGGACGACATCGCGTTTAAATTGGTCGTCGACTATCAGATAAAAGACGGCAGCGTCTATGTTAACGCAAAGTATGAAAATCTTGTTGATGGCTCCGAGGCGAAGCTCACGAAGCTCAGCCTTCTCAATTTCTTCGGCGCTTATTCCGAACCGCAGAAGGGCGACTACATCTTCGTCCCGGACGGGAGCGGCGCGCTCATAAAGACCGATACGAAAGACGATTCCTTTGACAGCGAGCTGGTTTTCCCCGTCTACGGCGGCGATGCGGCATCGGGCAACGCGAACGGCGGCACCGCAAACGCGCTTGTCCCCGCATACGGCATGAAGCAGGGGAACAATGCCTTTGTCACTATTATCGACAGCGGCGACGCAATAGCATCTGTCAGTGCGGACAGGGTCAGAGCGGGCAACACGTTCTATGAGGCCGGCGTGTCTTTTGATATCACGCCCTGCGCCGAGTCGAAAGGCAAATTCTACATGAGCTCCGAATCCTATGACGGCGATATCGGGCTCTGCATACGCTTCCTCGGCGGCTCAAATGCCGACTATACCGGCATGGCGGCGGCAGCCCGCGAGCAGATGATAAGGGAGAGAGTGCTCTCCACAAGAACGGCGGAGGAGCAGGAGTATCTGCCTCTTGACCTCACGGTTATCGGCGTTTCGGACGACACCCTGCTCTCATTCAAGCGTTTGAATCTCAGAAAAAATAAGACCTTCACCGATTTCGAGCAGACTCTTGATATGCTTATACGAATGAAGTCGAAGGGTATAAACTCAATAAAGCTTCGCTATAAGGGCGCGCTGACCGGCGGGACGGATCAGTCGAGCATAATGAGTGCGTCCCTGCTCTCGCGCCTCGGCAGCCGCTCCGATTTGAAGGATCTGGCCGAGTATATTAACGCGCAGAATATGGAGATGTATCTCGACATCGATTTAATCTCCGCGGCAAAGAGCGACGCCTTCTCGTCCGGTAAAACGGCGGGCAGCATTTTCGGCAAAAAGGCGGAATATAGCAGGAAAAACGAGGTGTCCCCGTCCCTCGGAAAAGAGAGATATGCAAAGCGCCTGCTCGGCATGAAATATGTCGAAAAGTCGATAATCTCGATACTCGGCAACACAAGGTTTTCGCAGTTTAACGGCCTGTGCGTCAATGATGTGGGAAGCCTGCTCTATTCGGACTACAAAAACGGCTTCAACCGCCAGGAGAGCGCGGAAATGATATCCGAGCAGCTCCCGTCGCTGACCGCCAACATGAAGCTTATGACGGACACGGGCAATTTCTGCGTCATAAAGAACGTCAGCTTCATCTCTCATCTGCCGACCCACGCGTCTCAGAGCGGCTCGGCGTATGTCAGCGTGCCGTTCCTCCAGCTTGTGCTCCACGGAATAGTCGGCTATTCGAGTGAACCGCTCAATTTCAGCGAGGACGCAAAGACCTCGTTCCTGCGCTGCGTCGAATACGGCGCGAGCCCCGCCTACGAGTGGACGTATTCGGGGACTCATGCGGACAGAAAGACTAAGTCCGATGAAAACAGCGCGGAGACGATCGGCGTCTATTACGAAAATTGGATAGCCTCCGCTTCCGCGCAGTATGAGCGTGCCGATGCGGCGCTGAAGGATCTTCAGGCGGCGCGTATGACCTCGCACAGCGAGATAAGAAACGGCGTTTTCTGCACGGAGTACGATACCGGCGCAAAGATTTACGTCAACTATACCGAATCCGATGTAAATATAAGCGGTATAACCGTCCCGGCAGGGGACTTCCTCAGAATAAACTGACAGTAAGGAAGGAGTAACGGCAATGCCCTATATCAGCACAAAAACAAATATCGAACTCGCAAAAGACAAGCGGGATGCGCTCGCGGCGAAGTACGGCGAGATAATATCTATCGTCCCCGGAAAGACGGAGCGTTGGCTCATGCTCTCGTTTGACGGCGGAGCCGAGATGTATTTCGGCGGCAGAGGCGACGAGCCCATGGCCTATATCGAGCTGAGCCTTTTCGGAGGAACGTCCGACGCCGTCTATGACAAGCTTACGGCGGCCGTCTGCGACGCGGTGTCCGAGGAGACCGGGATAGCTCCCTCCAACATCTATATCAAGTATGAAGAGGCGGAGCACTGGGGCTGGAACGGCTCTAATTTCTGAGAATAAAGCGGAAATTTTAAAGGCGCAAACCGACTGTTCTGCCGGTTTGTGTCTTTTGTTTCGCTTGTTTTTTGCATATATTTATCCGCGAACGAGATAAAATGAAAAAATGCACAAAAACACCGAATTTGTGCGCGGATTATAATTCAATTTCCGTATTGACAGTATAAATATTTCAACATATAATTAAAGTGATTATGATATTGATTGTAATTATGGGAACTGGAGGGGCGATTTTGAAAAAACGCGATCTTTTAGTGACGCTTTTATATTTTCTCGACACTGTCGTGCTGATGGTTTCGGTAATGTTCTCGGTATGGATGCGAAACGAGTTTAAGCTGTCGGCACTCACAAAGGAGCTGACTCGCGGAAGCTTTTGGACGAGCATGGTTCTGCTCGCTGTGGTATATGCCTGCGCATTCACCCTGTCGAGAACTTACCAGGTGCTTTGGGAGTATGCATCCTTGCGCGATGTTTGCATAGTTTCGGTGTGCGCCATGGGTTCATCGATAGTCTTTGCGCTCATGCGCACGGTGCTCAAATTTCCTTATTTCGCACCGAGCATATATATTATGGCTATCCTGCTTTCGGGCGCCGGAGTTGTGGCAATAAGAATGGCGCTCAGAACATTGAAGCGCAAGCCGTGGAGGGGAATAACGCCAAAATCAAACAGAAATAACACCATGATAATCGGCGCAGGTGCTGCGGCAAACATACTGCTTCATGAGATCAAGACAAGCCCCGCCTTGGAATATTATCCGGTCTGCATTCTCGACGATTCGCCGGAGAAAAGACGCAGCACCGTCTACGGAGTCAAGGTCGTCGGCAACTGCGACAAATTAGAGGAAATCGCCGAAAAATACGATATCAAAACAATAATTTTCGCTATCCCGTCCGCGACTCCCGAGCGCAAGGGCGAGATACTGCGCCGCTGCTCAAAAACGGGCTGCGTCGTTAAAACGCTCCCGAGCATCGGACAGATGATAGACAAAAAATTCGGACTTTCCAACATTCGTTCGATTAATATAGAGGATCTTCTCGGCCGTCCACCGATTAAGATAAAGCTCGATTCCATCATGGATTATGTCAGCGGAAAGACCGTCCTCGTCACGGGCGGCGGCGGTTCTATCGGCAGCGAGCTGTGCCGCCAGATAGCGGAGCATTCGCCGCATAAGCTCATCATTTTCGATATCTACGAAAACAACGCCTATGCTATCCAAAACGAGCTCCAGCGGACACATCCCGAGGTCGACGTCAAGGTGCTCATAGGCTCGGTCAGGGACAGCAAGCGTCTCGACGCCGTGTTTTCGCGGTATCATCCGAATATCGTCTACCATGCCGCGGCGCATAAGCACGTGCCCCTTATGGAGGACAACCCCAACGAGGCCGTCAAAAATAACGTCTTCGGCACGCTCAAGACCGTTCGCACGGCGGACAAGTTCGGTGTTGATCGTTTCGTGCTCATCTCTACGGATAAGGCGGTCAACCCCACAAATGTCATGGGCGCCACAAAGCGCATATGCGAGATGATAGTTCAGACCTACAACAAGCATTCGGAAACCGAGTTCGTCGCCGTCAGATTCGGCAATGTCCTCGGCTCGAACGGCTCGGTTATCCCGCTGTTTAAAGATCAGATAGCAAACGGCGGACCCGTTACCGTCACTCATAAAGATATTATCCGCTACTTTATGACCATCCCCGAGGCCGTCTCGCTCGTTCTCCAGGCGGGCGCATCCGCAAGGGGCGGAGAAATCTTCGTGCTCGATATGGGCGAGCCAGTTAAGATAGTCGACCTCGCGGAGAACATCATCAGGCTTTCGGGCTATACGCCGTATAAGGATATTGACATAAAGTTCACGGGACTTCGTCCGGGCGAAAAGCTCTATGAGGAGCTGCTCATGGACGAGGAGGGGCTTGAGGCGACGGAAAACAATCTCATACATATCGGCAAGCCCATAGATATAAACGAGGACGAATTCTTCGCCGACCTCGAAGAGCTCAGCGAAATAATGTACGACGACAACGCTGACGTTCGCAGGGTCATCAAAAAGATAGTCAAGACATATAAGGAGCCCGGAAGAAGCACTCCGGCTGTGACCTTCCTCAAGAAAGAGGAGGAGACGGAGCTTGAAAACGAGCGCGTCATCCCGTCCGTAAAATAAAATATCTCGGCAGCGAGTTTCGGCTCCGCTGCCGATTTTTATGCAAAAAAGTTGCCCGAACATTCAAAAATCGTGCTCGCTTTCGGCTATTTTTTATATGACTGATATAAATCTGTTTTCAACACAAAAGAGTGTTGAAAAACTGCGTATATATTGGTATAATTATAAACAGGTAAATGCGCCTTTTTATAGGCGCGGTTTTGGAGGGATAGTTCTTGTATAAAGGCGTAAAAAGAGCTCTTGATATAACATTTTCGATTGTGGGCACGGCAGTGACTTCGCCTATACTTCTCGCCGTTGCCGCGGCCGTGAAGCTTGATTCGAAAGGCCCCGTTATATTCAAGCAGGAGCGCCTCGGAAAAGACGGAAAGGTTTTCGAGATGTACAAGTTCCGCTCGATGTGCGTGGGCGCCGAGCATATGGGAACGAGCCAGTATTCATATAAGGGCGACAGCCGCGTGACCCGCGTCGGCAAGGTAATAAGGGCGACGAGTCTCGACGAGCTGCCGCAATTCATAAATATTCTCAAGGGAGACATGAGCTTTATCGGCCCGCGCCCGACCCTGACATATCACCCGTGGAGGCTTGAGGAGTACAGTGACGCTCAGCGCAGACGCTTTGAGGTGCGCCCGGGAATAACCGGACTCGCTCAGGTTCACGGCAGAAAGGCGATAGACTGGAATGACAGAATAAAGTACGACGTCGAATATGTCGACAAGCTCTCTTTGGGTCTTGACTGCAAAATACTGTTCCAAACAGTTTGGAACGTTTTGACGATGAAGGATAACGACAATGTCGGAAAAACCTCGGAGTCGAAGGAGAATAAAGATGCTTAAGCTGATGTACATAACGAATGTACCCGAGATAGCCTCGATAGCCGACAGGGCGGGGGTTGACAGAATATTTATCGACCTCGAGCGGTACGGCAAGGAAAAGCGCCAGAAAAATTGGGACTCCGTGAAGTCGAAGCACAGCATTTCGGACATTCCGAAAGTTAAGGCGTCGGTCAAAAACGCGCAGATATTCGTGCGCACCGACCCCGTGTTTGACGGCTTTGCCGATGAGCTTGAGAGCGTCCTCGCTTGCAGGCCCGATGTTGTTATGCTGCCCTATTTCAAAACCGTGCGCGAGGTTGAGACTTTTATAAAAGCGGTTGACGGCAGAGCCAAAACCTCGATTCTTTTAGAGACAAGAGAGGCCGCCGAGCTGATAGACGACATAATCTCGGTCGGCGGCATAGACGAAATACATATAGGACTAAACGACCTCTCCCACTCCTACGGCAAGAAGTTTCTCTTCGAGGAGCTGGCGGACGGCACCGTGGACAGGCTCGTTGAACGCTTTAAGGTGCACGGAATCGGAAAGCTACGGCTTCGGCGGAATCGCCTCGCTCGGCGGCGGTCTGCTGCCGGCGGAAATGATACTTCCCGAGCACTACAGGCTCGGTTCGACCTGCGTTATCCTCTCCCGCGCGTTCTGCGACGCGTCAAAGGTCGGGAATATCGAAGAAATACGCCGCATATTTGATGATGGCGTCGGCGCGATACGCGATTATGAAAAGAAGTGCGCCGCCATGAGCGAGCGTGAGCTTGCGGAAAATTCGGCGGCTCTCAAAGAACGGGTTGAAGAGATAGTCAGCAATATGCAGCAGTAAAACGAATGGAGAATAACCGATGAAAATTTTGTTCGTCGCCACGGTGCGCAGTCATATAGGGCAGTTTCATATGCCGTTTATCCGTGAACTGAAGGCTCGCGGAGTCGAGGTTCACGCCGCGTTCAAGGATAATTCTGCAGACAAGCTGGGACTCGATCTGTCCGCGATAGACAAGACTTTTGAAGTTCCGTTTGAGCGTCGGCCTCTGCGTCCGAATAACATAAAGGCGTACAGAGAGCTCAAAAAGATTATTGACGGCAACGGCTATGACGCCGTGCATTGCCACACCCCCATGGGCGCGGTCATTACACGCCTTGCGCCCGCTACCAGCTGTGGAAAAAAAGACACATAAAATGTATAATCCAACAACCTGTTCAAAGGAACCAATTCACGACGGTAAACATCTATGGTATAACTTAAAGACTGGAAAGTGAAGAACGATATTCCCACCGGCAAGAAAATATCCAACGGCTGGAATTTCCCATTCCACAAAGGAGCCAGTATCTGATAAAAGAAATTGGTGTACTTGAAATAACAGAGCAATCCTAAATTTATTCCCAGACTTGCCAGCAGCAAAACCCTCCGTTTCCATTGAGTTTCGGTATTCGCCATACGCCCTGCCAGCAAGAAATCCGTCACTGTCACCACCCCCAGCAAGAAAAAATAAAAACCGCTACTCTTATAATAAAAATAATAAGAAAACAGCGTTACAAACAGGATGCGTGCCGTATCCTTCTTCTGCAATAACATATAAATCAGGCTAAAGCCTAAAAACAGAAACAAAAACAAGCCGCTGCTAAAAATCATCGGTTGCTTGGCATTATAAGTCAATACCTCAGCCAGTTTACTCCAATCTAGTTGCCACATATTCATTATACGCTTTAATCAGTGCCTGATGTAATAAATTACCTTGTAAACGATATCCATCGGGAGTGAAATGAATGCCATCCGCACGAAGCATGTGGTGCTTCGTCCAGTTACGACAAGCATCTGTCTTTCCTCCTACTATATTATACATATCCCAAACTGCCATTTTATTCTCTTGTGCATACTCCTTTATAATACGCGCCGCCGTTACGGTTCTCGGATTAATGGTACGTGCACGACGACGTCCCACGTATGCTCCGGGAGGTGTAGTCAGTAAAAAAGCCGCTTCAGGACAGGCTGCTTTCAACATACCCAACAGTCTGCCTATCTGCATTTTGTGAGCCTGAGCCAGATAACGGCGGCTATGTGCCTCATTGGTTCCAAAAGAAACAATAATCAGATCGGGATGCAAAGAAGCTATTTCTTTTATTTTTTCATCATCAGAAAAAGTAACAGAAGTAGCTCCATTAATGCCAATCATATGATAAACAATACCCGGTTCGCCCGTTTCATGTGCCAACCCACCGGTACGATATGAAATAACATCAGGATAAACAGCCTCAGCACCAAAATCATGTTCCAGACGATGACGGGTTATTAATGGATAAAGATGCCCCCGCACATGAGAATCACCTATATGGACTATCCGTACCGGTCCTGTCATATCATTCAACTTTTGAAAGAAAGGAGAAAGCGAACGGTTCTCATCTTCTATCACATTATCCAAAGAATGAGTAAAACTCGCCGGAAGTGAATCATGTACTGTTATCAGCCGCATACCCCGATGCATTTCCTTTGTTTCACCGGGTATGCGAAGCGGCTCCAACGGCCGGGACAATGCCGGAATAGCATCCTGAGCATAAAGACATGGAAACAGCAAGAACAGGAACAATACCATTGCTATACCGGACAGACCAGGAAATCTGTTATTCCTCCTCATAGGCTTTCCGTCTTTCATATTGCTCTTTGCCATACATCAATGTTTCAAATAAGATACCTGCCAAATGCTTGCCTCCCTTAAAATTGATATGGGTATAATCAAGATTCGCCATTTTTTGCCCGATCATATCGACAATGCTTCCTTGACCTCCCATTGCCTCATACATATTCCAAAAAGCGATATGGCTATCAGCCGCAATGGACTGTTGATAACGGATAAGATTCTTGACTCCGGGCATGGTGCGGAGATCTCCATTCTCGTTTTTATATTCACGGTCACCCACACTGACCAGTAAAATGCTGGTTTCAGGAAAAGCTGTCTTCAAATGTTCTATCACCGAAAGCATCCCTTTCTTATAGCCATCGTATTTTACTCCCCGTTCCGTAGCCACATTCAAACCATATTGGACCACAATCAAATCGTATGGACGAAGACGTTGGAAATCGCAAAGCGTATGTAAAGGAATACTACGTAAATGAAGCCCACTGCTACCACGTACGCTAAAATTATCCAAAGATATTCCCTGCCTGCCGTCCATAGCCACTCCATAGAAAGTAACAGAATCAGCTTGTTCCACACTCCACCGTACTTGTCCTATCCTTCCTCTCACCGAAACAGCCTGCACACCTCCTGTTCCTACTTCCTCATGTAACTCTCCTTCCGCAGCATTATTCACTTTAGAACGGACAGCGGCAAAACCTTTATTCAGGAAATAAAAAGTAGAAACCTCACAGGTATCCAGTCGGGAAGCGTATTTACTCTGTCCTTTCAACTGTACATAAGCACCTTCACGAGGAAAAAAATAATGTCCGGAAATATCTTGCTGCATTTTATCAAAACCAACGGAGTCATTGGATGAATGACTGCTCCATCCCCCAAAAGTATGGCGTACCGTAGGACGGTAACCGCTGATGGAAGAGGTTACAGGAACATATCCCACTCCGCAACCACCAAATTCTTGTTGAAGCATTTCGCGCAAATCGGCAGTAAAAATATCAGCTTCTATAAAAGAATCACCGAAGTAAGCGATACGCACAGGGCGTTTCATGGTTTTCACTTTGGAAAGTGCCTCATAAAAATGTTTCATTCCCCGCATGGTGGAATCCGAATAATCCTCAATACAGGTAATACCCGTTTTACATGTATCCACAAAAATAGGTTTTACAGGAGGAGGAAGGACAATGGTGTCGGAATCACATACTTCTTCTTCCACATCCGGACGGATATCAGCCAGCAGGTCCACCTTGCGCAACGGTTTGCCGCCCACCGACATGGAGGGGAGGAAATACAGCCCCATTAACACTCCTACTACAATAAGAGTGAGAAGAAAAGTGGCCGGTATATAGTTTTTCATATTGCTATATTTGTAAATTAACCGCAAAAGTAGTGATTTTTTAGACGGAGTACTTCATGATAGAGGCTAAAAAAAGAAAAAAGACTGCGCCAGAAAGAGGGCAACAGTCTTTTTCTTTAATGATGAAAAGACAGATTCAAATCGTCTTTTCTATGTTCCACACAAAAGCACGTAATCCCAATTGTTCGGTTTCCTTATCCATTTTATGCAAAGCGTCCAATAAAGGCTCCACTTTGGTATCATCTACCACTGTCATAATGGCCGAGCACATACTGGGCCACGCGTGACTGCCATAATGCGGTTCTCCTTTTACAGAGCCGCGCCCCTGCAACTGCTGCCAATAACTGAATCCACGACAATTCTGACGGTCCAACAACGCCAGAATACGTTCGTAAAAAGCTTGGTCGAAAGTGATGAAAACTGATTTCATTATTCCATTTTTTATTTTAAGTTCTGTCATCCGGTCTCCTATTCATTTCAATCCGGATAACAACTATATTAATTATTCTTTTTTGCCTTTGGTCATCTCCGTCTTATGTGCTTGATAATAGTCATTCAGTTCACGGGAAGCTTTCATCTTCTTACGGTTACGCTTGATACCTGTACCCGCAAATGAACAGTAGAGCACCGGAACCAAAATCAAGGTGAGCACGGTAGATACAGTCAAACCACCGATTACGGACACCCCTAAAGGCTGCCACATTTCAGAACCTTCCCCTCCTCCTATCGCCATCGGCACCATGCCCAGAATAGTGGTCAAAGTGGTCATTAAAACCGGACGTAAACGACTACGGCCCGAAACAACGACCGAATGAATAACAGACATACCCCGCTCACGACATAAGGTAATGTAATCAATAAGCACGATACCATTCTTCACTACGATACCAATCAACATGATACCTCCCAACAAACTCATGACATTCAATGTAGTCCCCGTTCCATACAATGCCATCAATACCCCACTGAATGCAAACGGAATAGAGAACATAATGATAAACGGATAGGTCAGAGACTCAAACTGGGCAGCCATTACAATAAATACCAATATAATAATCAAAACAGCCAAAGTTCCCAGATCGCTGAATGAATCCTGCTGATCCTCATAAGACCCTGCCACCTGGATACTGATACCGCCAGGTAAATCCATCTTATCAATAATAGACTCACCCGCTGCCACCACACTACCTAAAGGCGCACCTGAAATCACAGCAGATACTGTTACAATACGTTCACGGTCTTTACGTTCAATAGTAGGAGGAGCTGAACGCTCCACTACCGTGCCGATATCTTTCACCCGAATCGCTTTACCTTCATTGGTATAAATCAGAATATTCTCCAAACTTTCAATACTGGTACGGAACTGGGGAGCATAACGCACCTTGATATCATATTCGTCACCATCTTCCCGATAGTAAGAAGATAAAGCACCATTAACACGGTTACGCAGATACAAAGCTGCTGTAGAAAGATTCAAACCATGTAAAGCCAGTTTTTCACGATCAAAATCCACCTGATATTCCGGCTGATAATCCTGACGGCTGATATTCACCTCAGACACACCGTTCACTTTCAATAAAGCTTCTTTCAATTCAGCGGCTGCCTTATCTGTTTCTGTAAAATCATATCCATAGATTTCAAAATCGGCAGTGGCCTGTCCACCCATGCCTCCACTGCTACCACCCAAGATAACCTGGGCTTTATCCAGTTCGGGATAGGCTTTCAGATCCTCACGCATACCATCGCAGACTTCTGCCAACGTAACAGAACGCTGATCGGGATTATAAAGGTTGATATTGAATGAAATGATATGGCTACCATTATCCTGAATAGAAGCCCAAGTATTATCCGCATCAGCCTGTCCCACAGTATAGTTACAGATACGCATCACCCCTTCATATTTCTTCAGCCACCTTTCGGTCAGCTCCTGGGCCAATGCCTGGGCACGCTCTACGCGAGCTCCGATAGGCAATTGTAATTGAACAGAAATACGACTGTTGTCTTGTGACGGAAAAAACTCTGTACCAATTCCTTTCGCACAAATCAGGCTCAGCAGAAAGAACCCGAAACAACCGGCAATAATGGTCTTGCGGTGACGGACAGCCCAGTTCAAACGTTTCTGATACCAGTTATCCAATCCATCCAACGCACGTTCTATCGGTTTGTAGAATGTGACAAACCACTTACTTTGTTTTTTTTGCAAGCGAAGCATCTGCGCACACATCATCGGAGTAAATGACAGAGCCGAGATAGTAGAAATAGTCATAATGACACACATCATCCAGCCCAACTGACGGAACAAAACTCCCGACATACCACTGACCATCGTCAACGGGAAGAATACCGCAATCATGGTCAATGTGGATGCGATAACAGAAATTGCCACCTCATTTGTTCCATGGATAGCTGCCTGTTTCGGCTCGGAGCCACGCTCGATATGGGTCGTTACGTTTTCCAAAACAACAATAGCGTCATCCACCACATTACCAATCGCAATAGAAAGGCACGACAAAGAAATAATATTCAGAGATCCCCCATCCGTGATAGCCAAATAAATAAAGGAGGCAATCAATGACATGGGGATAGTGATACAGATAATCACCGTAGCACGCCAACGACCTAAGAAAACAAATACCACCAAGACCACAAACAGAATGGCATACATAATAGTTTCCGTCAAACTGTCGATGGTATTCAAAATATTATCCGAAGTGTTCACAATAACCCCCAGTTTCACATCACTGGGCAGTGACTTCTGTAACTTAGGCAACTGCTCCATTACTTTCCGGGAAATGTTCACTGAGTTTGCTCCCGATTGTTTCTGTACAACAATCATGGCTCCCTGCACCCCGTTATTATAGGTTTCCTGAGCACGTTCTTCTACAGAATCGACTACCGTTGCCACGTCACGCAAATACACCGAAGCACCATTGCGTATACCCACTACGATATTCTCCATTTCTTTCGGGTCCTTGAATTCTCCTTCCACACGCAAGGAATAGGTATTACTGCCCACATCGAAAGTTCCACCCGGAGTATTCTTATTTTCAGCCCTGACAATGGAACTGATGGTCTCAATCGTCAGATCATATGCTTCCAGTTTGTTGGGATCACAATAAATATTCACCTCACGCTTCGGCGCACCGGCAATGGACACCGTTCCCACACCGGGAACACGAGCCAAAGGATTTACTACATTATCATCCAATATCTTATACAGAGCCGGCTGACTTTCTTCTGCCTGAACGGACAACAGCAGGATAGGAATCATATCCGTACTGAACTTAAAGATAATCGGAGTATTGACTTCATCGGGAAGCTCCGAACTCACCATATCCAATTTATCACGCACATCATTAGTCAACACATCAATATCATAGCCATATTCGAATTCCAAAGTGATAACTGATATATTTTCTGAAGACTTGGATGTAATATGTTTCAAATTACTAACCGAGTTCAACGTATTTTCCAACGGACGGGTTACGTTGTTCTCTATATCGGAAGCACTGGCACCCTGATAAGATGTCATAACCATAATGGTATTGGTATCAATATCGGGATACAAGTCTACCGGAAGTTTCGACAATGAGAACAGACCAAAGATCGCTACGGCCAAAAAGCATAACGAGGTCATAATCGGTTTTTTAACCGCTCCTTCGTATAAACTCATGTTTGTTAAATTAAAAATTAAGAACTAAAAAATCATATATAGGTAAATAAATATGGAGTATTATCAACTAATTCTCAATTTTTAATTTACTGCCACTTCCACACCATCGGCCAAACGGGTCTGACCGGCAACCACCACCTGCGAATTATCCTCCACCCCGGAAATCAATTCATATTCGGTTCCCATCCGACGTCCCAATTCTACTTTATTATAGGAAACCTTACCGTCTTTGTAGACATATACATAACGGTCGCCCGAACCGGCACGTTTCACAATAGCCTGATCAGGAACCACCACATGCCGCAATGTACCAAAGCTCACAGTCACACGGCCAAACATTCCCGGACGTATACGCTGACGGGTATTAGCCAATTTTACCTCTACAGGAAAAGTATGAGTAGCAGCATCAATAGTAGGATACACCAAACTAACTTTCCCTTCGAACTCCTCATCACCATACACATCAAATTTCACCTTTACGATCATACCTTTAGTCACTTTCGGGAAATAAGGTTCGGATACATTGATCAACAGTTTAACCGGAGTGATCTGTTCAATGACCAACACAGGAGTGGAAGCGGAAGAATATAAATCACCGTTATCAAAATTACGTGCTGTAACCACTCCATGAATAGGGCTTAACAACTGCGTATTCTCCAACAAATTATTATAGGAAGTACGACGTACATCTAAAGCTGTTTTTGCTGCATCCCATTCAGATTTGGAAGCTCCACCCACTTTGTACAGTTCATCCATAC